>OGCH01000062.1_pt1 | contig 72008 bp, 65 predicted proteins | sample 1570111 | NCBI WGS metagenome assembly OGCH01 (sample SAMN03436243, study PRJEB24508) | hot springs metagenome | biome: Desert Springs; feature: Hot Springs; material: Water | place: USA: Great Boiling Spring, Nevada | collected 2008-12-01 | depth 0 m m | reverse complement strand
GCCTTGACGGCTGAAGCCGTTCCTATGAGACGAAGCCGACCTGCGTCGGCTCAGCCCCCCAACCCTCGTAAACAGGGGGCTATAGCCAGCGGAGGCTGGCTTTGTTTAGTAGGAACGGCTTTAGCCGTCGCTCTTTCGTGGAGGCATGAGAAAAAACTACCCCCTTTGAGCCGTAAACAGGGGGCTATAGTCAGCGGAGGCTGACTTCGTTTCATACGAATGGGTTCACCCGTCTGAATTCAAACGCGAAATTCCTGGACAGCCTCTTAGGGAAAGTAGACGAAACCCCGAGGCGGAATTAGCGGACTGCCAGTGTAATACAATATATGTTCCTCAGGATGCTCGATTTGCTCTGCTGGAGGCGGTGGAATCAGAAACTCAAAAACCTCGCGACGACGCGTGGTTAGTTCCTGCACTACCACATAGAGCCGGTAGACCGGTTGCCGCCAGCAGTCCTGTAGAAGAGCCACTTCCATACCGTTTGCAGGGCGATCTGGCGAGCGGTTATACAGCGTCATCACCCCCATCCCGACGACTTTCCAGGTTTTAGGCGCTACTTGTAAATCGGGTTTGACAATAAACTGCCGGTATAGGGTCGGCTCTTCGGACGCCTTGTGATTTTGCCTGTACCACTTCTGGAGTACTCCTTTCCAGCGTATGGAACGCAAGGTCAAGCGCACGCCACCTTGCTCTCGGGTAATGGGTAGACGCTCGGGCGCAGGGTAGGCTACTGGCTCCTTAACACACTGCACGGGGTATTCCAGCCCGGGAGGCTGTTCGTAACTGGGGCGCAGCTGGAGCGTTACCTTCTGCCCGTCGGTAGGCAGGTTATAAAGCTCCTCACAGTAAAAACTGGAGAGACTCAAAGGCTGGCTCGTTACAGGATACTCACACCCGTGCGAGTCGCGCACCCACCCTTGGGGAGGGTAGTCTCCGAATGCGCACTCCGCCCAGAGGATATACCGCGGTTGAAACGAAAGCGGGGTTTCATGCATATCGCGGTGGATAAAGGGGAAAGTCTTGTCGAACCGCCAGCGCACGAAGCGGCTCTGCTTGGCGTAATCCAGTCGGAGAATGCGCACATAACTGCCGTCGGGGAAGGTGTGCTGATAGATTTTGTTCTGGCTGGCAAGATGCATCATCCATGCGACAACTGCCAGCGCCGCGACCCCCAGCGCCACCCAGAGCATCCACCATCGTAAGGAACGCACAGGAGAATTGTACCTCCTCATCCCGTTCCCATCTGAAGTATAATACCTACGGAGGTGCCTTATGCGAAGGAGATGGCTCCTGTTTGGGGTGTTGATGGCGACCGCGCTGGGAGTAGCTTCGCTGATGCGCGCGGTTGCGGACAACTTTGACCCCGCTGAGAAACACTGCGCCCAGAACCTGAAGCGACTCGGACAGGCGCTTGCGATGTACCTGAACGATTACGACGATCACTTCCCGCTGGCGTATCAACGCTTCTCGCCCAGTGAGCCGTGGCAGTGGGATACCCCTGTGGCGGTTCCCCGCAACTGGCAGGACGGCAGCCCCTCTGGTGGCTGGACATGGGTGAACGCGCTCTCCGTCTACACAAGCAACGCGGGACAGGTTTACAAGTCGTTCTACTGCCCCGCCACCCTGCCCGCGAAACTGCCGAATGTAGATTACAGCCAGCGTGTTCGCTCGCCCATGCCCGTCAGCTACACCTATAATGGCTATCTGCACAGCTATCGGCTGGCGCTGGTGGCAGACCCCAACACGCTGCCCACTATCTGGGAGGGGCTGGGACGCGAACACTGGCTGGGTTTCGCGCCTGTGAACCCGCTGCTGCGATGCGACCGCGCCAACGATAAATGCGAATTCGTGCCCTGCACAGACCCCGCAACCACCTACCCGCTCGGCGAAGTGCGCTTGCCACGCCAGTCGGTCTGGATTCACCGTAGCGGCGTGCATTTTGTGATGCTCGACGGCAAGCTGGTCACCCGCCGACTGGGCGCACGGATTGCCCCCAACAGCACGAACCCGCAGATAGACCCGTTTGACGGCTACAACGCGCAGGGTGTGCCCAGCCTCGCCCGCACGAACGCCTGCGGACACCTGCCGCTCTTCACGCCACAGTAAGGAGGGGATACTATGCGAACTCTGATACTCATGGCTCTGGCATTCAACATCACGGCGCTGGCGACGGCGCAGATGCGCGAAGTGTGGCGGTATGTGTATGTGCCCCCACAAAGCGAACTGTACGCCCACCTCAATCGCGCCGTGCGCCTTGCCGATGGCAGTTTGCTTCTGGTGGGCTGGGTGGAAACGCCCACGAACGGACACGACGCGCTGGCGATTCGCGTGAACCCCGACGGCACTGAAGCATGGGTCTACCAGCGGGACGGCGCGAGCCTCGACGACGCCTTTGTGGACGCCGTAGAGGCGGGGGGCGACCTGTGGCTGCTGGCGCAGTTCACCGACGCTGAGGGCTACCGCTATGCCGAGGTTCATCGCCTCAATCAGAGCGGGCAGCCTGTTCAAATCTATGCGCTTAGCCGAGCCTCCAACGCCCACCTGCGTCCCATACGGCTGACTTTTGGCGAAAGCTGGCAACCTGCGGTTGTTGCAGAACTCGTGCAGAACAGCGAGAGCCTGCTGGCGCTCTACGAAGCCGATAGCTTTGGCTATGTGTTTCTGCCAGTCGGCATGCGCCCATGGGGCGTCGCTGACCCGAACCCCCACTTTATTCTCATGCTGGGCACAAGGGCATCTGCAAGCCACTCGGTGGATGCGTTCAGCTATTTCTACGATGTAGCCTTCCTGCGCTACTCAGGACCGGCAGGCGGCGTGGATATACCAATGCTCGCCACCAGCAACGGCATGGAACACTATTGGGTGGGCATCCAGTCCGAAGGGGGCATCACAGGCGAGGATGTCGTGGTGCTTGCCTATAACGCGCCTGCCGCCATGCGCTGGGGCTATCGGTATTCCTACCAGCTCCACGACGACTACGCGGAGGACATGGTTCTGGACCGCCGTGAAAACCTGCACCTGCTGGTCAAGACGGTGCTGTGGCGCGGCGAGCCGTTCGAACGGCACACCCTGCGTCTGGCAACTCTCTCGCCTCAGGGCGCCCTGCTTACAGATACAGAACTCGTGCCCGACGGAGCGCCTATCCTCTCTGGGCTGCTACGCCTGAACGACGCAGGGGAGCGCTATGTGGGCGTGTCTGCGCCCTCCTTCTTCGCGCGACTCAACCCCAGCGGGCAGCCGCTGTGGCGGCAATCAGTGCCGATGACTCTCGAGGCGCTCTTCCCCGAAACGGACGGCAGCGTCCTCACGGCGGGCATCCTGCGAATTGAGGAGCGGAACGAATGGGGCTACTGGCGAACCTACGAGCGCCTCGGCGCCATCAAGTATGCCCCGAACGGCGACCTGAACGCCGACGGCTGCGTAGACGACGCTGACCTGATCGCCGTGCTGTTCGCCTTCGGGCAGTCGGGTTCAGGACTACAGGCGGATGTGAACGCCGACGGGGTTGTGGATGATGCCGACCTGCTGACCGTGCTGTTCCACTTCGGCAGCGGGTGCTGAAAATCCCTGATTTCGCTATGCTGCCCCCTCCGCCGCAGGAGAGCGGCGGAGGGGGAGTTTGTTTGCGACTTACTCGCCAATCAAAAAATTGCACTCGGAGCTCAGAAATTTTCACCTTTTGACGGCTCAGAGCTTGACTTTTTTGAGTCCGATGGGGTATACTCTGGGCGTTATGCAAAAGCGCTATCCACAACCGACGCGATGTCCTGTATGTAGCGGAGCGCTCTCTGTGCGAACGCTGGAATGCACCGAGTGCGGCACCAGCCTGACGGGGCACTTTGCTGCCTGCCGATTTTGCCAGCTGGAGCCAGAGCATCTGCAGTTTCTGGAGGTGTTTCTGCGCCATCGGGGGATGCTGTCGGGTGTGGAGCGGGAGCTGGGTATCAGCTACCCCACGGCGCGCAATAAGCTGGACGCGCTCCTGCTGGCGCTGGGCATTATGCCCGCCACCATCCAGCAAGAGAACGGACAAATCTCTGCCCAGCAGCAGGAGATTCTGGATATGCTGGAGCAGGGGCTGATTACCGCTGAAGAGGCGGCGCGTAAACTGCGCAACCTGCGCTGAACGGAGGCACGCGATGAAAAACGAAACACTGAAGCGAATTCTGCATCTGATGGAGCAGGGCGTGATCACCGCGGAAGAGGCGGCGGACCTTATTGACGCGCTCTACGATACGGGCGGCTACACCTCTGAGGAAAAACCCGCTCAGGAGCCACCTGAAAACGGGCAAACCGAAACGGCGCGGAGCCTGTTCGACAAAATCGCCCGCGCGGTAGAAGAGGCTGCCCAGAGCGCGACCGAAGCCGTGCGCAAAATCGACTGGCGCGCGATTGGCGACACCATTCGCCACCAGACCCAGCGCGGACTCGAAGAGATGCGCAAAGCGCTCGCCGAGCTGGAGCGTACCGACTGGTCCTTGGGGAAATGGGGGAAACATGACGCCGAAACACATCAGGAGATGAGCCTGCCTCTGACCGCAGGGCAGACTCTGACCATCACGCTCCCCGCAGGGGATACCCGTATCACGGGCGGTTTCGATGGGGGACGGGTCGAAGCCGTTATTCACCTGCGGGGAGCCGACCCCGACGCGCTTCAGGAGGCACTGCGCGCCTACAGCCTGCTGGTGGAACAGACGCCGGAAGGCGTCCGCCTGAGCGTGCCCGAGCTGGGACAGCACATCGGGCAGCAGGTAGACCTCACCCTGCGCGTGCCCCGTGAAATCAATCTTACCGTTCACCAGCAACATGGCGACATCACCGCCGAGAAGATTGACGGCACTGTTCAGCTCAGGACACGACGAGGGGATATTACTGTTCGCCACGCTACAGGAGCCATCGAGGCAGAAACCCTGCACGGCGATTTGACACTGAGCGATGTGCAGGCGCCACGCGCCCAGCTGCGCGCCCTGCACGGCGACCTCCACCTCAGCCACGCACGCATCGAGCAACTGCAGGCGAACCTCACCCACGGCGACATCCTGATAGAGGACGCCGCCATTGCCACCCTCAAGGCAGAAACGGTGAAGGGCGATATTGAAATAGACCTCACTGAGCCGATACGGGGCACGGTTCACCTCAACGCCGTCAGCGGCGACATCACGCTCCGCGTGCCCGATGACAACGATTGCACCGTCACCATGCGCACCGTCGCAGGCGACATTGAGTGTGATCTGGAGTGTCGCTCTTTAGAGCGCAACTTCCGAAGCCTTCAGGGAGTTTGCGGCGAGGGCAAAGGTTCCCTGATTATGGAGACGGTTCACGGCGACCTCTGTGTGGAGCTCCGCTCTCATCCAACCGATTGACCAGCAACTCTCACAGTGAGACCTCGCTCACCCCCTGCGACCCCGTGCGCAGGGGGATTTTTTACTCTTCCAGCGTCGCGCCGACGGCTCTGGGATTACGCCGAAACTCGCGGGGGCTGACCCCAAACCGCTGACGGAACACACTGGAGAAGTGGCTCAGACTGAGGTAGCCCACCTCCAGCGCAATCTCGGAAATCGTGAGGTCGGAGTTGAGGAGTAGCTGCGCCGCTTTGCGCATGCGCAATTCGGTGAGATATTCCGATGGAGAACATCCGAGTGCGACACGGAACAGCCGCTGGCAGTGGCGCTGGCTCAGCGGCATCTGCTCAAAAGCCTTGCGCAACACATGGGGGTCGCTCAGGTGCGCCTGCAAATACATCAGCGCCTCGCGCAAGCGCGCGTCATCGTGGGCGGGAACCACCTCTGGCTCCCGAAAACAGAGATAGGCGATCAACTCGCGCACCTTCGCCTCGTAAAACAGGCGCAAACTGCCCACAGGTGGGGGGGTGAGCATCGATTCCACCACCCCCGTCAAAAGCGGGTGGCTCGTCATCAGGTAAAAATTCTCAGGAAGCGCCTGCTCGCCGCGCACAAAGGGCTGAAGCGCCTCCAGCACGCGCGATTCTTCAGGCTTCAACAAGGCACGCAGGTAGTCAGGCGCCACCCGCACCACCAGATGGTGATGCAGATAGCGCACATCGGAGCGAAGCGTGCGAGGACATGTCAAATGTTCGGGGTCGGGTGGACGCAGACTCAGCACGAACTCCACCCAGCCGTGTTCGCGAGCGAACTCCTGCGCTCGGAGCGGGTCATCGGAGTAGAAACGCCGCTCGAACACCAGAAACGCCTCCGTCTCACACAGCAGGCGCGCACCGGGAGGCAACCCCTGAATGGGTAAGGATTCCGCGATCGCCATTGCCCCCATGATACCCTATCGGAGAAATTGCCCCAATTTGCCGCCCGATTCACCCGAAATTGCTTCTGAACCCCTTGACAAACCCTGAAAAATATGCTATAATATGATAGCCAGCGCGGTTCGCCCCGCGCTGAGAAAACCTCAGAAAGGAGGATGTGATGATGCGCATAACGAAACTGATTGGCTCGCTCGTAGCCGTCGCCTTGGCGGCGAGCGCGCTTGCGTCTGGCTGGCAAGTGAATATTACAACCAGCACCGGTCTCCTTAACCCCGGCTCTGTGGTTTCTACTGTTCCGGCAACAGTAATTACCAACCCGCTGCCCCAGATTACTTTCAACACAGCAGCAGGGACGCCTAATCCGATCCTTGTTGGGAACGGCACCTCGTTCACCAACGCCACCTTCACTGGCATTTACACCATTACCGACCCCTCCAACACGAAGGGCACGCTGACGGGGTTCAACTTTGTCGTCAGCGGCTTTGTGTGGGAGTTCGGGCAAATCATCTGGTTCAAGAAGGTCGTGGACATGAACACCAGCGAGGTGCTGTACACGGGTTCGGGCGTGTTCAGCGGGAGCTCCTGGGGCGGTACCGATGGCGCGTTCACAGTTAACATCCCGGTAACGCTGTCCAGCCCCTCCAATAGCCTGATGGTGTTCGAAGTGTTCATCCTGCACATTGATGGCGCACCGGCACCCGGCACTTCCACTGCCTCGCTGCAGCTGGTGGAGCAGGACTGGGTTCCTGAGCCTGCCAGCCTGCTGGCGCTCGCGGTGGGTCTGGGTGGACTGGCGCTCCGCCGACGCAAACGCTAACCGCCTTACTTTTCCGGGCTTCTCAAGGGCTGGGGCACTCCCAGCCCTTTTCTATTCGACAAGCGCCCAGGCAGCCATCGCCCGTGCGTAGAAGCTGCCGCACTCCGGCTCGTTGAAGGGGTTGCGCCGCCTACCATCGTGTCGCGCACGCACGGCACGCACCACGCGCTCGGCTTCGGCATGTAACTCATAATCTCGCAGAAGCCGCGCCAGCAGATACTCCAGCCCTGTCCAGCACTCAAATGCGTAGGGCAGTGGTACCTCAGGGCGCCCGTAGGGATAGGAGCAGATAATCACCCCTGCCTCATCGCCCAGCGCGTAGGTACGCATGTGATTGTAGTGCGCATGAAACCCCTGACGCCAGTTGTAGCGCATGATGGATCGCAGTGCGCTGATGATATGCTCGCGCTTGAGCAGGTCGCCCAACCCGGCGCGGTTCGCTTTGTATTGCCCCGCCAGCTGGTCTATCTGGCAGCCGTTCCCAATCTGATACGGCAACGGGTCGGGGGGCACATGTTTACAGGTCATCGGGTGGGGCGTTTGCTGGGGGCGGCGTATTTGCTGGATGTAGTATTCCCCGTTGAACAGGTGGGTATCTATCCAGTCGCTACCTTGCTCAAACAGGTTTCGGCAGCGCCGCTGAAACCCGGTATCGCCCAGAACCCGCGCCATCTCTTCACACGCCCGCAACGCTGCAAGATACCACACGCCGCATAACGGGTTCGGTCCGAAAAACTCCACATCGTGGGTATTGTGCTGGGCGCCTTCCATCACGCCGTCCTGATCGGCGTCCCAGCCGCCCTCCACCCATGCGAAAGCGAGCATCTGCTGGGCTTTGGGGTAGACGCGCTTCAGCCACGCCCTGTCGCGCGTGCGCCGATAGTGCTGATAGATTCGCACCAGCGTGCCCATCTGACCGTCGGCGGCGGCGTGCGAGTAGCGATTCGCACCCAGCGGCAAATCCAGCCGAAATCGGTGCGCCCCATCCTCTGTGATGCCGTACTCCAGATGGCTCTCCAGCATCGAGCCGTGAATCTGGGGGAACAGGCTGACCGTAGCTTGCTCATAGTTCCACACATGCGTGCAGGAACCGTGGCAGCAGCCTGTAGTGGCGTTGCATCCCTCAAAACCCAGAAAATGCACGCGCCCTGAGTCGGTGATGGCAAACAGCGTGGGCGAGCGCAACACCGTGAGCGTGTTCAGCGCGGACTCTTTGAACGCCAGTGGGAGTTTCCGACGGCACACCTGAGATACCCAGCGATGTGTTTCCTCCCAGAGCGATTCGAGGCGGGGAATCACCTTTTCGGCGACCTCCACCGCGTCGCGAAAGCGCTGGGCGTAAGCATTCTGCACGAGAGGGCTTTTGCCAGTGCTTTCCTCAAACCAGCCCAGCTCGCGCAAATCGCGGTACGGGAAGTGCCATGTGAGCAAAAACCGGGCTGTATGGGGCTGGTGTGGGTGCAGGGTAAAGCGTGTGCTTACGGAGCTATCCCAGCCACGCTCGTCGGAGGGCGGGCAGGGAGCCTCAGGCGCGGCGTCAGGCAAAACGCCCTCCCGAAGCAGGTGATCAATAATCCCCAGAACCTTGCCGCCCCAGCTATGCTGAAACGCCCAGCGTCGCGCCACATGCGCTGCCGAATCGTCGCAGAGCAGGCAGAGCGTGCCCACGCACGGGTCAGGCTGAGGGTCTGCCTTGCGAAACAGAACACCTTTCCAGCCGTGCGTTGCGATGACTTCGCTGAGGTTGCCCTTCAGGTCTGTTTTTACGCCGTCGCTCCCGATGAAGTTAGTCAGCACGAAAGTGAGCGCGGCTTCCGCAGGCTCGCTGCCCCGCCACGCCAGCTGCACCTGCAGCAGCCCCATCGGCAGGCTGGAATCATCCAGCGATTCGGGGATGAGGGGGTTGAACCCGGTCAGGCTCACCCGCAGGGGGAGAAGAGGGTCTTCCAGCCGCGCGCGCCCGAAGGGGTACGCCGCCTCAAAGCCTGTTGCCCGCATGCGCGGAATGCCTGCCAGCGCCTGCGGCGCGCCCGAATCGGCGTCCAGCTGGGTGTGTAAAATCCCTTCCAGCACGCGCAGATAGGCGTCGCCTTCAGTGGTGCGCACCCACAGCAGCAGATGCGCCAGCGGTGGGCGCCAGCCCCGATGAGGGCGGCTCATCAGCTGCCAGTCGGTCAGCGCGCCCATTCCCGACAGCGCGAAACTGCCCGTGCCTATCCCGCCGATGGGCATCACAATCTGGCGCAACCGCTCTTTCGGGTAGCGTACCAGCGGCACAAAGTCCAGCATGCTCCTTGCCTCCATGCTACTTCCTATCGGGCACCCACTTCACATGTCCGTCAGCATAGACCACCACACGCCCGCCCGGCGCTTCGAAATAGCCGACGAGTGTTGCAGCAGGGTTCTCAATCTGGGAGAGTGGCGTGGTGTCCAGCAGGTACACGAAAGACACTCCCGTTTCAGGGTTCTGGAAGATGGACGCGTCGCGTGTGTACGGCGTCAGCAAAGAAGCGAAGTCCTGATCAGCGGGAGGAAAAATCTCATCGTAGTCCTGAACATACATCAGGAGCGCAAGCCCGATCTGTTTCGCCTGACTCATCAGTTGCTCACGCAATTGCTCGTCGGGGATGCTGGTAGAGACCTTCACCAGCGGAACCACGAACGCACCTTCGCGACGGATATAAAAGAGCGCGTCTTTTTTAGGCGTGAAGGAGGCATGCAGAAGATTCTCGCCCACCAGGTAGCGGTAGTGCCGCTCGCCCGCTTTGCTCACCAGCCATGTCAGGCGCGGCTTTCGCAACACTTCAGGCGGTTTGGCAGGGATGGGTTCCTGCACAATAGAGAGCGTATCTGCCTCCGTGGGTAATATGGTACGCCTCCACTGGGTGTCATAGCGATCCACCATGCGCTTGGGGAATTGCGGGATTTCAGTGATGGTTTTCTGGTGCAGGTCTACCGCTAAATTGCGCACGATATCCCCCGCTTCGTCTTCGCCAGGGGAAACCTGAATCGTGTGGGTACAGTACGCAATCGGCTGCTCTGGCTCCCAGCCTGATAGCCGGAAGGCGGCATGCGGAGGGGGCACAAGCAGGGGCGCCACCTGCCCATTACGCGCCACCACCAGCGGCGGTGTTTGCACGCCCCCAAAGACCAGCCAGTAGGGCAGTTTCGGGTGGGCGTCCACTTCCCTGAAGTCGCCGTGCGCGATTTCGCGCCAGTTGCGTGTTGCGGCATTCAGATAGTACACTCGCGAAACCCACCCCTCCTCTTCACGAGACTGTATCAGAATCAGCGCTTCGGGCGTGGTGGCGCTCCACGCTATCGTTCGCAAAACTTCGAAGTCGATGCGATCGCCCTGCACGCGCCAGGTTTGATGCCACATGCGCGTGCGACGCAGCTCTTTCTGGTCCCAGAGCCAGAGTGCGCTTTCCATGACCGCCTGACGCGACTGTGCGTCGAACCTTTTCATGTTCAGCGAAGCGCAGAGCAAGTAGCGCCCGTCTGGATGCCATGCGTATGCGGTGATGGTGCCGTCTGCGACCAGTTGAGGGGTCAGTAAGGAGAGCGCGCCCGATTCCGTCGGCACCAGCTCGCGCACCCTTTGTCTGGGGAACGAGTATCCCTGCCACATCCCGATGGCGATAGCGAGGAGCGCAACGATTAAAAGCACCAGAATCGCTTCACGGCGCACAGGCTTCACCTCCTCTTAACGGCTGCCTTCCACCACCACATCCGCCAGCGGGCGCCCCTCCAGAAAGCGGAGCATGTTCTGAATCACGCCCTGCGCGATGCGCTGTTGCGCTTCCTGCGTTACGCCCGCGCCGTGTGGGGTGAGAATCACATTCGGCAGTTTCAGCAGAGGATGATCAGGCGGCGGCGGTTCGGGGTGAAACACATCGATGGCGGCGCCGCCCAGATGCCCCTGAAGCGCTTCCACCAGCGCGTCGGTGTCCACCAGCTCGGCGCGCGCGGTGTTAATCAAAAACGCGCCATATTTCATCCGCTGGAGGCGCTCTTTGTTGAACATCCCGCGGGTTTCGGGGGTCAGGGGCATATGGAGCGTGATGACATCGCATTCGGGCAAGAGGGCATCCAGCTCCAGATAGGTTGCCCCCAGCGCCTCTTCTTGCTCTGGCGGGAGCGGGTTCACATCGTAATAAAATGTGGTGACGCCGAAGGGAAGCAACCGTGCTGCCACCTCGCGCCCGATGCGTCCCATGCCGATAATCCCCACGGTTTTACCTTGCAAATCGCGAGCGTGCGCAATCCAGTAGGGGAGCGACCATTCGCCTCGCGCCAGCATGTTGTGGGCGGGGATGAGACCGCGCATCATCGCCAGCGCGACCATCACCACATGCTCGGCGACGCTGACCGTGTTCGCGCCCGTAACGGCGGCGACGGTGATGCCCAGCTCCCGCGCGGCGTCCAGGTCAATGTGATCCACGCCTACGCCCGCCACCTGAATGAAGCGCAGGCGCGGCGCTTTTTCCAGCATCGCGCGGGTAATCGGGGTGAACGCGGTGGAAATCAGCGCTTCGCAGTCCGCAAGGTGGGGTTCCAGCTCGTCGGCGCTGGTGGCTAACTCTACGGTGTGTCCGGGAAAGAGCGCCCGCACCATCGCTATCTGCGCCTGAACCTGCTCCGAAGGGGGTAAGACCGCCACAACTTTCATCGTTGACCTCCTGCCTATCGCTTCGTGCTGCGGCGCGAAATCCCTGCTGATTGCTCCATACGGTTCGAAGGGCGCACACGGCAGGCGGTGTCGAGAAGGCGTGCCTTATGGGCTACTTAACTCTCGTAAAGCCTTTGTGCCAGACGGTTGAAGCTGTTCTGTTGCAAGGATAGGGGCGTGAGCGTTCCGAGACCCCTTCTTTCAGGTCTTAGGGAGAGGCTTTTTGACAGGCGTGCCGTCTTGGAACCTGTGCCCTGACGGCTAAAGCCGTTCCTATGAGACGAAGCCGACCTGCGTCGGCTGATAAAGCCAGCGGAGGCTGGCTTTGTTTAGTAGGAACGGCTTTAGCCGTCGCTCTTTCGGGGGCATCGTGGGTTCCAGAAGGTATCTTTGCGACAGAGCAGGTTCACCCGTCTAAACTCACACGCGAATTGCATGGATTCTCACGCTTCACCCACTGCTTCCAGAACCGCCAGCGTGCGTTTCAGAGCCGTTTCCAGCAGCGTACCGGAAGGCTCCACCGTAACCTTGACTCGCTCCTCGTCCCAATCGGGCGAGCCTTTTTGTTTCCAGACGCCGTAGATGCGCACGCAGGTGCCGTTGTTCAGCCTCAAATCAATTCGCCCGTACACCACAGCCAGATGGTAGAGCAGTCGGCAGATGCACTCCCAGCCCGCTTCATACTCTGCCGCGCGCAGGGGAGGGTAAGACAGAAGGAGTGGTATCAGGCTCGGCAGCCCGCTGCTCCGCTGAATCAGCTCATTATCGCTGCTGATGAATACCACCTTGCGCTCTGCTTTCTTCGCAAACCGCGCGTAAGAATCCAGAATACGCCCGTCCCAGTCCTCGGAGCATCGCCCTATTCTGGAACCCACGGACTCGAAGTTGCCCGCGTGGCGCATCGCATCCCACTCGGCAAGCGCCAGCAGGCGCAAGCGGTCCTGCAGACGGTTTTGATTGCTGAACATGTCCTCAATCCCAACGCCCGGAAACGCGCTGCTGAAAGCCTTCAGGAACTTGCCCCCTATTTTGCCCTCACGCAAATCCAGCTCCTGTCGCACGATTTCCGATAGAACCAGGTTCGGCTCTGGATGCCCTCGGTGACGCGGCTTGAGGTACAGCGAGTAGACGCGATTACGAACCGCGTTATTGTCAAGGGCAAAGTAGTAAACATCGCCACCACACGCAGGGTTATTGGTACGCGCCGCGTCCAGCAGCCGTTCGATCTCACGCAGATTTTCAGGAGGAATCACGCCCGACGCCACAAAGCAGTCCCGCAGGCGCGTGTACGGGGGTATCTCTGGGGCGACTTCTGCGTTCGCAATCGCGGAGGCTCTTTCGTACTCTTTTCGGGGAATCACCTGCTCAACCTTTGCCAGCGCCTGCGACAAATTCAGCGTGAACAGCCTGGCGTCCTGAAGCAGGGGCGCCCGAACCTCCACGCGGTCGCCCAGCCGATTCAGCAGCGCCATCAGATGGCGTTCGGCAATCCGAATCATTGGAAAGTCTCCAGTAGGTCGTACAGGCGGTGCTGGTGGCGAGGAATCAGGGGGTAGGGAACATCGGTATACCGCTGGTCATAGAGATGGGTATAGTACAACTTTTCCAGCCCGATACTCCCCCAGCGTCCAAGCGCCATTCCGAGTGCGGACATATACTTCCTGCCCGCCGTGATGTCCAGCACGATGCGCTCGCCGCTGTTTTTGACCTCCACCATTACCTGCTTCAGCGTTTCCCAGAACCCCTTGAGGTCGTCTTCGTCGATGGGACGAGTCTCAATCAGGGGGTCTGGCACGCCGAACTGGGCTAAGAGGGCGCGTGCGTACTTCTCTACGATTTGGATGCTTTTCTGCACTTCGGGCTTGTCTTCCGAAGCCAGCAGAATCAGGTGCGTGGGCACAATTCCCTGCTCGCACGCGCCCCACAGGGTGTTGATGACTGCCATCGGACTCCAGCCCACAACCGACACCCACACGCGGCGCACAGGGGGTTGGGCGCCCATCGCTCACGCCTCCACAATCTGGCGGGTCAGCTCCGCCGCCTCCGCTTCAGCTTGTTCGGTTTCCTGATAGAGCTGTTCCAGCGTCAGCGTGCGGGCGCGTGCCAGCCGATTCTCCCGACGCATAAACTGGGTCATGGCATAGTTCATGAACTCGTCCATCTCCAGTCCGAACGGCATCTCAGGCTCGTATGCCTGAAAGACCTCCTGCACCACGCCCACAGCGTAAGGCAGCAGCTCGTTCATCTTGTTCTGAATCGCTTCCCACACGGGGTCGCCGTGTTCGGCAATCAGGCGCGAGAGGAAGTAGACGCCAAAAGCGATATGGCGCGACTCGTCCTGCATCATCTTACCGATGCCCTGCACCAGCCCCGGCATCACCTGCTGGCGCTTATACGCCTGGAAAAAGCCGTAGTAGCCCGTTTCCGCCAGCACGCCCTCCACAATCATATTGTAGACCACGCTGGCTTCTGCCTGCGCGACGGGGGAGCGGTCGTAGGTGAGCCGATGCATCGCCTGCGGCAACGCCTCGTAAAAAATGGCGCGATAGGACGGTGTGTGGTAGCGCGAGAGGTCTTCCCCGCGCACCTCCGCCACCTCGGTCAGGAAGCGGTTCATAAACTCCACATGCTTGGCTTCTTCAAACAGGAACGAGGTGAGGTACATCTCCTCCTCAAGGCGCCCCTCTTCGGCAATCACCTGAATGAGCGGAAGCAAGTCCAGCGTTACGCTCTCCTCGCCTGCCTGAAAGAGCGAGATGAGGCGCAAAGTCGCGTCTTTCTGCGGTTCGGTGAAGGTTTGCCAGTGTTCGCGGTCCTGAGACAGGTCAATCGCGGCGGGGTCCCATACCCCCAATTTTTTGGCTTTCTGGAACATTTTGAGCATGGGGTGATTGTGGTTTAGCCCCCGTGCGCTGGTTGTGAGAAACTCGCTGTGCGTTTTCATTGTCTCAGACCTCCTCGTCGGAGGCTTAATACGACTGTTCGGTCAAAATTCCTGCCGGGTGTTCATTTTTTGCAAGCAGGCTTCGGCGAGGGCGACTGCCTCGCGTCCATCCGTGCCGTCGTAGGGCAGTGGTTCCCCGAACAGCACACCGCGTGCAAACAGCCGCAGCTCCCACTGATAGGGTTCGGGGGTATTAATCTCTTCAGGGGTCAGGGTCTGCTCCTCGCCAGAGTGGGTTTTGTAGCGCACGGTTCCCCCGAAGCCTGTATGCTCAATCGTGCCCTGCTCGCCGATAATGGACACGCGATAGGTGCCAAGCGGGTCTATCATGCCAGCTTCTATCTGGGCAACGGCGCCTGTTTCGCTGACAAACAGCGCGTGCCAGTGTTGAATGAAGCTCGGCTCGGCGAAGGGCTGGATTCCCTGCGCGGCGACTACTCGCACGGTGCCCAGCAGCCAGCGCAGGTAGTCGAGCTCATGCACATTCATTTCCATTAGCAGTCCGCCGCTCTGGCGCACATCGGCGCGCCAGCCTTTGGCGAACAGTTCGCGTTCGTTGCCCGTGCGCCGGATGGCGACCGCCAGCGGCTTGCCAATTACGCCCGCATCCAGCCACTGCTTTGCCTGATAAAACAGGGGGAACAGGCGTAGCACCTGTCCGACCATCACGCGCCGCTGAGTTCGCTCCGCCGCCTGCAGAATCGCGTCGCAGTCGGCAACCGAGAGCGCCATCGGCTTCTCCAGAAACACATGCTTGCCCGCCTGTAGCGCCTGCTCACATAACTCCCGATGCGTGTAGGGCGGAGTCGCCACGATGACCGCCTGAACGCTTTCATCTTCCAGAAGAGCAGAAAGCGTCGGATAGGCGGGGATTTCCAGCTCCTGCGCCGCCGATTGGGTCAACTCCGGGTTTGCATCGTACACGCCTGTGAGCGTAATTTCCGAAACCCCTTTTGCCTGATAAGCGAGATAGCGTCCTATCCCGCCTGCGCCGATCAAGCCCACTCGAAGTGTTGCTTCCATCGGCAAGGATTATACCTGTGTGGGCAAGCAGCGTGAGAGGGCATTTTAGAGGGAAAATCACCTGAAATTGCCCTGAATTGCCTGCCACCCCCTTGACAAACGCCCCGAAATTTGCTATAATATCGATACCCTGAAAAGGAGGTGCGATATGATGCGACATGCGACAGTAGTTGGGTTGGCACTTACGGCGCTGTTGATGACGGGCAGGCTCTCTGCTCAGGGTCCCTTCGTTTACTTTGCAGGGAACCCCGCGAACTCGTGGTATACAGTAGGCGGTACATGCGACAGCCCCACCCTTACTGCTAACTACCTCTATTTTATTTCGGGCGATGTTGCCAGTGCAGGGCTGCCTGCGCGCTGGACCGCCTTTCCCTTCCGTATCCACAATACGATCACCTTTGACTCGATCAGTTACGCACCCAGCCTGTCCACAGGACTGCCTGAGATCCGTGTCTGGATTACAGGCGCGACCACCGATTCTGCCGGATATCCTGTTCCGGACTTGAATAATGTTCTGTTCCACACAAGTCTTGGGTATTATCCGGGCGACCCGCCGAGCGATCCCTCCGACACCCTCATTCTGACCTATTATGGCGGCACGACCACCTTTCTCTACCTGCGCACCAGCCCGCTGAACCAGAGCGTAACGCTACCACCCGGTCTCTACTTTGCAATTATCGTGGGCGATGAGGACTACAGCACAGCAGGGCTGGACTCCTATGTAGCGCTGGCGATGGGCGCCCCGGGCGGTCCGAATCTCTACTACTCGCCGCGCGGTCTGGGCAGCGCAGGGAGCAACCCCATTCAGCCTGCCAGTTGGCAGCGCTTCCGCTACAACACTTCCGTGGCGCCTTTCACCTGCGAGCGCATCCTGAACACCGACCTGCCTTTCCGCGCGGACGATCCTTTTGCCAATTCACCTCCTTGGAACACGCAGCCCGACTGGAACCGCTACCATGCCCCTGCCCTCTATAATGGCGTGCTGGGCTTCCGGAATTCGGCGGCGGCTTCGGGCAAGGTGGTCGGCACAGCCCAGTGCGCGGATGCGCCTTCTCCCACACCGCCCACCAATGTGGAGGTGATTTTCTACCGCCCGGGCACGAAGCAGCGCGTCGCGCGCTTCAGCATGCCCACAGCGGCTGGGCCCAACTTCCCCATCGACACGCCCGAAGTGGAGGCAGGCACTTACGACATCGTGGTGCGTCCCATCTATGCGCCCAGCATCCTCACGCTTAACTGCCCGACTAACTTCTGCGTTACGGGCGTGAGCTTCAGCACGGAGACCCACTGGCTGGGCGTGCGCATCCCGAATGTGAATGTGTCGGGCACGGTGGACCTGGGCACGGTCGTTCTGCCGAACGGCGACACGAACGCCGACCTGCGTGTGGATGACGCTGATCTGCTGACTATCCTGTTCGCGTTCGGCACCAATGATGCCGCTGCCGACCTGAACGGCGATGGCACAGTGGACGACGCCGACCTGCTGATTGTGCTCTTCAACTTCGGCGCTCAGGGCGAAGACGGCGACGAAGAGTAACACCTTTCTCAGGGAGCTGGCGGCGTTGCGCCCCAGCTCCTTTTTACAAGAAGTTGCAGGAATTTGGGGGTTTTATAGCGTAATTCTCCTCAGGAGGTGCTAAACCGATGCGTAAGCGTGGCTTTACGCTGATTGAGCTTCTGGTCGTGATTGCGATTATCGCCATTCTGGCGGCAATCCTTTTCCCCGTGTTTGCGCAGGCGCGTGAAAGTGCCCGTCAGATTACCTGTGCCAGTCGTTATCACCAGGTAGCACGCGGAGTCGCGATGTATACCAGCGATTACGACACAACCCAGCCTCTAACCCAGTGGTTTGCCTCGTTTGCGGGACAGGAGAACTGCAACGATCGCATCCTGGCGCAGCTGCTCTGGCCCTATGTGAAGAACTGGCTCATGTTCCGCTGTCCTTCCGACCCGCATGCCACCGATTCAGGGCTGGATGCCTGTGCGGCAGACGGCGAGACCCCGCCAACTCAGCAGTGCATTCGGGAGTACCGCTGGGCACTCAAAACGGACCTGGGCTACAACTATGTGTATCTCTCGCCCATCATGGAGCAAGCGAATACAGGGCGCTGGTATAACGCTCCTGCCACCGATGCCCGGATTCGCAACCATGCTTCCACAGTGCTGTTTGTGGATAGCCTCTGGTGGCGCGACCCTGTCTCGCGTCAACCGCTCTGCGGCGGGAACTGGATTGTGATGCCGCCATGCCGTTACTGGCGCAACGCTTCGGGTGGGGTCGTGGATAGCTTCACGATCGTCCGTCAGCAGTGCGACAGTGGGGCTGCCAGCCGATGGTATGACTATGCGGCGAACAGCTGCGGCATGGGCGCGCGCCCCGCGTGCTGGCGTCTGCAGACCGCAACGGGCTGGTACACCTGGATGGAGTTTGGTGGTGCATGGCCCTGGCACCGACGCGAGCGCATGATGGTCGCGTTCGTCGACGGGCATGTCAAACCCTACACACCGGCTCAGCTCACCCAGGGGTGCGACGCGCGTCCCCAGTGCGGTGGCTTCATCCTGGATCCCCAGCAGTACCTGTGGGATCTGGATGACTACTACTAAGCGAGGTGAGCAGGATGCAAATTCCAAAACCCGTTGCGATTGCGCTGATTGCGCTCATCGCTGTGATTGCCATCGCGGTGGCATGGTACTTCTCTTCAGGAGGCGGTGCCGCAAGTGAGCCTGCTGCCCATGCCTACCCGAAAGCCCAGACCGACCAGCCCGGCGTGGAAGCGTTCGGGGTTCAGCCCCCGGACAATCGAGCGGCTCCTGCCTCCTCTTTGCCTCTGGAAACAGGCGGCAAGCGCTAATCTGTTAGCCCCCTCTCAAGGAGTCTGGGAGGGGGCTTCCCGAATCTGCTCCCAGGTGTAGCCCACGCGCAACACGGTCGGCTCGTCAAACGGCTTACCGATAATCTGCAGACCCACCGGCAGCCCTTCCGCCAGACCGCACGGAACCGACAAGCCGGGCAACCCTGCCAGATTCACAGGGATGGTCAGCACATCCATCAGTTTCATCGCCACGGGGTCATCCACCAGCTCGCCGAGTTTGAAGGGGGGCGTCGGCGCGGTGGGACACACCAGCACATCCACTTCCTGAAACACACGCTCAAACTCCTGACGCAGCAGCGTGCGCCCTTTCTGCGCCTTGAGGTAGTAGGCGTCGTAGTAGCCCGAAGAGAGCGCATAGGTGCCGATGATAATCCGCTGGATGACCTCCTTGCCGAACCCCTGGGCGCGGGTGGCTTCCATCATGCCGATATGCCCTTTCTCCGCGCCCACACGCAACCCGTAGCGCACGCCGTCGTATCGCGCCAGATTCGAAGAACACTCCGCTGGCGCGAGAATGTAATACATCGCCAGCCCCTGCTCCGCCATGGGAATGGAGACCTCGCGCACTTCCGCACCTGCCTCCTCAAGGGCGGCGATTGCCTCTTGCACGCGCTGGGCGACCTCGGGGTGAACACCCTCAAAAAACTCTTTCGGCACGCCCAGCCGCAGCCCCTTCACATCGGGGCGCAACGCCTCACGATAGTCAGGTACAGGCACATCGACGCTGGTGGCATCCATGGGGTCTTTGCCGGCAATCACCTGAAGCACCAGCGCACAGTCTTCCACCGTTTTCGTGATGGGTCCAATCTGGTCCAGCGAGGAGGCATAGGCGATCAGCCCGTAGCGGCTGACGCGCCCGTAGGTGGGTTTCAGCCCCACCACGCCGCAGTACGCCGCTGGCTGACGGATGGAGCCGCCCGTATCGGAACCCAGCGCCGCGACCGCCATATCGCTGGCGACCGCCGCCGCCGAACCGCCCGAAGACCCCCCTGGCACGCGCTCCAGATCGCGCGGGTTGCGCGTGGGATGAAATGCCGAATACTCCGTAGAACCGCCCATGGCGAACTCGTCCATGTTCGCCTTGCCCACAATCACCGCGCCTGCCTGCTTCAGGCGGGCGACCACCGTGGCGTCGTAGGGTGGCACATAGTTTTCCAGAATCCGCGAGGCGCAGGTGGTGCGCACACCGCGCGTGCTGATGTTGTCTTTAATCGCCATCGGGATGCCCAGCAGGGGGTTCCATTCGCCTTCTGCCAGCCGGGCGTCGGCTTCCTTCGCCATCTGGCGCGCCAGTTCGGGTGTGAGCGTGATAAACGCGCCAATCTGGGGTTCGGTGCGCTCAATATGGCTCAGCACCGCTTCGGTCAGCTCCGTCGCCGAGATTTCGCGCCGACGAAGTTTTTCGCTCAAAACGCTCAGGCTCAGGGTATGTAGCGCCATCTATTCCTCCACAATGCGGGGTACGATAAACAGCCCGTCGCGGGCTTCGGGTGCGTTTGCCAGCGCCTCTTCGCGGGGCAACGGCGTGCCCACAATATCCTCCCGAAAAGCGTTATACACGGGGATGGAATGCGAGGTCGGCTCCACCTCGTCCAGCGGGAGCGCCTGCAGTTTCTCAAAGTGCGCCATCAGCGCATTAATCGGTGCCATGAGTGCTTCTAACTGGGCATCATCCAGCTCCAGCCGCGCCAGCTTCGCAAGATGACGCATCTGCTCCAGGGTCAACGCCATAGCACCCGAAATTATACCGCTTTGCGCGAGCCGCTGAAAACCTCAAAAAAGAGGGGTTTTCGGCGTCGCAGACGGCAGGAATCGATGCCCTGGCGGCGTACTAAAAGGCTATGGAGGTCAAACTCATGCGAAGAGGCTTTACCCTGATTGAGCTTCTGGTGGTGATTGCGATTATCGCAATTCTGGCAGCGATTCTGTTCCCTGTGTTCGCCCAGGCACGGGAGAAGGCACGCCAGACCACCTGTGTTTCCAATACAAAACAGCTCTTGCTCTCCGCTCTGATGTACCAGCAGGACTGGGATGAGAAGTTTCACCGCCTTCTGGTAGGCAGCCGCAACTTTAACAACGACCCCAACGGACCCGACCAGGCGTTCGGCGCCGAGGATGCGCTGATGCCCTATGTGAAAAACCGCGGCATTTTCAGCTGCCCCAGCGATAATGTACGGCGCGACGACTGCACGGGACCCAACGGTATCTGGTTCCCCATCAGCTATTCGTGGACGCACTATCAGCCCGACCCCACCTGGGAGAACATCGCCACTTTTGGGGTCAGCGCCTACTACTCCTGGGCAGATTCGCGCCCAATGGCGGTGATTGGACGCCCTGCCGAGACCATCGTGATGTATGAACTCTGGACCACCGTGAGCTACGGGCGCTACATGAGCTACTGGCGCTGGGACAACCGCAATATTGCCGACCCCAGCTGGCCCGACGCGCCGAACACCTTCGCATTCAACTGGTGCGGTCAGGGCGACGCGCGCATGACGATTGGCGCTCACTCCAAACTCACCACCTTCGGCTTCGCCGACGGACACGCCAAACCGATGGATCGCAAGTCCATCATGGCATGGCCGTGGGATCAGACCGCCGTCCAGCAGAAGCGGCGTAATCTGATTCACTGGAGCGAGGAGTTCAAGAACTGAGGAGGCGCGCTATGAACGAGCAGACGAAGAAGACGCTGATTATCATTTTCGCGATTGTCGCCATCTTGCTGGCGGGCTATTCGGCATATCGGAGCTTCCGTCAGGAAGAGGGCAAAGTCATACAGACCATCGACATGATTCCGGGCGGCAAGGCGGGCGAGATGCAACGCCAGCAGCAGGGTGGTGGGCAGGAAGCACCGCCGACGGCGCCGCAGTAAAGCCAGAAATTCTGGAGGCATCGGAAAAAACGCTTTCCGATGCCTCCGTGTTCTTATTCCGTTTCCTTCGCTACGCTGGCGAGTGTTGCTCAAAAGAGCCATGTTTGTAGCAGCTTCATGGCAGGATACGAGAGGCAAGAAGCGTATAATCGCTCTATCCTGACCACAAGGAGGAAGTGCCATGCGCAGAGGCTTTACCTTGATTGAATTGCTGGTCGTGATTGCGATTATCGCCATTCTGGCGGCGATTTTGTTCCCGGTGTTCGCTCGGGCGCGCGAGCAGGCGCGCAAGACCCAGTGCGTCTCCAACGCCAAGCAGATTGCAACTGGGCTTTATATGTACACTCAGGATTACGATGAGATCCTTGTCCCGTTCGCGTATGGCTTCCCTTATTCGCGCCTGCAGTGGCCGAGTTATGACGACCCGAATGTGCGGGTGAACTGTCCTCTCCACAGCTGCCGCTGGCCTGGGCTACTGCACCCGTACATCAAGAACCACCAGATTTACCGCTGCCCCAGTTATGGCGGACCCTATGTTTTCAACTGTCCCAGTCCCACAGCAGGTCCGTTCTGCCAGATGTCTTACGGGGCGAACTATGGGCAGTACCGTGGCGTTTTGCGAATCGCCTGTATAGGCAACGAGCTTTACAACTCGGCTTCTTTGCCCGAAATTCCCACGCCTGCAAATGTTGCGGTTATCACCGACTCGAATGGCTCGCTCTTGTTTTTCAATCCGGTGGATTGGGCGTTCGATACAAACTGCGACACTGAAGACACGCTCAACGATACCCACAGCGGGCTGGGGAGCTGCACTGACAAGACGCGCTGGTACAATGTGGCTGGCGCCCGTCGGCATATGGACGGGATGAGTGTTGTGTTTGCGGACGGGCACGCGAAGTGGATTCCCTACAAGCGCTTCCTGAACGACCCGGTGCTGTGGGGTTCGGAGGTAACGCCGCGCACACCTATCCCGAACGCGGCACAGTGTATGTACTGAAGCCATCTGTGGGGGCGCATGTCTGTGCCCTTTACCCCACCGGCATCCACACGCGCATTGGGCACGGCTGGCGATTGTGCCACGCGTAGTAGGGAATTGCGCGGAAAGTCGCCCTCTGGCGCGGCGTTAGGGGGCGATAGAGCCGATTGCCCCAGGCGGAGTCGTCGTCTAACACCACGGCTCCGCCTTCAATTACGCCTATCCCGTTCAGCAGGTTCGGCTCCCAGCGATAGCGGAGCGGACTGGAGGTGTCCACTGCCATCCGTTCCAGCGGCGCGGGCTGATCTATCTCTTCCAGACAGTAGACCAGCGGACCGCGCTGAATCGCCACCTGCCAGCGGTCAGCCTCTACGCGCGGGTGCGCTTCCATCCAAACGGGCGTCATGGGCAACTCCAGCGTGAGGCGGTCTTCAGGCTGCCAGTGGCGGCGCACCACCGCGTAGCCCTTCTGAATCTCCAGCGGGAGCGGCTTCCCGTTCAGCGTCAACCGCGGCTGGGCGCACCAGTCAGGAATGCGCAGGTGTAGACCGAACTCCACAGGCGCGCCCTCCACCACCTGAACTTCGATGGTGCCTTCCCACGGGTAGTTTGTGCGAACCTGTAAAACAACCTCACGTCCTGAAAGCGAGAGCTTTGCGCGGCTCTCCACATAGAGGTTCACCCACAGGTCGCTGTCGGTCTGGGCGTAGAGGTAGCCCCCCAGCGAGGCAATCAGGCGGGCGATATTGGGCGGGCAACAGGCGCAGGCATACCAGGGGCGACGGTGGTGCGTGCCGTCGCTCTCCAGCGGGTTCACATAGTAGAAGTTTTTGCCGTCCAGCGCGATTCCTGCGAGCGCGCCGTTATAAAGCGCACGCTCCAGCGCATCGAAAAAGCGCGCCTCTTCCAATAGCAAGCCCATCCGATGCGCCCAGAAAATCAGCGCAATCGAGGCGCAGGTCTCCTGATAGGCAGTGCGGTTGGGCAGGTCATAATCTTTTGTGAACCCCTCGTGGCGCGCCTCGTTGCCGATGCCCCCTGTGATGTAGGTGCGCCGCGAAATCGTGTTCTCCCACACGCCCAAAAGCATTTGAAGCACGCGCTCGTCGCCTGTTTCGGCAACGAGGTCGGTCGCCCCTGCGAACAGATACGCCGCGCGCACCGCGTGCCCCACAATCTCCCGATGCTCGGTCAGTGGAACATTATCCTGCCAGATGGTGCCGTCGTATTGCTCCAGCGGGATGTTATGCTCCTGCGCGAAAATCTTTTTGCCCCGATTCAGCAGGAAAAAGCGCGCCAGGTCACGATAGCGCTTCTCGCCGGTGGCGCGATAGAGCCGGAACAGCGCCAGCTCGATTTCGGGGTGTCCGCAATAGCCCAGCCGCTTGCCAGGCGCGTCGCCGAAGACCGAATCGATGTAATCGGCGTAGCGTGCGGCGACTTTGAGCAGGCGGTCGCTGCCGGTGGCTTCATAATGCGCGACGGCAGCCTCTATCAGGTGCCCGGCGCAGTAAAGTTCGTGGTCGTCGCGCAGGTTTGTCCAGCGGCGTTCGGGCGCCACCACCTGAAAATAGCTGTTCAGGTAGCCTTCGGGCGTCTGCGCACGCTCCAGAATCCCAATCACCTCGTCCAGTTTCTCGCGAATGGGGTCGTCGGGGTAGAGTTGTAGCACATACGCCGCCGCTTCCATCGCTTTGTAGAGGTCGGAGTCCATGTAGACAGGTCCCTGATAGCCCTCGCGCTTGCGCTCTGCCGCAAGGCGCAGGTTGGGAATGTTGCCTGCCCGCTCCAGCTCCGAAAACAGGTGGGGCACGGTGATGCTCCGATTGGTCTGCTGACGTGGCTCCCAGAACTGGTCGCGAATTTCCACCTGACTCATCGGCACCGCTCGCATAGGGGGTATTGTACCTTTTTTGTAGGAGTTGTGCGCACCAGCGCGAACTACAATCCTATGCGACGGCAAGAGCAGCAACCGACGGCGGAGCGCAAGCGGCTGATTTTGCATGCGGACGATCTGGGACTGAGCCACTCTAAAAACCGCGCCACGCTCAAAGCGATGGAGGCGGGCGTGGTCAGCAGCGCCAGCATTATGATGCCCTGCGGCTGGGTGATGGAGGTGGTGGAGTGGGCGAAAAAACACCCCAACGCCGATCTGGGGCTTCACCTGACCCTCACCAGCGAGTGGAGTACCCTTCGCTGGCGTCCTGTAGCGCCGGTGGATAAAGTCAAAGGGCTGATAGACCCCACCGGCTATATGTGGCGCTCGGTGGAAGAGGTCGTGCGCCACGCCAGCCCGCAAGAGGTGGAGACCGAACTCCGCGCCCAGATTGAAATGGCGCTCAAACTGGGGCTGAAACCGACTCATCTGGATTCGCACATGGGCACGCTCTACGCCTCGCCCCAGTTTTTTGAAGTGTTTCTCAAAGTCGCGATGGACTACAAGATTCCACCGATGGTGTTCAGCCCCACGCCTGAGATTATGCTGATGGCAGCCGCGCGCGGGCTGGACTACAAGCAGGCGTACCAGCGCATCCAGCAGGCAGGATTGCCCACGATCGATTCGCTGAACCCCCAGTACGAGATTGGCGAGCCGTATGAGAAGCACCGCGCCCGCCTGCATCAGTATATCCGCCAGCTCAAGCCGGGCGTGCATGAGCTGATTGTGCATCTGGGCGAGGATGACCCCGAAGGGCACGCCACCACGCCCCACTGGCAATATCGCGTGGATGAGTTCCGAATCCTGATGGAGCCTGCTTTCAAGGAGGTATTGCAACAGAGCGGCGTGGAGCTTTACACCTATCGTGAGCTGGCAAAAGAGCGCGGGAAATAGGGTACACTAAAGGTATGAGGCGTTTGCTGACACTCCTCGCCTGCGCATTGGGAGCAGGGCTGTGGGCGCAAACAACACGCTCGGCGGACGAGTGGCTCACGGCGATGTTTAATGCCTACAGTCAACCCCTACCCGCCCAGCAAAAAGCCACGGTTTCGGTGGTGATGACAACCTCCCGCAACCCGCAGGGCGAGGTGATTCAGCGCTTTGTCTACACCTACACCCTCGAAGCGCCCGCAAAGCTGAATCTGACCGTGCAGAACACTCTCACGAACGCCACAACCCGCGTGCAATCCGATGGGCAACGCCTCACCGTGCAGGCGCCGAACCGTCAGCCGCAGGAAGTGCTGATTGCCAATTCGGGGCTGGCGCTTCTGGAGCAGCTCGTGGCGCAGGATGTGGTGCCCACCTACGATATGGTCTTCGTGTTCGGGGGCAAAACGAAGCAGGAGGAGTTTCGTAAGCAGGTGAGCCAGCTCAAAATCGTTAGTGAAGACGAGAAGCAGGTTGTGATTACGGGCAAAATTCGCAACGAGCGCAACCGCGACGATGACCTGCGGCTCGTGCTGGACAAAGCCACCGCCCGCCTGCGCGTCTTCCAGGTCACCACGCAGGTCAAAATTGAGGGTACCGACGGCGCCTTTACCCTGCTGATGGAGTTCGAACCCCAGAAAATGGAGCCGAAGGAACCCATTGCCCCCACCAAGCCATAACTGGCTTCCCTATTTCGAGCAATTCTTTCGGGCTTTTCCCAAATTGCCCGCTTCCCCTTGACAAACTCAATTCCCATCAGGTATAATTATGCCACTCTACCACTATACAGGGATCGTTGGCGACCTGAGGGCGAGCAGGGCTTTTGTTCCTGGTCTTGCCTGCAGGGCGCGAAGACCCGACGGAGGTGAAACCTATGACCGATCAACGAAGCGCCTATATTGAGGGTATCCTTAAGGCGTTTAAGGCAGGTGAGATTGATATGGCAGAAGCGATCAGAGCAATTCGGAAGCGCAAGCCGAATCAGGCTAAGGTGGAAGGGGCGAAGGAGTTCGCCAAGCTCGTAATGGAGGGCAAAATCGAGGAAGCGTTCGCGAAGTACCGTTTCGGTCTGAAGGATGTGCGTCAGCGCCGAAAGAAGGTGCGCGCCGCTTCCTGATTTTTATGCCAGAAACGGCTCTCCTTCGGGAGAGCCGTTTTGCTTTTAATCCACCCAATCGGCAATAAAGATATTCGTTTCGCCGCGCGTTCTGGCGTTGCGGTTGGATGCCCACACCAGCTTTTTCCCATCGCGTGAGAACATCGGAAAGCCATCAAACTCCCCGGTGTAGGTTACTCGCTCCAGTCCGGTGCCGTCGAGGTTGATCAGAAACAGGTCAAACTCGCGTCCGCGTGGGTCGTGGTGGTTGGAAGAGAAGATAATCTGTCGGTTGCCGGGGCGCATGAAGGGAGCGAAGTTTGCGCCTCCCAGTTTGCTGACCTGCCAGCGTCGCTTGCCGTCGGCGGTCATCACCCACAGCTCCAGTTTGCTGGGGCGCACGAGGCGCATCTTCAGCAGCCGCTGGAACTCTTCAATCTCCTCGCGCGTTTTCGGGTGATAAGCGCGATAGACGATATACTTGCCATCCCATGAGTAAAACGGTCCGCCGTTATAGCCCAGCTCGTCGGTCAGGCGGGTGAACTTGCGCGTGCGGAGGTTATACTCACACAGGTCAATATTGCCCCAGCGCGTGGTGGTGAACAGGATTCGGTCGCCCTTTGGGTGGAACGAGCCTTCGGCATTATAGGCGTCGTCGTCGGTGATGGCTTCACGCTGGGAGCCGTCGGCGTTGGCGACATAGAGGCGATAGGGCAGGAGCGGCCACACATAGCCCTGCGAGCGGTCAGGAGGCGGGGGCGGCTCCTCGCTGTACCAGTCGGTGGAGCTGTAGAGGATGCGCTTGCCATCGGGCGACCAGAATCCGCAGGTACAACGCCCCTTGCCCGTGGAGACCAGGCGCACATCGGAGCCGTCGATGTTCATCGTAAAAATCTGGTCGGCTTTGTAGGGGGGGCGTGTGCTTTGAAAAATCAACTTTTTGCCATCGAACGAGAAGTAGGCTTCCGCGTTCTCGCCGCCGAAGGTCAGCTGGCGGATGTTGCGCAGATGGCGCTCGCGCGGGTCTTGCAACGACTCTGTCGGTTTCAACGCACTCTCCTGATAGGGGGGTAGATAGCACATAACAGGATTCTACCCGACAGGGTGGAATCCAGATACTGGTGACCACAGCGATTGTTCTGGCAGGCGGCGAGGTAGACCCCGAATGGAGCGAGCGGGCGGGCGTCAGCCAGCGGGCGCTGGTCTCTGTGGCAGGGGTGCCAATGTATCAGCGCGTGGTGGACGCCCTGCGGCAGGTGCCCGAAATCGCCGAGATTATCGTGGTGGGTGCGGTGCCTGAAGGCGAGGGCTACCGCGTGGTCGCGCCGCAGGAGAGCCTGCTGGCGAATGTGCGGCGCGGGTTGGAAGAGAGCCATCACGAGTCGGTGCTGTTTGCTACCGCCGACACCCCCTTTTTGACGCCCGAAAGCGTGCGCTTTTTTCTGGAAGCAAGCCTTCAGAGCGGCGCAGTGTTGACCTACGCCGTTGTGCCCGCTGCCGTGTGTCGCGAGAAGTTTCCCCAGCTGCCGCGCACAACGGTTCGCCTGCGCGAAGGCGAAGTTACAGGGGGCAACCTGTTCTGGGCACAGCGCTCCGTTGCGCTCAGGGAGTTGCCGCGACTGGAGGCGCTCCATCGGGCACGCAAGCACCCCCTGAAGCTGGCATGGCAGCTGGGGCTGGGACTGCTCGTGCGCTTTGTGCTGGCGCAAAAGCTCTCTCCCCGCTGGCTGGGGATTGAAGAGATCGAACACCGTGCCGCTCGCATTCTGGGCGTGCCCGTCAAAGCGATTCTCACCCCCTACGCCGAAGTGGGCACCGATATAGATCGGCTCGAACACTGGATGCAGGTGCAGTAGCCTTTTCCCCTTGCATTCTCTCCTGCCTATCGGGTATACTTTGGGGCGTGAGCCGGTAGCTCAGCGGTAGAGCAGTGGCCTTTTAAGCCATTGGTCGTGGGTTCGATTCCCACCCGGCTCACCATGATGCCCTTGCCGGGTCGTCTAAGGGCAGGACGCCAGACTTTGGATCTGGTAGTGGTGGTTCGAATCCACCCCCGTTGATTTCCACAGCCCGTAGCGTTCCTGCCTCGCATAACACCTACCGATTGCGATTCCTGCCCTTTCAGCCTCTCGCGAAAATTCGAGAGTCTGGGAGTCATGAACCGTCGCCTGTTTCTCTCAGGGCTACAGGCAAACCCGATTTTCGCGGGCTGAAACTTCAGGGGCACTCAGCACGACTCACGATGCACACGCGGTACACTTATCCCGCTTCGGCAGCCGTCACTGCTGAAGCCACGCCCGCCCGTTCAGCCCAACGGGGCGGGCACTTTCTCTTTCGCGCCCCAGTGGAAGATTCCTGCTGGTTTAGTCGCCAGTTCCTTTCTGCAACAGCACAATTGTCTCATAGTATGCGTCCAGCGAGCGCGGGCGTGCAACGGTGTTCTGCTTCTGCAACTCCACATGCACCAACTCCAGCAGACGCAACCCCGCCTGAACCGCCAACTGCGCCGTGATGTCCGCGCTCTCCACAATACGCACCACCTCGCGCGACTGATACCGATAAAACACATGCCGACGCGCCACCACATACGCACACTTGCCCCCCGACTTCAGTACCCGATGCACTTCGCGCAACGAAGCCCGCAAATCCACAAAATAGCTGGCGGTCGCGGCTGCCTTGACGCTGCGGGTCGGGTCGCCCTGCATCCACTCCACAACAGCGCGGGCGTCTGCGGGAAGGTCTTCCGAGTCGCCCACGCGCTGCACGGAGCCTATCTGCTCGGCTTCCAGCGCGTCTACAGCGTCAGGCGCGATCAGTCCCAGCGCGGTCATCGCATATGCTTTGCTCTTGAGATAGTTCTCGCGCCCTGACGAAGCGGGCATATACGGCGGGCTGGTGACGATACAGTCCACACTGGCGTCGGCGAGTGGCAACCGACGCGCGTCGCCGTGCAATACCCGTATCGGCGCGGGGCGAACGCCCGTGTGCGCACGCAGCCACTGCCACACCGCCAGCGAACGCGATAGGTAGTGCAAGTTGTCCACAAACATCGCCCGTACCCGACGAGGTTGTATCGACAGCGAAAACCGCCCGTAGCCCAACCCAAGAAAGCGGAACTTGAACTTGCGCGAGAGGGCGTCGCTCAGGGCGATGTGCAAGGGGCTGCACGCAGGCAACCCACGCAACGCACGAAGTACCGCTGCGACATCTGCTTCGACCTCGCGCAGTTCAGGCTCAGGAATGCGATGGCGCAGAAACTGAGGCGTGATGGCGTAGGCTACAGGCGTCTCGGCAATCTCAAACAAGCTTACTTGCCCTTTGTCGGAGGCGTCTAACCGCCCCAAGACATCGGCGATTGCTTCGGCAACCGCGCCGTCGTCACTCAAGAGCTGCGCCTTCGCTTGCGCAATCGCTACGGAAAGTGGGTCAATATCCACGCCGATTGACGGCGCGCCCATTACAGCCGCTTCCACCAGTGCCGTGCCACTGCCCGCGAAAGGGTCAAGCACGGTCGCGCCCCCGCACAGATTGATGAACGCTCGCGCCATACGGGGGAAAAACTTCGCTTTGTAGACATGCAGCCCGTGAAAGAGGTGTCCCGTCGTCTGCTTCGCGCCGATAATTGTGCGCACATTTTGGCTCAACTCGGCTGGTGTCGGCGCAACAAGAGCGTCTACCAGAAAGTCCAGCAGGGCTGTTGCGTCTTTCGGGGACTTTGCCCGACGCGCGACGACATCCGACCACTCGGCAATCGCGTTGAACGGGATAAACACGGCGCACGCGCGTCCGTCCACGACTTGAACCCGTGTCAAGCGAGTTGGCAGCACGCGGAACACGGAAGCGTCTGCGGTAGGGGCGATTGCCAGCACCTGCTCGCAGAACGACAGACGCCAAAACAGGCGCGTCAAGTCAGGGGTGTCTACTTGACAACGAAACCCGACCGTTCCCTCGCGGTGTATCGCGACATCTTTGGGCAGCAGCCAGCCCTGCACGCTCAGGGTACGCAGCGCATCGGCGTCTATCGGCTCGACTGTCGTTCCCGTGAGGGCGCACAACTCGCGTCGCGCCAACTCCACATCGCCTTCCAGCGGGATGTTGTTCCTGAGTTTGAACACCAGTGTCCAGTTGGCGGTCATTCCTGTTGCCCTCCAAGCGCACGGAAAAGCGTCTCCACAGAAAATGCCTGCTTCAACCGTTCGTCCCGAAACCAAGACTGCGTGAGCGTGAACAGCATATCGTAGAACGGTAGTAGGTCGTCGCTATCCACAGACACGGTTTGCCCTGTGCGCCCTTGAATGTCCGACTCGCGTGTCCACAGTGCGTCCTCAAAGCCCTTCAGATACTCGTCATAATGCGCTACAGGGTGCATATTCGACAACAACGCCACACGAACCCGTCTTTCCTTGCAGCCTCTACCATACTTCTCGGCGACCTTCAACATCTGGTAGACGCCCTTCTTGATGTCGTCTGTTCGGTCAAGCCCGGGCGCGTTTTTTGTATCGTCTACGGGAACGCCACATCCACAAGTAAACCAACGCAACTGTCCATTCTCCCGCCAACGACTGGCGTAGCCCACATACATCCGCGCCCAAGTATCTCCCACAGCCTTCAGCATTTCGCGCAATCGGTCGGGATTCCTGCTGTCTTTCACGGATAGGTATCGGACACTATCTTCCCGAATGAGGTGAACGGGAATAGGGTCGCCATTCACAAGATGAAGGTAAAGGTCTCTGCTTTCCAAGTTATCAACCGTTATCACAGCGTGCGCGGCTACCGCCGCGAGTTCGTCTCCTTCGGAGGTTTCCAGAGGTCTCTGGTAGCGCACGCACAAGGGCAAAAGATACAAAGGCGACGACTTGACTTCACAAAGCACGACCGTTGTCGCATCGAAAATCAGCATGTCTACATCCCCGCGCGAAGTGGGGAGTATTCTCACCTCAAAACCGTTTTGGCACACACGGCACACTTCCGAGAGGATTGCCCCTAAGCACAAGGTGGTATACCTGCCTATTGTGTCTGACGGGGGTTTATGAACAGTTATCTCCGTATGTTCCACTCGCCCACAGTGCGGGCAACTCTTGATGTATGGGTAGAATCCCATCTGGGCGTTAGGACAGTAAAGCCAGCCTATGTTGGCAGTCTTTTCGGCGTACAGCAGGCTGATACACCAGTCGAAGATTGCCCCCAGCATTATCCCAAGCGTCTCCGCATCCTGAATAACTTTGCGTTGCACCATTTGCGCAAGGGAGCTGAACAACTGGCTCACAAACTCAGAAAGTCGCGTGTTGTAGTCATTTGGCTTGACGGCGGTGGCGTAGAGGCTCAAAAGTTCCCCTTTGATTGGGCAGTCCCTACGGCATGCGAAACAAGCGGGAGGTTGTTCTGAACTCGGTTGCACGGCTCTGCTCATGGTTTTTTGATTCTACCGCGTCGCTACGAATTTCGGGTAAGGAAACCACTTCAGAAGTCGTGCTTGTCCGAGTTCTCACTTCTTTGTGAGAATGTCTATGACCTCATCCCAATTCTCTGGCGTCCACAAGTAGCACTCTACCCCCGCGCAACTTGCAAGCGCGTCCAGCCACCCGCGTTGCGCAGCCGTCAGACGACCGCCCACCCGCTTGAGTTCGGCGAGAATCAGTCGGGGCGGGCGACACAGCACCAAGTCGGGAAAACCGACATCCCCTTGAACGGGCGTCAGCCACCGACCCCGTTGCGTGAGGGCGGGGCGGGTGTGGTGTACCCGCCAGCCCGTCCGTCGCGCGAGGTCTATCACCGCCCGCTGGAAGTCCCGTTCGCGCCCGTTGCGTGCCGCAGCACCTCGCGAATGCGCTGCAGAGCGCGTTCCGCTTGATGAGCGTCCCAAGTGTCGCCCCCGTCCTCCGCCAGTTGCCAGAGCCGCTCAATCGCTCGCTGCAAGCGTTGCAAGGCGTCTTCAATCGGCATGGGTGCATCGGGCGTCGACACGATACGGTTCATAACCGTTCACCTCCTTTGAGGGCATTCTGCACACGCCGACGCGCGATGGTCACAGCATCCGCGTCAATATCACAGCCGACAAACCGTCTGCCCAGATGCACACAAGCGACCGCCGTTGTCCCGCTGCCCAGAAACGGGTCAACGACCAGCTCGTTGGGCTCGGTGAACCGCTCCACGATTTGCATAAACCCGTCCAGCGACTGTTGCCAGTGGTGGAGCGTTTTCTCGACGCCATCCGAAGTGCCCCGCGCCCCAGAGAAGTAGTCGCTGCACACAAAGCGCAAGTTCTCGGCGTCATCGCGCACAAAGAGCAGCAGCGGTTTCCATGTGGTGGCGATTTTCGCGGCGGAGACATTCGCTTTCGTGTCGCCCATATAGTAGGTGCAGCACCAGCGGTAGCGCAAGTGCGGGGTCATGCGGTTCAGCACTTCGTGCAAGTGGAGATGGGGCGTCATCACGACCAGCACGCCGTGCGGTCGGAGCAGCTGGGCTGCCAGTTGCGCCAGTTCGCCGTAGAGGGGGAGATATTCCGCAAGATACGGCGGGTCGGTGATCATCGCGTCCACTTGCCCGCGCAAGTCGCTCAGCACCTCGCGAAAGTCGCCGTGCCGAATCTGAATCGTCGACGGAAGGTCGCCGTCGGCGTCGGCTTGCGCCTCATGAATCTCGCGCCGCTTGAGGTGGCGCACGGCGTCTCTGACCGTCTTCGCCACGCCCGATGCCAACACCTCGGCGACAGACTGCTGTTCACGCGACTCCAGCCGTGCGAGATTGAGGAGTTCCGATTCGTTGTCGGCAATCGGCGTGTGGCGAATCAGGTCTTTGACTTCGGGCGGGATACGGCTGTCGATTTGCACGAGTCGGCGTGCGGTACGCTCGGACACACCAAGTTTCTGAGCGGTATCTTGAACGAATGTCGGGACTTTGGGGATGGAGACCTCCAGTGCGGTCAAGTTGACCGCACTGGGATTGTGGAAGGGCTTCAACCCGCGCAGCCGTTGCACTTCTGGCTTGGCGTGTGGATAGAGTTGTTCGTAGATTCGCTTGCGCCGACCGATATGTTCGGATTGCTCCAGCACGGTGAGTTCGCTTCGAATCAGGTTCTCGTCGATTTCGGCAAGCTCGGCGTGCAGGTCGTCGCCGTCCACTATCACGGCAGGGATTTCTGTCCAGCCCAGCTGCTTGCACGCCTCTAAACGGTGATAGCCGTACACCAGCGTTCCATCAGGGCGCACGCCAATCGGCTGGAGCAGCCCAATCTCGGCGATGCTCGCCGCAAGTTCCGCCACCTTCGCGTCGTTCAACGGACGCAGGCGGTTCTCGATTCGTATGTTTCCAATCGGTATCCTCATGGTTGTAACTCCTTATCGAAGTCCGTGGGGCGGGCGTGTGGCTGCACGCCTCGCCCCTGTTGTGCTATTGGGTCGTGTCGGCAGCGTTCGTGGTGTCGGGCAGCAGTTCTTCAACCCGATTGAACTCTCGACCGTTCTCTTTTCGCTGTTTCACCACGACTGCGATCGCGGTCTTACCGACCAGCGAATCGAAGTCGACCGTTTCACCGAGTTGGAGCTTGCGCCCCAGCAGTGCGCCAGCCCAGCGTGCGCACTTGGAAACGGGTCCGCTGGAGATTCCAGAGTACGCCACGAGGTTGCGCCCCTTGTCCAGCACACGAAAAGTCCACTTCAGCTGGTCGCCGAATTGACCTGTGCTGAGTTCAATGGCGGTGAGCTCCACCCGATATTCCCCAGTGGGTAAAGGCTCTGTGCCTTGTATGGTTATAGTAATTGGCATTGCGTTAGACCTCCTCTAATGAAAGTTGCGCCGGAGTCAGACTCGCGTCGGCGTCTTGAAGTTGATTGTTGTGTGTTGGCGCGTGCGGAGTACCGCTCGCGTCCAAAGCGTGTAGTAAGCGCGTTGCCAGCGCGATTGCGGGCGTGCCCGCGAGTTGCTGGGCAGCCGTCAGCCAGCCCGCCATATCGCCGTGAATGGTGTAGCCATACTCGGTGAGCGTCAGCGGGGGGAAGTTTCGCGCTTCCGCGTATGCCAGCATCACGCGAATCGCGTCCAGTTCCGACGGCTCCAAGCCGAACGGGTCGTCGGGATTGGAAGCGGATTGCAGCCAATCGTCGATGAAGTCCCACGAGAGCGGCGTGCGGTTAGCGAATAGGTCGGGCAGGGCAGGCATCGGTTCATCCAGCACGCCTTCGCGAAGTTGGCAAGTTGGCAATTCCTTAAGCGGTTGCCAAGTTGCCAAGTTGCCAACTTCCGCCGCTCGATAGACGAATGCGCCTCCACGACCGACGCGCTCGCGCTCGACCTTGCCGTCCTCATAAAGCCGTTGCAGCGCGTCCCGAATCGTGCGCTCTGGAATCTTCTCGCCCAGTTCGCGAAGATGTTCCTCAATCTCATTTCGCGTTGCCTGCCCCAGCACGCGAAGCGCGTGCAGAATCTTCTCGCGCGTGCTTTGGGCGTGTGTTTCGGGCAGCACCTCTTCAGCCGTGCCCACGACACGGTACTCGCTGGTGTTCTCGGATAGCTCCAGCACCAACGGCTCTGGGGAGAGACTCCACAACCTGCCCGCTATCGGCGTCAGCACGCGCTGCCGTTTATGCTCCTTGACGGGCGCAAGCAGCAGTATCGCGTCCACTTCAGCCGTGAACGCATGCGAGCCCGCAATATCGGTGATCTCACCCTCGCTGCTGAGACTCTTTTTCGTGTGGTGAACCAGCACGATTGCCGTTCGCGGGAGGTGTTCCGTGAGGTCTACAAAAGGCGCAAGCGCAAGTGAAACCGACGCCGAGTCGTTCTCGTCTTTGGCGGGCATAAACCGCCGTATGGTGTCCACAATCACAATATCTGGTTCCTCTTGCAGTTCGCGAATGGCGCGTGCCCAGTTCTCTGGGTGGGCGCGAGGGATAGCGTTCAGAATGAGTGCGCCGAGTTCAGGGAACCGCTTCACACGCTCACGCCACACTGGGCGCGAATCTTCCGAGAGGTACACCACGCGCAGCCCGCGTCGCACCCACTCCCGGCAAGCGTGTATCAGCAGGGTGGTCTTGCCCGCTTTAGGGTGTGCGCCCAGCAGAGTGATTGTGCCCCGTGCGATTAAGCCGTCCACGCCCAGCAAGGGGAGATACTCCAGTTCGCGTTCGGCGTCGCTGGTGAGCAGTTCGCCCAGAGGCGCAAGCAAGGGCAGGTCGTCGGTTTCTGGCAAGTTGGCAACTTGGCAAGTTGGCAATTCCTTAAGTGGTTGCCAAGTTGCCAACTTCAAAGTCTCTTTGAACCGCTCGGCGTTCGCGTCTTCGCGTTGCCAGAGTTCGTTCGCGTCTTTTATGCCGTCGGGAAGCCGAAGCCCATAGACGCGCTCCCGCAAGTGGTCGGGGCAGCTCAGCGCGAGTTTCTCCACCAGTTGCTCGCCCGCTTTGTCAGCGTCGGGGATAATGACAACTCGGCGAAACGCCCACAGCGTGCGCCACCACTCAGGTTTCCACACGCTCGCGCCCGGACACCCCAACGCGGGCAGCCCCGCATGCCAGAGTGTGAGGGTATCGGTCTCCCCCTCACACAGATACAGTGTGTCGCTGTCTGTCCACTCGCGCAGTCGCCACAGTCCATACAGAATCGGCGTGTCGCCACTGCGCCACTTGAAGCGGTTCGCGCCCTCCAGCGCAAGCCGATAGCGCACGGCGACGGTGTTCCCGTCCGTATCGCGGTAGGGGATTTCGATACCGCCCGCTGGCAAGTCGGTCAGTCCCCACGCGCGGAGTTTCTCGGCGTCCAGCCCTTTGGCGTCGGCGAGTGTTGCGAGCGTCAGCGGCTGCGCATGCGCTGGCGTGCGCCCGTTGCGGGGGGCACTCGGTCGGGCGGTTGCGGGCTGCACGCCAGCAAGTGCAAGCAGACGGTCATAGACATTCCCGCACACAAAGCAGTGCGCCAGCAGTTTGCCGTTCCGAAGGGTCAAGCTCAAGCTCGGTTCGTCGTCGTCATGGAACGGGCAACGCGCTTGCACTTGCTTGCCGTCTTTGGTCACGCGCACGCGCCGTTTTCGCGAGTCGAGATAGGGTATAATCCGTTCCAGCAGGGCATCTGGGGTGTGGTGGCGCGTCATGCGTCGCTCACCCCCATACCATTCTGCTGCGTTTCTTGCTCGCGCCTGACTGCTTCTGCTTCCTCTCGCAGTACCTCAGCGAGTATCGCCTGCACTTCCGCGCGTATCGTTCGGAAGTTGCGCCATGCGCGTCGCTTCAACGCTTCGTAAAGTGCTTTGTCTCTATCGAGAAGTTCGTGTATTGTCATAGCGTGAGCATTGTACGGTTCCCCCCCTGTGCTATATCAACAGGGGGGTGTTTGATTTAGCACACTTTTGGCGGATTTCAGGGAGTGGACTTAGGGGTTTAGAGACTGTTGAGCATCTTCGCCCATTTCGATATGCAACACGCCAAAACCCCGATAGCTTCCAGAGGGATAGAATGCTCTGGTGTAGCGATTGCTCGACAGTCTCTCAGAAATACTCTGCCACGAAGGGGGGTTCAATGTCTCGTGAGGGAACCTTCAGAAGCAAGAGCAGTTTCACATCCCTATCTCGGCGATTGGGCAGAAATCTGAGCAAGGGCAGATGTCGTCAAAACGGAGCAATTCAGAATTTACTCTCTTTTGGGGGCATAATTTGGAGTATTGAAAAAGCTTTCTCAGTAGTCATGCGTATTGCTGTACGAGACTTTTCTTTAAGAAAATCTCTGATTTGTTGCCAGCTTCTCTTTTCATAGATACGCAAGTAGACCTGTAAGCAGACACGCTCTATGTAGCCTTGTTTTCTCTGGCTTGAATGTCTTCGTGATTCGTAGCAAGAGACATAATCATAGTAAGACTCTGCTATTTTCATTACCATCTGCCCAAGTATCTCGTCGTCCAACTCTACAAAAAATCCAAACTCTTCTTTTATGTGTTTCTCCACTTTTCGCTTGAGTTCCTCTCTTAGAGGGGGATAATTTTGATTCTTAAAAAGTCCGAGAAGCCGTCGCTGCATCATATCGGAAATTTCTTTCCCCTCAGCTTCAAGCTTTTCAAGCTTCAGAAGGGCTTCCACATATTCCAAGTAGTCTTTCTTTGATTGTTGTGTATAGGGTACAGGTAATCTGCAGAGTGGACGAGAGTCATGCAGTGGACGAGAGTCATGCACTGTATCTGTAGTACGCTTCATAATCGCTGAGGCTACGAAGCCTATCAAACTCCACTCGTCGCTGTAAGGCGCAACGCAAGTATACTCCTTGTAATTCTTCACGGCTTCAAGCAATGCATGCGTAAGGATTTCACCAAGTTTGGGACGGTATTCTTGTATTTTGTCTTCTTCGCATTTTGTCAAGGCAAGCCGAAACGATTGGTCTCTTTCCCAAATCACTTTAAAGTATTCAAAAGCGTACTGGTACTGTATGCTCTGAGAGTATTGACGGAAGTAATCCCAAATGCTTGTCATCTTTCACCACCCAATCCGCCCGTTAGGCTGCTGCTGGGTGGTGCAATCAGCAACCCAACGGGCTGAGAAAGTATACCCTAACAGGTTTCATTTTAGGATCGCCCCCCACAACTTGAGATATAACCCGCCATCGTGAGCAACAACTCCGCGCACCGAATGCGTTCGCGCACGGGGGCGGTCTCGTCGACCACCACGCCGTGCAGCAAACGCACCCCCTCCACCGCACCCGCCATCAGCCGCTGACGCGACAACGCCATCCCCCGCTGACGCACTTCCGCCAAGTAGACCACCACGCGCTTGTCCCAGTGGTAGTCGTGTCGCCAACGCTCGACCTCAGATGGCGAAACGCCCATCGCCCGACACACGGCGTCCACCGACAGCGTGTCGCGATAGAGACAATAGGCGTCAAACGCGCGTGCTGGCTCGCCCGACATGCGGGCATACACGCCCCGATACAGCATCTCGTGCGTCATCCCACGCATCAGCCCAGAATGATACCGAGCGCGCCTAAGGCGGTCTTGGCGTCTTCTATCAACGCCAGAAGCGCATTATCGCCCAACCGCTCCGCTCTCGCCCGCATCTCACGCAGCACGCTCGTCAGCGTATGCAAGTGCTTCTCGGCGTCGGGGGGCATCGCTCGCTGAGAGCGACAACGGGCAATCGCTCGTTCAAGGCGCGTGCGCTCCGCGCCTTGAACGAGCGGCGTCGCAAGCAGCTCGCGCACCACTCGTCCCAGCGACCGCTCCCCGTGCGCCACGCGCCACGCGACATACGGCATTAGGCGCAAGGGGATGAGCGGCAGATAAGTCACAACGCCCGACAGCGCGTCTTGATGCGCCCGCAGAATCGCGCATGCGTCGGGGGAGACCGTCTCCAACTGCAACAGCACGCGCCCCACCCGCATCGCGCGATACATCGTCCGTTCCGACACGCCCCAAGTCTGCGCCACACGCCCCGCGAGGGTCTTGGGCGGTGGCTCTGACGCCGTGTCTGCCGTGTTTACACGCGCGTCGGGCAAAAAAAGAGACGCGCGGGCGGGGAACCCGTGCCGACGAATGCGTATCCAGCCCTTGCGTTCCCAGCGTTTCACGCGGGCTTGCAACGCGCGATAAGTGAGATGGATCCCCTGTCGCGCCAGACCGTGAAGCAGTTCGGCGTAAGTCGCTTCACCTCGCGCGTGCAGAATCGACCGCACATGACCAAACACCCGTTTTCTGCGCTTCATCCCAGAACACATTACGACGGTTTTGCGAGAAGCGGATACGGAACTCGTTCGCGAAGCAGTTTATCACTTTATCAGCCTTAATAGGGGGTGATCAAGTGATAAAGTCTCCCCGCAACAGAACTCGCACACGCCATCGCTAACTGGTGAATCGGTCGGGTTCGGGCAACGCACTATTCTGGCAATTTGCCAGATTGCCCGAATTCGCGGCACGATAGACATGCAGTTCATCTTCGCGAAGTTGGCAACTTGGCAACTTGGCAACTCCTTAAGCGGTTGCCAACTTGCCAACTTGCCAACTTTCCACCGCTTCGATAGTGGCATGCGGTTGTCGCACATTCGCCAGCCGCCAGCCCCCAGTGCGGTCAACTTGACCGCACTGGAAGCGACGGGCGATTATCGCCGATTCGCCAGCCACCAGCACCGACACGAGCCGATTCGCGAGAGGCATGCAAGGATGCGTCATTTCAGCTTGCGGTTGCGCAGGTTGTTCAGCGGGCTATGCTGCTGGTGGGCGTGCTTCAGGTCGGCTTCCACCAGCGCGAGATACTGCCGAAGTACCGTGTAGTCTGAGTGCCCCATAAGTTGGCGCAGTTGCTCAAGGTCGATTCCGCTGCGCAGGCTCCAAGTGGCGAAGGTTCGTCGGAAGGTGTGCGGTCCGAGGCGTCTTTTCAGTCCCGCGCGTGCGCCTATATCCCGCACAGCGTTTTTCAGCCCGTGCAGCGTCAGTGCGCCGAATCTGCCCCACCACAGGGGCGCGTCGCCTGTGGGCGCGAAGGGGCAAGCGTTCAGATACCGCCGAATCGCAAGGCGCACTTCGTGCGACAGGAACACCACGCGCCGCTTGCCACCCTTGCCCTTGATTAGCAGGGTGTCCTGTGTGGCGTCCTCTACCGTGAGGGCGTGCGCCTCGTGAATGCGTAGCCCTGTGTCCAGCAGCAGCAGGATTAGGGCTTTATCGCGCAGTCTTAGCCAGTGCTTGCCGTCGCATGCTTTCAGGATCTGCTCTACCTCTTCTGGCGTCAGCGCGGGTTTCAGTGTCGGCGGTACTTTGGGTTTCTCTACCTTCTGGAACGGGTCATTCGCCGTGAGTTCTTCACGCATGCACCACCGCCAGAATAGGCGCGGGAGCCGATAGGCGTTGCGCACAGTGTAGGGCGAAACACCCTTGCGCTGCTTGTGGAGTAGCCACTTGCGGATATGGGCAGGTTGCACGGCGTCAAGGGTGGTGGCGTGCTGTTCCAGAAACGCCACGAATTGCCCGACACCTTCGCGGTAGTTTTCCAGTGTGCGAGGTGCAATCCCTCGCGCTTCAAGGGATTCCAGCCACAGGGTGAACGCTTCTCGAATCTCGCTCTCCTGAACCTGAATGCTGAGTCTGGGAGTCTTCACGGTTGTCTCCTGTGCGGTTCACTGGGGCGGTACACAAGCGGTAGGGGCTTGCATGCGTAGGACTGCTATCGGGTACACTAAGTTTGCGTTGCCGGGTCGTCTAATGGCAGGACGCCAGACTTTGGATCTGGTAGTGGTGGTTCGAATCCACCCCCGGCAGCCAGCAATTAGCCTTTGCGTGGGTTTTCTGGTTTCCCCCATCCGCCTCCGCCAGGCGTGCGGATGCTGAGCGTGGCGCCTGCGGGTACACGCACAACCCCTTTGAGAATCTCCGCGTCCATCTCGCCTTCGATCATCAGCAGGTTCACCCCTTTCGCGCCCGGTTTGCCGCCATGCAAGCCGTAGGGGGCGCGGCGGCGGCGCTCGGTCAGCAGCGTGAGGGTGGTCTCGGTGAGAAAAGTGAAGGTCTTGATAATTCCATCGCCGCCGCGATGTTTGCCTGCGCCTCCTGTGCGCTCGGCATAGCGATATTCCAGCACGCGCACGGGGTACGCGCTCTCTAACGCCTCCACTGGCGTGTTGCGCGTGTTGGTCATATGCACCTGAATGCCGCTGGCGCCGTCGGCATGCGGACACGCTCCAGCGCCGCCAGCGATCGTTTCGTAATACACAAATGCGCGCTGGCGGAACGGGTCGTAGCCGCCGAACAGCAGGTTGTTCATCGTGCCCTGCGAGGCGGCGGGGATTCGGTCGGGCAACGCCTGTGCCAGTGCGCCCAGCACTGTGTCCACAATCCGCTGCGAGGTTTCCACATTGCCCCCTGCCACCGCCGCAGGATAGCGTGCGTTCACAATCGTGCCTTCAGGCGCGTACACTTCCACAGGCAGCCAGCAGCCTGCGTTGGTGGGCACTTCCATCGGAATCAGGCACCGAACCACATAGTAGCATGCCGATTGCGTCACGGGCAGGGGGGCGTTCAAAGAGCCTGCGGTTTGTGGCGCGCTGCCGGTGAAGTCAAACCGTATTGTGCCAGCGCTGGAGGCGGGCACAATCACCCGCACGCAAATCGGCAGGTTCTGCTGACCGCGCCCGTCGTCGTCCAGATAATCTGTGAAACTGTATTCGCCAGGGGGGATTTCGCGTAGCACGGCGCGGGTGATGGTTTCGCTATAGCGCATCAGCTGCTCCCAGCGGTTGCGCCACACCTCTACGCCATCCTGCTCCATCAGCTGGCGCAGGCGCAGGATGCCGATACGGTTCGCCCCGATTTGCGCCATCAGGTCGCCCATGCGCTCATCGGGCGTGCGCACATTCTGCAGTATCAGCGCACAGAGCGACTCGTCCAGCTGCCCTTCACGCACAATCTTCACAGGCGGGATGCGCAAGCCTTCTTCAAAAATTTCGCTCGCCATCGGCATCGAGCCGGGGGTTGCGCCGCCCGTATCGGCATGGTGCGCGCGGTTCGCCACGAAGCCCACGCATTCGCCCGCCACGAACACCGGCGCGATCAGCGTCCAGTCGGGCAGGTGCGTGCCCGCCTGGTAGGGGTCGTTGGTCAGCACCATATCGCCCTCGCGCCACTCGATTCGAGGCAGTAGCCACTCCATCAGCGCCGGCATCGCGCCCAGATGCACGGGGATATGCGCCGCCTGCGCAATCAGCCGCCCGCGTTCATCAAACAGGGCGCACGAATAGTCGCGCCGCTCCTTGATGTTGGGCGAGCAAGCGGCGTACTCCAGCACCATCCCCATCTCCTCGGGGATGGCGCTCAGCCGCTCATGATAGAGCCAGATTCGCGCCAGATCAAACCGCGCCTTGTCCCCTTCCATGCGCTATCAGGATACCCCATAGGGCAAGGTATACTTCTGTTGGGAAGTATCGATGGAAAACCAGCCTTTGGTGAGCGTGATTGTGCCAGTCTACAACGAGGAAGCCACCCTGCGCGAGCTGCTGGAGCGGCTGAGGCGAGCGCCCTTCCGCAAGGAGATTATCGTGGTGGACGACGCCTCCACCGACAAAACACCCGACATTCTGGCAGAACAACCCGATATTATCGCGATTCGGCACGAGCGCAATCAGGGCAAAGGCGCCGCGATTCGCACGGGTATTCAGTACGCCACGGGAGAGGTCATCATTATTCAGGACGCCGACCTTGAGTATGACCCCAACGAGATTCCGAAGGTGGTGGCGCCGATTCTGCGTGGTGAGGCGACGGTGGTCTATGGCACGCGCTTTCGCCGCGGCATGCCCAAAGGCATGCCCCTGCCCAACAAGATTGCGAATATTATCCTGGCATGGGCAGTGCGCCTGCTTTACCGCTACCCGCTCACCGACGAGGCGACCTGCTACAAGGCGTTCCGCACCGACTTTTTGCGTTCCATTCCGCTCCAGTGCCAGCGGTTTGAGTTTTGCCCTGAAGTAACCGCCAAAACCTTGAAGCGCGGCGTGCCGATTCTGGAGGTGGAGCTGGAGGGCTACCGCCCGCGTCTCAAACGCGAGGGCAAAAAAATCCGCTGGACCGATGGCGTGGAAGCCCTCTGGACGCTGATGAAGTATCGGTTCCGGGAGTAAGCCCGCCCCAGAGCTGCACTCCTTCAGACGCGCGAGTGGAGATCGATTCGGTCAAGAAGGTATTTTGCCTCCAGACAATATAAGCCGCGCCCGACTGGGGAATGTAATTCTGGAGTGCAATGTGCCATAATAATTGGGTATGGGCATTCGTGTGGCGCGTGAACGCGGTTTTCGGGTGAGCGACCTCTGGCGAACTCCTTTGGAGAGGCTCGCTGCGCTAACGGCACGCTTTTCGGGGTGGTTCAATCAGGAGCGATGGACGAATCTGCTCCTTATCACTGCTCTGACAGTGGCTAACCTTGTCATCCTGGTTTTTATTTTACAGGGTCAGGAAAACCGTGCTGTCGCGTTCACAGTTCTGGCGCTCATAGCGCCACTGGCGTTCCTGGTGCCCGAAATCAATATCGTTACCTTTATTTTAGCAGGGACTGGGCTTTTCGTAAACGCCTTCTACTATGTCCTCGAAGCGGGCACGGGAGAACGCGCACTGAGCTTGGTGTTCCTATTTCTCCTCTCAGCGCGTGCAGTGTATGAGCATTTGAAAACCCCACCCGAAAAGCGTATAAAAGTTTTTAGCTGGTTTGTCATTCTGTTAGTCGTTTTCTGGATTTACTATATGTTTCATGTAGGATACATTTATCTTTTTCGTTATGATGAAGTGCCGCCGGACGATCGCTTTGCTGCGTTGGGGTTTTACCGCACCGGCGTTTTTCGATATTTTGACCGTCACATGCTTTGGATTGGTGTGGTGCCGTTGATTATTCTCTTGTCAGATATACGCCGTGCCAAACGAATTTTGACAATTTTGGGTGTAGTGGCTTCTTCAGGTGTGGTGGTACTTTTGTGGGAATACTTTGTGCCTCTACCTCCTTTTGCAAAGATTCTGTTCCAGTTGCGGGCGGCGGGTGAAACAACGGAGGGTTACCGCGTTCGAGAGCCCGCTTCGCTATATCTGATCGTGGCGGGTTTTATGTTTGCTCTGTACTCTTTAGGTTTTTACAAGGGGTGGCGTGTAGTAGCAGCGGTAATCTACCTTCTGGGCGCCGCTTATGTGATACTGATAACTAAGAACCGGGCGCTCTGGGGCGCGATGATGTTGATTATGCCTATGGTCTTGCTCTGGAAGCCCCCTGCCGCACTGATGCACCAAGCACGAATTGCTTTCATGTCGTGCCTATTTGTTCTGGTGCTTTTGATGCATCCTGTGATAAATGAAGCAGCAGCCCGAATCGTGACAGAATCGGTTCAGCGCTGGGAGCGCAACTTCGCTTACGGGGGCGACCCACGCCTGGATCCGTCTTATCAGGCGCGTGTTCGTGAGCGTGAGGCTTGGGAAGTGCGTATGCAAACACTAACTCCCTTCCAGCGACTGTTCGGAGCTGGGCTGGAAGAGCCCTATGGCAGGTACATCTCGTTGGGGGAGTTGGGCTATCGAGGTCCGGGGTTCGACCAGGTCTACGTTGAGCGCATTGAAATGCATTTCGCCTGGCTTGCTCGCTTGCTTCACATTGGCCTTGTCGGTACGGGGCTAATGGTGGTACTCATGGCAGGCTTCTTCATTCGGGCAGCTCAGGCATTCTTCACTTTCAAAGATCCTCTCTGGCGCGCTGTGATTGTGGGGATTACGGGAGGCATGGTGGCTGCAATAGGGTATGACCTGGTTCATTCTGACTATTTGAACTCCCAAGGAGTTGCTCCAATCATCTTTCTATGGTCGCTTATCGAGGCGATGTTTCACTGGAAGCGCACAGGACAGTTGGAATCGACTCAGCCTAACAGCACTTGAAGATATCGCTCGCTGATGTGATCAGTTGCGAACTGGTCAAGCCAGTGGGGAGGGACTTCTTTTCTATCGCCTTGCAGGGTCTGCACAATCGCCTGCGCGAGGGCATCCACATCGTCGACAGGCACGAGGTGTCCATATCGCCCGCCGTCCAGGATTTCCTCAGGTCCGCTGGGACAATTGGTGCTAACAATAGGGCAGCCACATGCCATCGCCTGAATCAGGGCGTTGGGCAGCCCTTCACGCCGCGAGGGAAGCACAAAAACACTTGCACGCCGCATATACTTGAACGGGTTCTTCTCAAAGCCTGGCATCCAGACCCATTCGCGCAGGTGCAGAGTGTCCACCAGTTTTTCGAGCGAGGCGCGTTCTTCCCCTTCTCCTAAGATTACCAGTCGTGCATCTTTGGTAGTGCGTACCTGTGCAAAGGCGCGCAGTAAAATATCAAACCCTTTATCCCATATTAATCGTCCAACACTCAGCACAACAGGAACTCGTGAATCTGTGAACCAGGGGTGGGTCACAGGTTCGAGGCTTTTTTGGCGGAGTCCCTCATCCACAACAGGATTGTAGATGACCTGAATCTTTGGTTCAGCTTGGGGGATGATCTGTAGAATGTCCTTTCGAACGCCGTGGGAGGGCGCGACGATAACATCTGCTTTGGGATAGAGATGCCGCACCACTTGATGATCCAGCCGCTCTTTGCGGGTACGCAACCGCTTGAATGCAACAGTAGGTGTAGAGGCTTCGCGCACGACCAGACGCGCTTTACTGCGTGCGAGCAGCCGAGCCACGATTGCCCAGCCGTTGACGCGCGTCAAGGTAGTGAGAATCGCGTCAGGCTTGACATCTCGTAGATACCGTGCGAAACGCAATCCCCCCACAAGCAAGCGAGGCGCGTGAAGATCAACCCTTTCTACAGTTGGATAGAGTTCATCGGCGTAGGTATGGTAAGGAAAAATCAGCACCACAGAGACGGCATACCCCCTCTGGGCAAAACTGTTCGCCAGCGTTACCATCACGCGCTCGGCTCCGCCACCGGCGAGACTATGAAGGAAGAAGACAATCCTGCCAGAATGCATCGAAGCGAATTATACCTCGCGCAAAGCCTCCTGTATGGTATAATCCCCTATGAACGAGGGTTGCGATGCGAATCTTTCTCACAGGCTGTGCAGGGTTTATCGGCGCGAAGACCGCCGAGTTGTTACTCAAAGAGGGGCATGAAGTGATCGGGGTGGACAACCTCAACGACGCCTATGACCCAACCCTGAAACGGTGGCGTCTTCAGCAATTGCTTCCCTATCCGAACTTCCACTTTGAAACGCTGGATATCAGCGAGTGGGAGCCAACCCGCGTGGTGTTTACAGACCATATGCCTTATGATGCAGTTATCAACCTTGCGGCGCGGGCGGGCGTGCGCCAGAGCGTGGAGAACCCGTGGGTCTATATCGCGACCAACACCACTGGCGCGTTAAACCTGCTGGAACTGTGCCGTCAGCATGGCGTACAGAAATATGTGCTGGCGTCCACTTCCAGCCTCTATGGCAACAACGAGCGCCCCTTCCGCGAGGACCAGCCCACCGACCGCCCCCTCTCGCCCTATGCTTCTTCCAAAAAAGGTGCGGAGACGCTGTGCTACACTTACCACCACCTCTACGGGCTGGATATTACCGTGCTACGCTACTTCACGGTGTACGGTCCTGCAGGCAGACCCGATATGAGCATTTTTCGCTTCATTCGCTGGATTGCGGAAGACGAACCGATTCAGCTCTTCGGCGATGGCTTGCAGGAGCGCGATTTTACCTATGTGGACGATATCGCACGGGGCACCGTTGCCGCGCTCAAGCCGCTGGGATATGAGATTATCAATCTGGGGGGCGACCGCCCCGTATCGTTGCGGTGGATTATCCAGAAACTTGAGGAGTATCTCGGCAAACCCGCACGCTGGAACCAGCAACCGATGCACCCTGCCGATGTCAAAGCCACATGGGCAGACATCACGAAAGCCCGCACGCTACTCGGCTGGGAACCCCAGATCAGCGTGGAAGAAGGTCTTAAACGCTCTGTAGAATGGTATCTGGAAAACCGCAGCTGGGCGAAGGAGATTGTGCTGCCATGAAAGCGCCTGAAACCGTGGCGATTGTAGGATTGGGCTATGTGGGGCTGCCGCTGGCAGTCGGTTTCGCGAAACATCTGCGCACGATTGGCTACGATGTGAGCCACGAGCGTGTCGCGGAGTTGCAGCAGGGGTACGACCGCAACGGCGAAACTCCCGAACATGAGCTGCGCCAGCCGAGCCTGATTTTCACCAGCGACCCCAGCCTGCTCCGCGAGGCGGATGTGATTATCGTCACTGTGCCCACCCCGGTAGACAAAGCCAAACGCCCCGATTTGCGCCCTCTGCTGAGCGCCAGCCGCACCGTGGGGCAACACATGAAGCGAGGCGCCATCGTGGTGTACGAATCCACCGTCTACCCCGGCTGCACCGAAGAGGACTGCGTGCCCGTGCTGGAAGAAGTGTCGGGCATGAAATGCGGCGTGGACTTCAAGGTGGGCTATTCGCCTGAGCGCATTAATCCCGGCGACCCCGAACACACGCTGGAGACGATTGTCAAAGTCGTCGCCGGGCAGGATGAAGCCACCACGGAGCTGCTGGCGAACCTTTATGGGTTGGTGGTGAAGGCGGGGATTCACAAAGCGCCGAATATCCGCACTGCGGAAGCCGCCAAAGTGATTGAGAACACCCAGCGCGACCTGAATATTGCCCTGATGAACGAGCTGGCGCTGTTGTTCCATCGGCTGGGGCTGAACACACGCGATGTGCTCTCCGCCGCGCGGACCAAGTGGAACTTCCTGCCCTTTGAGCCGGGGCTGGTGGGCGGGCACTGTATTCCCGTAGACCCCTACTATCTCACCCACAAGGCGCAGGAGATTGGGTTCCATCCTGAAGTGATTCTGGCAGGACGCCGTGTGAACGACCAGATGGGCATCTATGTCGCTTCGGAAACGGTGAAGTTGCTGATCCACGCGGGGCGTAGTGTGCAGGGCGCAAAGGTGCTGGTGCTGGGAGTGGCGTTCAAAGAGAATGTGCCCGATGTGCGGGATACGCGCGTCAGAGAGTTGATCGAGGAGCTGCAGAGTTTCGGGTGTGATGTAGAAGCCCACGACCCGCTGGTGCTGGTCAGCGACCGCGCCCGTTTCAAGGCACGCTTCATAGAGAACCCCTTTGAGACGCGCGATGGGATCTATGAGGCGGTCGTGCTAACAGTGCCCCACAGGGTTTTTCGAGAGCGCCCCCTGGAGGATTACTTGCGACTCTTGCGTCCCAGCGGGCAGGGTGTATTTGTCGATGTGAGAGGCGTCTATCTGGACGCCTTCCGCAACCTCCAGCCCCCACCGCCTGTGCTTTACTGGAACTTGTAGAGCATGGTGCTCGCTTCAGAGGGGCAACTGCGTACCAAACGCGATGCGGGATTAGCCGCTCTCAGCGCGGTTGTTTGCCTCGCACGGGATACCGCTCCAGAATCGCTTCTAACTGGCGCATCACCGGGGGCAAGTAGGACTGGTCTATCGCGCTCCAGAAACGATGCTGTTCGCTACCCGCAACACCCCGTCCGCTAACGCGACGCCCGACGCGAAGGCGTCCCCCCTTGCTTGCGCGCATACCGATACCACCGTTGACGCTGACGCGCTACACACGCCTCCGAAATCCGAAACGCAATCCACCGCACAGGCACCCGCACCGCGTGCCCCCGCAACACCACGCGTTCGCCCCACGCACCCACCTGCGAGACAACCACGCCAACAAGTCCAGCGGCTCACCTTCGGGCGTGAACACCTGCCCCCGCCCTTGAGCCGACGCACAAAATATTGCCCCCGCGCCTGCTTGGCTGCCAACTCCTCCAAGCAAAAATACCCCAAGTCCGCCAACTCCAAGCTACCTGCCGGCAGGTCGTCTATCCCATAGGGCGTGTGGCGGTCGTGCGGACGCCCGTGCTGGAGGGTCGGTCCGTCTAACTGTCCTGTGCTGGAGTGCCAACGGACTTGCACCTTGAGCACGGCGGCGCTGCCCGCGGGGGCGCCCAGTCCCTGCCACACGGACGCTAACGCTTCCGGCAGCGTCATCACCGTGCTGTCTTTGATGGAGACCCCCTCAAAGCGTTCTAACAAGGGCGCACTGTCGGGCATACTGCAGGTGAGGCTCTGGGCGACGCCCCGTTGGAGGAGGGCTTCCATCCGTTGGGCGGCTTGGGGGGCGCAGCGTTGGGCGAGGGCTTGTGGGGAGACGAAGACACCGTGTTGTGCCGCGCTTGGGAGCCAATCGGCGTAGGTGGGGAGGGGAGTGTCTATGACTGCGGTGAGGAGGCTTTTTGCGAACACACTCCCTGTGAGTTTGCGTCGGCGTTTGGTGAAGCCTATTTGCTTAGCAAGCGTGTCGGCTTCGGTGTCCAAGAGTTGGCGCAGGAGGTTTTCTCCATGTTCCGTGAGCGAAAGTCCTTGTGGTCTCATGCTAAGATTGTAGCCTAAAAGGGCTTAAGCCAATGGGGAACCTTCAGGAACGGGTATAATCCCCACCGATGTTCATTGATGAGGCGGTTATCGAGGTCGAGGCAGGGGCAGGTGGGGATGGGTGCGTTTCCTTTCGGCGCGAGAAGCATGTGCCCCGTGGCGGACCCGACGGCGGCGATGGGGGCAAAGGCGGCGATGTGATTCTGGTTGCCGACCCCCACCTGAACACGCTGCTGGATTATCACTACAAAACCCGCTATAAAGCCGAGCGAGGCGGTGCAGGGTCGGGGAGCAATCGCAAGGGGCGCAACGGGAAGTCCATTACGCTCCGTGTGCCTGTCGGAACCCTCGTGTACGACGCCGACACAGGGGAACTGCTCGCGGATTTAGCACGCCCCAATCAGCGATTCGTGGTGGCGCGCGGGGGGCGCGGCGGGCGCGGAAACGCCCACTTCGCCAACGCCGTGCGCCAGACCCCCCGATTCGCCGAAAAAGGACTGCCCGGCGAAAAGCGACGCATCCGGCTGGAACTCAAGCTGCTCGCTGATGTCGGAATCGTGGGCATGCCCAACGCGGGCAAAAGCACGCTCATCAGTCGTATCTCCGCCGCACGCCCCAAAATCGCCGATTATCCCTTCACGACACTCGTGCCGAATCTGGGGGTCGTGCGCTATCAGGATTTCAGTTTCGTGGTCGCTGACATTCCGGGCTTGATTGAAGGCGCGCACGCTGGGGCAGGGCTGGGGCATCAGTTTTTGCGCCATGTGGAGCGCGCCCGCTTGCTGCTTTACCTGCTGGACGCCTCGCCGTTCGCGGAGCATGAACCCCTCCACGCCTTCGAAATCCTGCAAAACGAGTTGCGGCTTTACAAGCCAGAACTGCTCGAAAAGCCTGCGCTCGTCGCTCTGAACAAGATAGACACCCTCCAGGATCGGGAAGCGCTAACGCCCCTTCGGGAGGCGCTCGAGGCGCAGGGCTACGAGGTGTTCCTGATTTCTGCCTATACGGGCGAAGGTCTTGAGGCGCTGGTGGCGCGCATGGCGCAAAAAGTGGCGGAACTGCCCCCACCGGAGCCACTGCGTGAGGAGACACCCGAAGTCGCACCACGCCGCTACGAACCCGTGCGCGTCTACAAGCAAGACGACCACTATGTGGTGGAAGGCTCGCTGGTGCGCGAAATTGTGCTGACGACGGATTTGAACAACGAGGAGGCGCTCCAGCGCATGCAGCGCCGCCTTCAGGGACTGGGCGTGTTTCGCAAACTCAAAGAGCTGGGCGCTCAGGAAGGCGACACCGTGCGCATCGGCGAGATTGAACTGGAGTATATCCCTGATTAAACCCCGTCAGGTACAATTCCATCACCCATGAGCTACATCAGCCTGTACCGCAAGTACCGCGCCCAGGATTTTGACGAGCTGCTGGGTCAGGAGCATGTTACCGTGACCCTGCGGAACGCGATTGCGCAGGGCAAGTGGTCGCATGCCTACCTTTTCTGCGGTCCGCGCGGGACGGGCAAGACTTCCACGGCGCGCCTGCTCGCCAAAGCGCTCAACTGCGAACGGGGTCCTACCCCGAACCCATGTAATCAGTGCCGATTTTGCACCGCGATTCAGGCAGGCACGCTGGTGGATGTGGTGGAGATGGACGCCGCCTCCGAGACCAGTATTGAGGATGTGCGCACCTCGATAATCGAGAACGCAAAATACCCCCCGATGGAGGCGCGCTATAAAATCTATATTATTGACGAGGTGCATGACCTCTCGGCGAAAGCGTTTGATGCGTTACTCAAGACGATTGAAGAGCCGCCGCCCCATGTGGTGTTCGTGCTGGCGACCACCGAGTTCCATCGCGTGCCGCCCACGATTCGCTCACGATGCCAGCGGTTCGATTTCCATCGTGGTTCGATTGCCGATATTGCCCGCCGTCTGGAGCAGGTGGTGCGTGCGGAGGGGCTGGAAGCGGAGCCTGCCGCGCTGAATTTGATAGCGCGCTTTGCCGATGGCTCGTGGCGCGACGCGCTCACCGCGCTGGAGCAGGTGATTGCCTTCAGTGAAGAGGGCAAGATTCAGGTGGAGACGGTCTACCACGCGCTGGGGGTGCTGGAAGACGAAACACTGTTCCAGCTGACCGACGCGCTGATTGAAGGCGACGCCGCGAAGGTGCTGGAGCTGTTGGACGCGCAGCTGTTGCTGGGGCGTGAGCCGCGCGTGTTCGCCGAATCGCTGATTCAGCACTGGCGTGCGCTCATTCAGGCGGGCGTTCACGGGCAGGATCAGGCGGGCTATTATGATCCCACCCTGTGGAGCGCAATGATTGAGCAGGCGCGCCGCGCGGGGATTCCCCGACTGCTCGGCTGGTGGGAGAAAATGGCAGGCGCCCTCACCGAGATGCGCACCTCAGGCTCTCCCCGCGCTATTCTGGAGCTGACCCTCTTGATGTTCGCCATCCCCACTCAGGCGCCCGCCGCGAGCGCCACGCCTCTTCAGGTCTCAGAGCCGCGCCCAGAGACATCTTCCACACCTCGCCCCGCTACTCCCGCGCCGTTGGAGGCGCCCTCCGGTCAGCCGCCCAGCACGCCAGCGCCCGCCCCCGCAGTTGCCACGCCTGCCCCAGGCGACGACCCCAACACGCGCTGGCAGCACGCCAAAGCGGCAATCACCCAGAATAGCCCCAACCTGGAGCGCTACCTCGCTGGCTCCACCGTGCGGGTGGAAAATGGAGTGATTTACCTCACCCTGCGCACCCGATTGGGCTACAACTTCTTCACGAAAAACCCCAAAAATCATCAGGCGATTATCCGTAGAGTGCAGGATGCCGTGGGTCTTAACGCCCATGTGGAGATTGAACTGGATGAGTCTGCCGCCCCCGCGCCAGCGGTAGAGCCTCCCCCAATGGCTGCCCCCCCTGATCTGGTAGGGGAAGAGCTTGTGGAAGCGCTCAAGTCCACCCTCGGTGCCTACCCTGTAGACGAGGAGTGAAATTCTCCGCAAAATTGCAGGAATTCCCCACAGTGTGTGGTATCCTCTTTCAAGGGAGAACGCAACCAATGACACACAAGCGATTGGGTTTAATGGCGTCTCGCCTCTGCCTGTGGGGGGGCGTGTTGCTTCTGGGCTGGAAGCTGCTGCCCCAGAGTGTGCATGTCTACAGTTTGTGGGCGCAGACGCGCGAAGAGGTGCGCTGGTTGGAAGCGGAGCGGGCGGCGCTCCAGCAGGAGCAGCAGACACTGCGGGCGCAACTCCAGCGCCTCTCCACCCCGCTGGGCAAAGAGGCGCTGGCTCGCGAGCGCGGCTGGCTCATGCCCGGTGAGAAACCCCTGCAGATTCACCTGAACGAGTAAGCCCCGCCTAATCCTGAAGCGCGCCCGACAGATACTGGTCGTAGGCGGTCAGGTCCAGCAAGCCGTGCCCGCAGAGGTTGAACAGAATGACCTTTTTCTCGCCGCGCTCCCTGCATTCCAGCGCGAGGTCAATCACCGCCTTGATGGCGTGCGTTGGCTCTGGAGCGGGCACAATCCCCATCGTGCGGGCGAACAGCACCCCTGCCTCGAAGACCTGCGTCTGGTGGTAGGCGCGTGCCTCAATTAGCCCCAGCTCCAGCGCGTGGGAGACCAGCGGCGCCATCCCGTGATAGCGCAAGCCTCCTGCATGAATGCGCGGCGGCATAAACTCATGCCCCAGCGTGTGCATCTTCAGCAGAGGAGTCTTGCCCGCCGTGTCGCCAAAATCATAACGGTACTCGCCTTTGGTCAGGGAAGGGCACGACGCTGGCTCCACCGCAATAATCCGATACGGCTTGCCCTCGGTGAGCTTTTTATGCAGAAACGGGAACACCAGCCCCGCGAAGTTGCTGCCGCCGCCCGTGCAAGCGACCAGGATGTCGGGTTCCTCGCCTGCCATCTCCATTTGCTTGATGGCTTCCTGTCCAATCACCGTCTGATGGAGCAGCACATGGTTCAGCACGCTACCCAGCGCGTAGCGAGTGTCTTCGTGGGTGAGCGTGTCTTCCAGCGCCTCGCTGATGGCAATCCCCAGACTGCCGGGGCAGCCGGGGTCCTGCGCCAGAATCTGGCGTCCGTATTCGGTTTGCTCGCTGGGGCTGGGATAGACGGTTGCGCCCCATGTGTTCATCAGGATTTTGCGGAAAGGTTTCTGCTCATAGCTGACCCGCACCATGTAGACGGTACATTCCAGCCCGAACAGCTGGCACGCCATCGCCAGCGCGCTGCCCCATTGTCCTGCGCCTGTCTCCGTTGCCAGCCGCCGAATCCCCTGTTGCTTGTTGTAATATGCCTGCGGCACAGCGGTGTTGGGTTTGTGGCTCCCTGCAGGGCTGACCCCCTCAAACTTGAAATAGATGTGGGCAGGGGTATCCAGCGCCTGCTCCAGCCGTCGCGCCCGAAACAGCGGCGTGGGGCGCCAGAGCGCGTAAATCTGGCGCACAGGTTCGGGAATCTCTATCCAGCGTTCGGTGCTGACCTCTTGCATCACCAGCGCTTCAGGAAAAATGCGCATCAGGGGCGTCGGGTCGTCAAACGGCTGACCTGTCGCAGGGTTCAACGGTGGTGGGGGTGGGGTGGGCAAATCGGCAACCAGATTGTACCAGTGCGTCGGGATCTCCTCTTGTGTCAGATGATAGACCCATCGTTCCGTCATCGCTGACCTCCAACCCCCAAATTATACTGCACGCTACACGCCCCGAATCGGTGTATAATAAGGCTGTTGCCGAAACGGAGGGAAAAATGATGCGAACGCTGTTCTGGAGTCTCGGACTGGCTTGCAGTATGAGCCTTGTGTTTCCCCAGACGCTTCTGGAAACGGGCTTTGAACCCCCCGAATTTTCGCTGGGGAACCTGGCGGGTCAAAGCGGCTGGCAGGCGTTTCACTTTTCTACGCCCAACACCGCCCTTGTTTCTGACGCCCTTGCCTTTTCGGGGTTGCAATCGGTGCGCGTGGTTCCCGTATCGGGCGCGTCCAGCAGCTGGTGGTGGAAACCGATTGGCTATAACACAGGCGGCAGCGGCTACATCACGGTCATCTGGGATATGTATCTCGGCGCGGGCACAATTCAGGCAGCCTATGGCATAGACTGCTACGACCCCGACGGCTTCCGTATCGCGGCGATGCGGGTGAACAACCTGAACCGTGTGCAGCTGGTGCAGGATAATGGCTTTACCACCACCATCATCGACACAGGGACGATTTACCCGCGCAACACATGGGCGCGTTTTAAGCTGGAGCTGAACTACAGCACGGGGCGGTTTCGGCTCATTATGAACAATCGGGAGCTGGGGAGCGCGAACCTCAATTCGGCGGCAGACACCATCTTTGCTGACGCCGATATCTGGGTAAACAATATCACAGGTAATGCCAACGACTTCGCGCACTACGATAACTTTCGCGTGATGGCTTCCAGCGCACCCCTGCCCGGCGCTGACCTCAACGGCGACGGCTGTGTGGACGATGCCGACCTGCTGATTGTGCTGTTCGCCTTCGGCTCTACCGACCCGATTGCCGATGTAAACGGCGACGGGGTTGTGGACGACGCCGACCTGCTGGAGGTATTGTTCAGCTTCGGACAGGGGTGTTAAGCAGGTGCTGTGGAAACGGCGCGTTTCCAGCCAGAACCCGCCGACTGTAGAGGAGTGCCTCAGCCGAGCAGAAAAGGCGGCTGCCCGGATTCCGTCGGTCTACTGGCGCGTCAGCACGCATACGCGCCTCGCGGAACTCTGGGCGCGCCTGCAGAATTTGCAGAACGCCCGCGCTCACCTGCAGCAGGCGATTGAGGCGTATCTGAGCGAACTCCCTTCGGAGCGCGAGGTGCGTCAGGTCTTTCGAATAGCCGAGAGCGCGAAGTCTTTCGAAGAGGCATCGCGTTGTGAACAAATTCTTGCGCTCGCTTTTGAGACGATAGAGGCTGACCCAGAAGACTATCTTACTATCAAACTCTGCACGACATCGTTTCTGGAGTGGAATTTGCTGGGGGAGGCACTCCGCGCTGCTCGAATGCTTTCGGAGGAATGGGCAAAGGATAGGGCGGAACTGTTTTGTGCCGTCGCGGAAGCGCATTTCCAGCACGGGGAAGCCGAGCAGGCGGAAGCCCTTCTTCAGGAGGCGGTCAGGTATCTGGGCGTTTCCCCTTGGCATGACGACAAGATTCGAGTCGCGCTCGCACGAGCCTGGGCAAAAGGAGGACGCTGGGAGCAAGCGGCTCTCTGGGCTGGCTTGATTGAGGAGCCTGACCATCGTGCCGAAGCATGGTGTGCGCTGGCGCAGGCGTATCACCAGCAAGGGAACTCGGAAGGCGCACAGCAGGCGCTGGCAAACGCCCAAACCCATGCGCTGGAGGTGGAAAGCGTATGGCTCCGCGCCCAGACGCTGGCGCAGGTGGCGCGCGAGTACGCGCTGGCTGGGGCGACCGAACAGGCAGAGACGCTCTTTCGCGATGCGCTCGCCATCTGCGAGACAGAACCCGATCCCGAAGCACAGGACATGGCACTGGACAGGATTGCCGAATACGCCCTGGAAGCGCGTCTGCTGCAGATATCCTATCAGGCATGCCTCAGAACCCAGAACCCTGTCTATCGCACCTTCAACCTCATCGATGTGCTTTTCTGCCTCGCGCCTGCTTACGATGCGGAAATGTACGCTGAGGCGTTGCGCTCGGCGAAACGAATTGGCAGCGCCTCAGGACGGGCGGAAGCGCTCGCCAAGATAGGACGCCAGCTGGCGTGGGCAGGGCAGTTTCGGCAGGCGTGGGACATCATACGCTCTCTTCCTCACGCGTTCTGGCGCGGCGCGGGGCTGCTGGGCTACGCACACGCCTGCGCCCACCACCAGCGCTGGGATTTAGCGATGCGAGCGCTACAGGCGATTGAACGCATGCGCATCCCAAACTTCACAGCGAACGCTTATCTCAACTTTGCTGAAGCGAGACTGGGAGGAGATGTCGGCGACCCCGCACCACCTGAACAAGACAGATGAGGCATCCCCTACCCAACCTGCCTGCCTTATCCCTGAGGGTGTTCGAAAAATCCGCTTTTGTACCGGACGGCTAAAGCTGCTCTGTTGCAAGAATAGGGGCGTGAGCGTTCCGAGACCCCTTCCTGCAGGTCTTAGAGGGAGGCTTTTTGACAGGCGTGCCGTCTTGGAACCTGTGTCCTGACGGCTAAAGCTGCTCTGTTGCAAAGATCAGGAGATTTAAGGAACAGGACGCGGTTCCCGCGTCCTGTTTCCCAAAACCCGTGTTCTTTGCGACAAAAGCAGGTTCACCCATCTTATTCAGCAGCGATTTTTCAAACACCCTCCTTACCCCTGAGGGTGTTCGAAAAATCCTCTCTCGCGCCTGACGGCTGAAGCCGTTCCTATAACACAAAGCCGACCTCCGTCGGCTATTTGAGCCAGCGCAGGCTGGCTTCGTTTATTGGGAACGGGTTCCCCCGTCTTTCTTGGCAGCGACTTCTCGAACACCCACCCTTACCCCTTGACAAACGCCTCTCGCTTGTGGTATAATTACCCCACTCTACTAAGTCAGGCGAATGACTCAAAAACAAGGTAGGTGAGAGACGATGAACAACACACTGCGTCAATTGGGTCTTGCGTTGGGTATTGTGAGCCTCACGGCGCTCCTGGCGTCCTGTGCGCCGCCCCCCCAGAATCAGTCCACCTCATCGGGTTCGGGGGAAACCAAATCCACCGAGAGCAGCACGGCGTCCAGCAGCACTTCCAGCACTTCGAGCGCTCCCTCTTCGGGCGGCGTGCCAGCTCCTGGTAACGATGACCCCGAAGCCAAAAAGGGCATGATTCTGTTCGTCCAGCAGGGTTGCAACGCATGCCACATGAACCCCGCCAGCGGGAAGGACTATCCCGACCTGCGCGGTGTGTATGGCTCCAAAGTGAAGTTAGCCGATGGCTCTGAGGTGGTTGCCGACGAAGCGTACCTCAAGGAGTCCATCGTAGACCCCAATAAGAAGGTTGTGGCGGGCTACACTCCGAGTATGGCGTCGTACAGCTATCTCAAAGAAGAGCAGATCAATCAGCTGATTGCCTACATCAAGTCGCTCAAGGACCAGCAGCCCGTCTATACCAAAGAAGCGAAGTAGGCATTAAGCAGGGCGGGGCGGAATGCCCCGCCCCGCTTCAATAGGCGCCCAGCTCGCGCAAGCGTTCGTCGCTGATGCCGAAGTGGTGGGCAATCTCGTGAATCACCGTGCGTCGCACGCGCTCTTTCAGGTCTGCTTTGCTCCGTGCGATGCGTTGGAGCGGCTCCTGAAAGATGGTAATCTTATCGGGCGGCACGAACCCATAAGAGGCGCTCCGCTGGGTGAGCGGTACGCCTTCATAAAGCCCTAATAGCAGATGTCCCGCACGCACGCCTGCCCGACGGAGCTGCGTGCCTGTAGGGCGCCACGCGACCACCACCTCCACATTGTCCATATACTGGGCGATCTCGTCGGGGAGGCTATCCAGCGCCTCCGCCACCAGCGCTTCAAACTCCTGCGGGGTCAGCTCGATTGCCATCGTGAAGAATCTTACCCCACTCAGCCTGCAAGCAGGCGACAAAAGTATGGATGCCCCAGCCTATCAGCAGGCAGTCGGTGAGCGTCTTGCCCACCTGCGGGAGAACCCAGTAATGCTCAAACGGGTGCAGGAACGCCATCGGCAGCAGCGTGAGCGCGTGCCAGCCCAGCGCATAGCCGAATCTCCCGCGCCAGCGATAGAAGGCAACCACGACTCCTGCATACAGCAACAGCCCTACCAGCCTGTCCCACGGGTCTTTGAGAAGCCAGACGGTCGGTTCCAGCCCCACAGTGCGCCAGTAGCCCCACTGGCTCACGGGGGGAAAGAGGTCGGAAAAATAGGTCAGCACGGGACCTGAGAGGCTGCTGCGCAGTTGCTGCTGCTGATAGCGTGTAGGCTCTGTGGTAACGAAGCTCAAGCGCAACATTGCAATCAACAGGGCGCACGCCAGCGCCGTCCCTGCGATTGTGAATGCGTTCTCTTTCCAGAGAGTGCGTCGTGCGATGGCGGTTGCTGTTATAAACGGCGCCAGCATGATTGGCTGCTCGTAGGAGCCGAGCGCCAGCAGGTAGAGCAGCCCGCCCAGCCCCAGCCAGCGCCATGAGCCTTCTTCGCCCGCTCGCAAAAAGCAGACTGCTGCCCAGACACCGAACGCCGTGCCCAGCAGAGCCGTGCGCGAGGGAACCCACTCTATCAGGCGCACATAGTCGGCAGTAAGCAGGCGGTCAAACCCCCAGAAAAGCGCGCCTCCAGCAAGCGCTATCCAGAGCCACCGCGTGTCGAATTGCTCCCAGAGGTCAGGGTCCAGCCTCACGCCGGAACGCCACGCCCAGAGCGATATCCCTACCAGTACAATCAGCACCCACCCCCATGTGGAGTAGGGCGTCAGCAGGCGGGTCAGCCCCGTATACTGGGCGCTGAGAGCCACCGCCACGCCCCAGCCCCACGCAGGCGCGACATTTAGCAGGCGCGGGGTCAGCACCGCCACGCCCAGCGCAATCGTCAACAGCAGCAGCCAGTTTGTGAAGCAGAACCCCCACGCCGCCTCGCCATAAAGCGCGTAATCCAGCGTCAACGAAGCCGAGCTGATGGGGCGGTAGAAGCCGTTTTCCAGCAGCCAGTCGCCCCGAAACCAGCGCCCCACCCCTGCCAAGCCGCCCGATGCCTGAATCGCGTCCAGCATCGCGGCGGTGTCGCTGTCAAGACGCAACGGCGGCGCATTAAATACGCGGGGCAGCGCCCAGAGGTGTATCAGCAACACCGCCGATACACCCCACCATAAAACGCTACTTCTGCTGCTTGAAGAAGTTCGCGTTTTTCTCAATGTAATGGCGCCATTCGGGGGGCACTTCAGTGTCGGGATAGATGGCGTTCACAGGGCACTCCGGTTCGCATAGCCCGCAATCGATACACTCATCCGGGTTGATATAGAACTGGTCTTCGCCTTCATAGATGCAGTCCACGGGGCAGACTGCGACGCACGACTTGTCCTTCACACCGATGCATGGTTCCGTGATGACATAGGGCATGGGTAGAGCCTCCTGTAGGGGAATTATACCTGCCCGATGTGGCGGAGCGCGTCCTCAATACGGTTGAAGATGGGGATACCGCGGGGCAGATTGGCAAGAATCTCGCGCCCGTAGCTGCGGTTCTGGATTCGGGGGTCCAGAATGCACACGACACCCTTATCGGTAGACTTGCGTATCAGTCGCCCGAAGCCCTGACGCATCTGCTGTTTGACCATCGGCAGGCTCCAGTCGCGGAAACCGTCTTTGCCCTGCAGTTCCAGCAGCGCCTGTCGCGCCTGTTGGGAGGGGGTAGTCGGCACTTCAAACGGCAGGCGCACGATGATCAGATTGGTGAGCGTTTCGCCAGGGGCGTCAAACCCCGTCCAGAAGGAGCGCAAGCCGAACAGCACCGAATGGGTGTTCTCCCGAAACTGTTGCGAAAGGTGCGCGTTGGAGCCGTCGCCCTGCACATAGATGGGAATGCCGTCCAGACGGGGCATGCGCCGATACACTTCCATCATCTCTGCGCGGGAGGCGAACAGCACCAGCGCACGCCCCCGCGAGGCGTGGAGCAGGCGCGTTAGTTCCTGCGCCACACAGTCGTAGTAGCCTGTTTGGATGCCCTGTCGCGTGTTGGCAGGCGGCGTTGGAATCGTGCCCAGCGGCGGTAAGTAAATCGCGCACTGGCGCGGATAGTCAAACACAGGGGGCAGCTGGAGCGTGCGCGGATTGTCCAGCCCGACCTGTTGCAGATAGAAGTCAAAAGCGTTATCAATCGTGAGCGTGGCGCTCATCAGCAGGGTCGGCTGATTGCTGAACAAATGCTCACGGAGCCACGCGCTCACTTCCAGCGGCTGATAGCAAAGACGCCAGCCCTCCGGCGCAGGCTCCACCCAGCTGACCCCCTCGGGTGGGTGTATCAGACGCTCCAGTTGCGCGAACAAACTTTTTACCCAGAGGTTGAACTGCAACAGCACTTCCTGCACCGCCGCTTTCTGGGGATCGGTAAACTGCGATTTGTGGTCTTCCCATGCCTGTCGCAGAGCGCGTTGCAGCTGAAGCAGTAGCGTCTGGATCGCCATCACCAGCGACTCGGCTTGCTGATAATATTCCCTGCTGACGCTGATGGCGTGGGTCTGTTCCATCTCAGGGGGTGCGACGGCAATAATCGCCCCATTCGGCGGGATCGTGCCGAAGTCCGCCCGATTCATATGCGCCTGCACCAGTCGGGAGAAGTCCTGAACCGCGAGCTGTACCTGATTCAGGAACCCCTGAGGCGGGTTTGCGCTCTCCAGGGCAGAGGTGAACTCGTTGCTCACGACGCTCACTGTGCGGATAATCTCCTGGGCGGTTTCAAGGCAGAGTTCGCTTGCCAGCGCGTTCTGGGCGGCGTCTATCAGGTCGTGCGCTTCGTCGATTACCAGAAAGTCGTACTCGCCCAGCAGCGAGGCTTCCCCCTCGGAAACCTCTTTCAGCAGGGCATCGGTCAGCACCACGGCATGGTTGGTAATCACAATTTGCGCCTTTGCAGCTCGGTTGCGGCTCTTGTAGTAAAAGCACTGATCATAGTGTGTGCAGGCTCGGGCGCGGCAGTAGGGGGGTACTGACAGGTTAGCGAACAGATCGCGCATCATCTGCTGGGGAACCGCCTTGCGGGTCAGGAAGGCGTTCAGCTCGCTTTCGGTGCCCTCTTGCGCGACGGATGCCCACTCCAGCAAGAATCCCTGCAATTCGGGAGTGGTTCTGCCCAGGTCGCGTCCGTGAATGCGCGAAAGGCACGCATACCGGGAGCGCCCCATCGCCAGCGTGGTGGAAAGCTGCACCTCCGGAAACAGGCTCAGGGCGAACGGCAGGTCTTTGAGCCAGTATTGCTCCGCCAGCACATTCGTGTAGGTGCTGATAACGATGCGTTTGTCGCTTCGGGCGCAGGCGAGAATGGCGGGCAGCAGCACCGCCAGGCTTTTGCCCACTCCTGTCGGCGCTTCCACCACACCCGGTGTTCCCGCCTCGATGCACTCGGCGACGAACTGCGCCATCTGGCGTTGCACAGGGCGCGGCTCGTAGCCTGCCTGCGCCTCCAGACGCCGAAAGGCTTCCCCCAAGCTCAAACTCGTTGCTGACATCAGATGCTTTTAGTATACCCAGCTGAGGGGTGATGCTTCACAGCCAGACAGTAATAAATAGGATGAGGTATCATTAAGTAGCGCACAGCTGAAGGAATGGATGGATCCCTGAAAGCCATCCACTTGCGACGGAGGGTTCTATGATGGTGACGCAACATCGTATCGGGGCGCGGACGCTGTGCCAGATTCTGGGCTTTGTTGCTGTACTGTCCGCTCTGGGCGGGACAGCGGTGGTCTGGGATTGGGTTTTCGCCTCGGAGGCAAACAGGGAAGAGCGAATCTGGATAGGGCTGCTATTGACAGCAGTACTCTGGAACAGTTCGTGGGAGTTACTACGCGAAACTTTTATGTTGTATATGGAACACAGAGAACAATTCTTTCCTCTCAGGGTGTTTACCCTACCAATGTTATCTTTGGGATTCGTTTTGGCAGGGGGCGCACTTTTCTACTGGTTTTCAGGGCTACCGCTTGCCAGGTTCCTTGTTTATTATGCGTTTGCGGCTTCTTACCTGGTTTCCGCTTTTGGCGGGATGAGTGCGTACATGGCTAAGCATTCTGTTTCGGATGCCTTGTCGTAAGAGCCAGTGCGACAGGACGAAAGCGCGCTCTATTCATAGCAAAATAGCAACAAGCTAACGGCGCGCGGTTTTTAACTTTCCTCGCCAGCGGGAGCGGGCAAGCCGACGCCTGCCACCACATTCCCCACCGATTGCGCCAGCCAGTAGACGCCCAGCGCCCAGCCGAACACAGGAATCCATACGACTGACAGCACCAGCGCGACGCCCAGCATTATTGCCCAGCCGGGCGCCAGCTCCGCCTTGCCGAACGCCAGCGCGGTGCGCTCGCCCAGATGCCACAGCGTCGCCCCGAATCCCACCAATACGGTTAATCCGTACACCAGCAACAACAGCGCTATCAGCAATAGTATCGGCTGCTTGTTCGCCACCTGTTTCACGACCTGAATCAGCACGGCAATCAGCAGCGTTAGCAGCGCCGTGGCGATAATTCCCCGCCAGAAGACGCTGGCGCCCCGCTGACGCAGGTTCTGCACATAGCCTCGCGTGAGATCACCCCAGAGCGTCACGCTCAACACGCCCACGCCAACCAGAGCCAGATACAGGAGCAAAATTCCCGCTAAGCCTTCCATTTCAACACCTCCTGAAGCGTGTGCCAGAATGGCTGGAGCTTTTCTGCGGCTTGCTGGGCGCTCTCGGAGAGGGTCGAGTAGGGCGTCCATCCCACGAAGTGATTGAGTTCAGGCGGAGAACCCCCCGCAAGCCAGAGCCATACGGCGATACCTGCAAGGCACGCCGAAAGCGCCAGCACCAAGCGCCACTCGTGATGGGGCGTCGGCATCGGCTGGAGCGTGCCTGCAGGGGCAGGGATGAGGGGCAGCCTGCGAATCGCCTCCGACACCGCCTGCCAGCCTGCAACTCTGCGCTGGCACTCATGACACACTGTAAGATGCGCTTCTATTGCCTGCTGGCTCTCCGCGTCCAGCCAGCCCTCGGTGTAAGCGTGCAAGACCTCTTCATGGGGGCAGGTGTTCATCCCAGTTCCTCCTCGATCCAGCGGCGCAGGCTTTCGCGCCCGCGATAGAGCCATGTTTTGACCGTGCCTTCGGGCACATGGAGCGCCTCGGCAATCGCGCTGAGGGGCATCTGCTCGTAGTAGTAGAGCAGGAGCGCGACGCGCTGGGTTCTGGGCAGGCGCATCAGCAGGCGCTGGAGCGTGCGCTGGCGCTCCCGCTCGTAGAGATATTCCTCTACAGTGGGCGGGCTGGGCATCGCTTTGGAGGCGCGTTCCAGTTGCGCCTGCTCCTGCTGGCGGTCGCGTCGCGCGTTCAGGCAGAGCCGCGCCGCAAGGCACAGCAGCCATGTGGAAAACGGCTTCGTGGTGTCGTACAGGGCAAGGCGCGTATAGGCACGCAGGAACGCCTCCTGAGTCAGGTCTTCCGCCCATGTGGGATCGCCCAGAATTCGGAACGCCAGCGAGAAGACCCGATCCCGATAGCGCTCCACCAGCGTATCGAAGGCGGTGGTGTCGCCCTGCAGACACCGTTGCACCAGCTGCGCGTCGCTCATTTCGGAATCTTCCTCACGGCTTGAATCAGCCATCGGTTCGCCTGCGGGGCTTCGCCCATCAGCGCGCCGAGGTCTGCCAGTCCAATCATCTTGATTCGATTCGGCTCCAGCGTGCCGTTGCCTTTCTCTTTGGTGTCGTCGGTCACGGTGAAGGCGCTCCACAGCACGCGCTTTGCTTCTGGCGCCTTCTCGCCCCCGACGCTCAGGGTGGCTTGCCAGCGCTCGCCGCCCTCTTCTTCCACAAAGACGCCGAGCGTGGTGGGCGCTTTGACCTGAATCACGATTTCCAGTCCCTGTGTCGCGTTCAGTGCGCCTTTTTCCAGCGGGCGCAGAACACCAAAAATGGGAATCAGACTCTCATACTGGACGCTCATCCCGCCCGCTTCGGGCTGGATGGTGACCCCCTGCGTGGCAATCCATGCGACGAAATCGCGCCCGAACTCGTCGATGGCGTTGGGACTGCGCTTGACAAGGGGTGCTTGAGCGAGGAACTCAAACTGGTCCATCCAGAACACGCGCGTGCCCGAATAGTCGCCGAACAGGATTTTGGCTTCCGGCGCGGTGAAAAAGAGCGCGCCGACATCCAGCAACCCAATCGCCTGCGCTTTGTCCATGTCGAGTCGGTTGTTTTCGGGCTTCACATCCTCGGCAAGAGTGAAGTCCGAGAGAGTCAGGGTTACCTGTTGCCAGCGGTTGCCGTTGACCCAGAACGGCGCGTTCCAGCGCTCGCCGCCTTCTTCCTGAATCACCATCGCGAGCAGGGTTGGGCGGTCGGTCTTGACCCAGAAGCGGAACGCTTGCGCCCAGTCTTCGGGTTCCAGCCGAACGATGCCGTTCAGTTTGCCCTGCAGCGCGACATAGGTATACTGGAGCGCCTGCGTGCCCTCTTTCACATCCAGCGGGTTGCGGGTCAGTTCGATTCTGCCGTCAAAGCCGGGGAGGACCATCCAGCCGTGGTCTGCCTTCTCAAAGTCTATCACCGAGCGCGGCGTCTCCTGCGCACTCATGTTTAGCACAGCAAGCGCCCCGATGAGCCATACTACACTCCAGCGCCGTCTCATCGCACACCTCCATTACAGTCTACACGGAGAAAGGGGTTTGGGTTTCGGGGGTTTGTGGAGGTCAACGCGTGGTGATGTGCAAATTTGGTCACAAAAGTCTCTGAAACCCCCCCATTGACCCCATGAAAGACATGCATGGAGCTTTGTGAACTGGGTTTTGCCGCAAGCTGAGTCATGTCGCCCCTGAAAGCATGCTCTCTGGCAAGGAGAGACACAATTCTTTACTGCGAAAATTGGGGTATAATCACCATAGGGTATTTTTCCTGAATCAAGTGAGGGCACACGGCGTGGACTGGGATTCCATCCAGGCATTGGTTGAACGTGTGCAGGATTTGCGAGCCATAGCTCCTGAAGGAGACGAGGAACTGGAGCGTACCTGTAATCGGCTCGCAAGTGAGTTGCGACCGCTCATTCACCAGATGGTGCGTCGTTGCGTGCGCGACCGCGAACTTCAGGAAGACATCACGCAGGAAGTCATGCTTCTCATCCATTTGAAGTTGAGTAAATATAATCGGTCTCGCGCTCGCTTTCGGGCATGGGTTTCCCGGATTGTGGTCCGTAGTATTTATCGTCAATTGGCTCGAGAGCAAATACGACGCGACATACCTGAAACAGACTTCTATGACCTCCGCAACAACGAAGAGGGGGAGGCATTTCTGGAAACGGTTGCAAATCCTGAGCCATCTCCTCTTGAAAAAGTGATTGTGAAGGAGGGGATGGAACTGATCGTTGCCTGCGCCCGTGCGACGCTTAGTGCAGACGAGTTTCTGGTCTGGTCTGAATATCTGCTTAATGCATCACCCCACGCCGAAATCGCGGCGCTTCTGGGCTATCAGGAAGACAGGGTGCGTCAAATGCTGCATCGCGCTCGTGAGCGGGTTGCTGCAGCCGTTATACTGGACGAGCGTATCTTCAGCGTGGAGGATATCGAAGACGCTATCGAGTACTGTCAGAAATCTGTTAACCCCCTAAATGAGTTAGAGCGTAGGCTACTGAGGCAGGCGATTGCGACCAATCCGCGACGGGCGCCTGGCTGGCGCCAGCGCAACACTTTTCGTCAGGCATGCCTGAAGGTATGGCCATTCCTTACCCGGGGACAATTCCCCATTTAGTTGAATGGTGCAGGAGATCTATGCCAATGAGAGAGCGAGAAGCAAGGAATAAAGATTGGACACCTCTGGAACGGCAGCTGGGCGACTATCTGCGTCGTCGCGCGCCTGAGGGCGAGTGCCTCTACTTTGAGCAGTTTGAGGAGCTGGCTCGGAAAGGCAGACGCGCGCGGGATTACCACCGGCTGATGCGCCATGTCCTGAGCTGCCCGGAGTGCCGGCAAGCCTACCAGCAGATGCAGGCGATTCACCAGCAGCCCCATACAATTTCGGTTTTGAGGCGCGTGCAGGTGCTGTTTCGCTCGCCCCAGTGGGTTCTGGCGCCCGCGTTGGGGGTGCTGGCAATCGTGGCGGTGGCGTGGTGGTTTTCTGTGGGGCGTCAATCGCCTGAGGAGGTACGCCTCGGTGCAGCGCCCAGCGCTGAAGAGGCCCCCCTACCGCCTCCGCCAGCGTCCGGAGCGCAACCTCGGCCTGCGCCTGATACTCCACGCCCGATGCCGCCTGCTACGACGGCTCCTTCTGCCGCGCCTGTTCCGCCCGCTCCGCCCGCGCGACCAGCACGCCCACCTGTAGACCCGCTCCAGCGCGAGCTGACGCTCGCCCAGCGTGCCGCGCCCGCTCTCAAAACGGCTCTGCAGGAAGCCGCGCGCGCCTTTGCAACCCTTGTGCCCTCCAAAGGCACGCGCAGTGGCGCGACCGAACAACGCCTCCCCCCCATCCGCATCCTGAAGCCCGACATCGAGCGCAACTTCATGGTTGCCGACCTGCAACCCGTTTTTGAGTGGCGGAGCGAGAAACAGGCGACAAGCTATCAGTTCGTGTTGCGTGAAGCGGACAGCCCGGAGCCGCTGGTGGCAGTGGAGACCCAGGAACCGCGTTTTGCGTTCCCTTCAGGGCAGGGGCTTGTGCCAGGTGGTGAGTACGAAGTCGCCATCACGGCGCATCTGGCGTCTGGCGAGTCCGTCACGGTCAGTCGTCGCTTTGGGGTGCTGTCGCTGGAACAGCAAAAGTTGCTGGCGTGGGCACAACGCGAGCGGCAGAAAACGCCTCTGCTGAGCGCGATGGTGTTTTATTATCATCTGGATCGCTACGCCGACGCGCTGGAGGCGCTGGAACTGGCTCGTAAGCGCTATCCGCAGGATAAACAGATTCCCCATCGGCGTGAGGCAGTAAAGCAGCGCATCGAGCAGCGCCTGCGGGATTATGAACTGCGCTGAAAGTTCTCTAAAAAGAAACAGCCCCCTCTCCACGCGGCGTGAGAAGAGGGGGCAGAAGGTGGGCGCAGACTAACACCCGCTGCCGAAGTTGAACAGCACCAGTAGCAGGTCGGCGTCATCGACGGTACCGTCGCAGTTCACATCGGCAGCATTCGGTCCCGAGGCACCAAAGTTGAACAGCACCAGCAGCAGGTCGGCGTCGTCTGTGCAGCCGCTGCCATCCGCATCGCCGTTGGTCGCCGACAGACAGAACCAGAATCCGCCTGTAAGCGTATAGTCGAGACCGACAACCACACCACTGGCGTCAGGCTGACCGATGGTCGCCCCAAGCGTGTAGTCCGCACTGGACGCGAAAGTGACGCCGCCGCCGTCAATCGTCCACCAGCTGAGGTCGTAGTTGCCGCCTGTTTGAGCGCAGGCGATCCCTATCAGCAGAGCCATCATCCCGCTAAGTATCAAGGTTCGCATGGTTGTCCTCCTTGTGAGTGAGCAGGGGGTGAGCAGAACCTTGCTCACCCCTGTGAACGGGTCTATTTGTGGTCACTCAGACCGAGGGCGCGCTCTTTGGGTTGCCCATACAGAGCGGGATGCAGGTATGTCCCGCGCTCTTCGTCGGGTTTGGGCACCTCGTCCTGGTAGCCGCGCTCACGGATATACGGGTCGTTGCGTATCGCTTCCACACGCCACGAAACGCGCTTGCCCGGAACCCCGCCTGCTATCTTGAACTGGTTCCCCTGAACCTCTACTGCCACATGCAGGTTCGGCATCGGCGCGCCGATAGGGGTCAGCGTGTAGCGTGGATCACGGGCAATTGCCTCGAAGTAGTGCGGCAGCTGCACCCATGCCTCACCCCGCGCATCCAGCACGACGGTTCCGCTGTAATAGACATGCGGCTCCGCAGATTCGGGGCAGTAGTGGATCAGATAGTAGTTTTCAGGGTCAAGGGGATGGTCGATGCGGAAATTTTTTCTTGCAGCGGTGAGGTCTCCGAGCACGTTCACGTCGCCATCTCGCTCACAGACGATCACATTCCCTGTGTCGCTGTTCCACACGTTGAACCTGTCATTTCCTCCGTAGAGCGCGGCAGCTGCGATATGCCAGCGGCGCCCCACATCATCAGTGACTTGATTGCGGAACTCTATCCGGGCGTAATCCCCTGTCGAGCGCTCGTAGATTACAAGGCTCGGGGAACTTTGACCACTATCGTGGGATATCCTTGTTTGACCGTTCACATCCAAGCGCGCAACTGGGGTGTAAGTTCCAATACCGACCATTCCGGAACCGGAAATGTATACATCCACTTCGGTATCGGGTCTGCTGGTGCCAAACAATCTGAGATCATTGTAGCCTACCAGTCGGTCAATCCCCAAAATGTTAGAGTCGTCTAACAGGCGAATGTTGCCCATGACATGCAGTTTATCCTGGGGACTGCTGGTGCCGATCCCAACATTCCCGTTGTTGTAGTAGATGTTGTTGCCTGACAGGCCCCAGTAGTTTGTATCGCTATCCGTTCCTGGCGCCCATGCGCTACCGTCCCACTTCAGCACCTGCCCTGCAACAGGTGTGGCATTAGACACAGGACGACCCTGCAAGCCGCTCACCAATGGGTTCGGGTAGTTCCCGCTCAGGTCGCCACCTGCTGCGCCACCCGGGGAGACGCCTGAAATGGTCACATTCGTCACGCCTGTGATGCGCCCCTGTGCATTCACCGTGAACTGGGGTACCTGCGTTGCGCTGCCATATGTGCCGGCGGTCACACCCGTGGTGCTCAGCTTTGCGTCAGTTACGGCGCCGTTGGCAATCTTAGCGGTACTCACTGCGTTGTCGGCGAGTTTGTCAGTGGTCACGGCGTTGTCGGCGAGGTCAGCGGCGTTGACAGTGCCATCGGCAATCTTGGTGCTGGTCACGGCGTTGTCGGCGAGCATGGCGGTGGTGACGCCACCGTTGGCAATCGCGAAGGTTGTGCCCGAAAGCGTCAGCCCAGCGCCTGCCGAGTAGGTGGTGTCGTTGTCGTTTGCCAGCGCCCACTGCGAGCCGTTCCACTTGAGGATTTGTCCTGTGGCGGTACCGCTGATCAGGCGCAGGGGGTCGGCGGAGGTGCCGGAGCCAGCGAGCGGGTTTTGAGTAGAGACGCTGGTCAAGAAGTTGGGGGCGCCTGTGATTTTGCTCCACGAGACGCTCACGATTTTCGGGTCGGTCACAGCACCGTCAGCAATCTTGGCGTTTGTCACGGCGCTGTTAGCGAGGTCGGCAGCGGTGACGGCGCCATCGGCAATCTTGGCGCTGGTCACGGCGTTGTCGGCGAGCATGGCGGTGGTGACGCCACCGTTGGCAATCGCGAAGGTTGTGCCCGAAAGCGTCAGCCCAGCGCCTGCCGAGTAGGTGGTGTCGTTGTCGTTTGCCAGCGCCCACTGCGAGCCGTTCCACTTGAGGATTTGTCCTGTGGCGGTACCGCTGATCAGGCGCAGGGGGTCGGCGGAGGTGCCGGAGCCAGCGAGCGGGTTTTGAGTAGAGACGCTGGTCAAGAAGTTGGGGGCGCCTGTGATTTTGCTCCACGAGACGCTCACGATTTTCGGGTCGGTCACAGCACCGTCAGCGATTTTGGCGTTAGTCACAGCGTTGTCGGCGAGTTTTGCAGTGTTGACAGCGCCATCGGCAATCTTGGCGCTGGTCACGGCGCCGTTGGCGAGGTCAGTGGCGTTGACGGCGCCATCGGCGATCTTAGCGCTGGTGACGGCGTTATCTGCCAGCATCGCGGTAATGACCCCGCCGTTGGCAATCGCGAAGGTTGTGCCCGAAAGCGTCAGCCCAGCGCCTGCTGAATAGGTGGTGTCGTTGTCAATTCCATCGGCGAATCCTGTGGGAATACCCACCAGCCCGCTCCACGGTGCCTGAAAAGCCCAGTGAGCATACGGAGTTGGATTGACCTTAATGCGCGGCAGCAGTTCCTGATAGCCGCCCGTGCTATTGCCGGGGCGCACGGAAATTTCCAGGTACCGCTCAGCGCCGTTCCACACCGTGCCGAAATCGAGCGTGACGGTGAACAGACCGAGCTGGACAGGGACATCTTCCAGAAACAGGGTGTTGCCCACCTGATTGCCATTAGTGGGCGCATCGTAGAGACGGAGACGAAAGTCATAAGTTCCCGTTGCGGGGCCACGACTGCCCTTCAGGAAGCCCTGAAAAGTGAACGGCTGTGCGCTTGCCAGTGCAACCAGCGCTGCTAATCCAATGCCGCACATAATGTTTCGCATGGTCTCTCCTCCTGTCCTGAGTGTCAGGAGCACGCGGCTCCTGCTGTGGGGTAATAGCCTCTTCGCCCCGCAATTGTGACAGGGTCTCGGGAATCCAACGGGGAATTTCCCCAGAAAAATGGCAGGAATCACACCGCCCAGCTGCGAATCGGAGCCTCACTTTGCAAAGGGAGGTAAACCAGTGCGACGCTCATGGCTGGCTCTGACAGCGATGGTATTCGTGACGCTGTGGTTGAGTGCGCTCATCGGAAACGCCCAGCAAGAGATGAACACGCCGCTTCAACCCGCTCAGGACGCTCCTGCACCTGAACCCCAACCCGAACTCAAACCGCTGCTGGAAAACGCCCGCAGCTTGCTGAACGATAAGAAGTGGGACGAGGCGCTTCAGAAGGTGGAGGAACTGCTCCAGCAGGCAACTGAGAAGAGCGACAAGGTGGGGCTGGTGTATGCGCATCGTTTGAAAGCGCAGGCGCTGATGGGGCAGGGCAAGTGGCAGGAGGCGTGGGCGCAGTGGGAGCAGGTGCAGAAGTTGTGGGAGGAGGTTGGCGACGGGGCGTTTGTCGTGGAGGCGTTGCTGGGTCAGGCGCAGTGCTGGCTGAAGAGCGATCCGAAGCAGGCGGAGGCGCTGGTGGAAGTGGCGGTTGCGCGTGCAGAGAAAGAGTCGCGTCGCCCTGTGGCGGCAGCGCTGGCGCTGGTGCGTTTTTGTCGGGCGGTGGCTGCCGTATCGCCTGCTCTCGCGCAGCGTGCGGGAGAGGTGGGGCTAACCCTCCTATTGCATTATAGCCCACAATCAGAAGACACAGCGGCGGCGCTATCCGCCTTGGGAGTTGCGAGCTATTACCAGCAAGATTTGGCACGCGCTCAAGAATACTTCGAGCGTGCGCTCACGATTCGCGAATCTCTCGACCCTCAGTCGTCCTTAACGGCAAGCATGCTCCACAATTTGGGCACAGTATGTCATACCCGCGGCAATCTGGAACAAGCACAACGGTATTATGAGCGTGCTCTGAAAATCCACGAACAACATAATCCTGAGTCACCCCTGACGGCAGATACCCTACACAACCTGGGAACAGTTTTCCACGATCGGGGTGACCTAGAGCAGGCACAACGATATTACGAGCGCGCTCTGACCATACGCTCACGGATAGACCCTAACTCTCTGGACACTGCAAGTACCCTCAATAACCTCGGCAATCTTTTCTATGGGCAAGGAGACCTGGAGCAAGCACAAAAGTATCTGGAAGCTGCTTTGAAGGTCTTTGAGCAGGCAGACCCCAGCTCGTGGGAGATTGCAAGCACGCTGAACAACCTGGGAAATGTAGCCTACGCGCGTCGCAATCTGGCTCAAGCCCAGCACTACTACAAGCGCGCCTTGAAGATACGCGAACAGATTAGCCCCAATTCATCCCATACGGCGGTGACTCTTAACAACCTTGGAAATGTGTCCTACGAGCGCAGAGACTGGGCACAGGCACAGAGATACTATGAACGAGCTCTGGAAATTTTCGAACGCATCAATCCCTATTCATGGGAAACTGCGGGTATTCTCCAGAATCTGGGCGATATCTTTCGTGAAAGCGGCGCTCTCTCTCAGGCTCAGAGCTATTATGAACGCGCCGCTCGAGTTTATGAAGTTCTGAGATTCCAGATTGTCAATCCAGAAGATCGCGCCCTTTTCACCGAGGTTCACCTCGATGTCTACTACGGACTCGCTACCATTCACCTCCACCAGAAACGCCCCGCCCAAGCTGCCGAAGCTCTGGAACGCGCTCGCGCCCGCGAACTCACCGACGCCCTCTACAAACGCCAGCTCCAGCTCCCCAACGCACCCCAAGCACTCCAGAAACTCCTCCA
>OGCH01000059.1_pt1 | contig 72738 bp, 64 predicted proteins | sample 1570111 | NCBI WGS metagenome assembly OGCH01 (sample SAMN03436243, study PRJEB24508) | hot springs metagenome | biome: Desert Springs; feature: Hot Springs; material: Water | place: USA: Great Boiling Spring, Nevada | collected 2008-12-01 | depth 0 m m | reverse complement strand
CCGGTCCGAGTCGCGGGGGTGTGCCTGGTCGGCACACCGCCGCGATCGGACCGCGAGCCGATGTGGAGAACAGCGTCCCGCCTTGTGGATAACTCCTGCCACGTTTCCACAACGGGAGCGGTCTCGTGTGGGTGAGGCAGCCGCAGGCTGTGGTCTGTCGGTGGAGGACACTGGTGCTGTGCCGGTGGTGCTCCGGCATCGCCCACAGTCGGCTATCGTTCGTCCTCTTCTTTCCACACCGAGGTGTCTCGCCTTTCGGCTCCACCAAAGGCGATTCAGCAGTTTTCCACGATATCCTCGACCCGACGACTATGACGATTTCTCTCTTGACCTGCTATCCCGGAGAGAGAGGAACACGGTGGACGAGCGTGCGAGAATGCTGGTGGTGAGCGATCGAAGCGTGGAGGAATGGGAACGATGCAAGAAGAGCGAGCGACAGTGATCGTGATCGGTCTCGGCATCATGGGGTCGGCGACAGCTTGGGCGCTCGCTCGACGAGGCGTGCGCGTCGTAGGGCTGGAACAATTTGCGCCCTTCCACGCGCTCGGCTCGTCGCACGGGAAGACGCGGATCATCCGCGAGGCCTACTTCGAGTCGCCCGAGTACGTGCCGCTGGTGCAGCGCGCCTATGAGCTGTGGGACGAGCTCGGCGAGCGAACTGGACGGAGGGTTTTGCGGGTGACCGGCGGCGTGAGTATCGGTCGGCCGGATAGCCCGTTCATCGTCGGAGCACGCGAGTCCGCACAGCGGCACGGGTTGGCTCACGAACTGCTCGACGCGCAGGAAGCCCGCAAACGCTTTTCCGTCCTGGCGCTGCCGGACGACTTGGTCGCGCTCGTCGAAGGGCGGGCGGGGATTCTGTTCGCGGAGGAGTGCTGGCGAGCCTTCTGTGAGGATGCGGTGCGGCATGGGGCCGAGCTGCGCTTCGGTGTGCGTGTGCAGAGGTTCGCGCCGGATGGGGAAGGGATGACGGTCGAGACGGAGAGCGGTCGACTGCGAGCGGATCGCGTGGTGGTGACTGCTGGACCGTGGTCAGCGAGATTGCTCGCTGAGTTGGGATTGCCGCTGGAAGTCCGGCGCGTCCTCGTCGTGCACGTGCAGCCTGACGATCCGACTCGGTTCGAGCCGGAGGTGCTGCCGATTTTCATCATGGACGTTCCAGAAGGGGAGTATTATGGTTTCCCCTTCTTGCCGGATCAGGGGGTGAAGTTCGGTCGCCACGACGATGGGGAGAGCTGCACGCCGGAATCGGTGCGGCGGACGGTGACCGACGAGGAAGTACGGTGGATGACTGGAGTCATCGACCGGTATCTTCCCGGCGCTGCTCGCGAGGTTCTGATGGCGGTGACCTGTCTGTACACGATGACCCCAGACGGTCATTTCGTGATCGATCGACATCCGGAGTTGCCGCAAGTGGTCTTCGCTGCTGGTTTTTCCGGACATGGGTTCAAGTTCGCGTCGGTAATAGGGGAGGCTCTGGCTGATCTCGCACTGGAAGGCACCAGCCGGTTACCGATCGGCTTTTTGAGCGTACGGCGATTGGCGAAGACTCAGTAGAAACGAGACCGTGTCCGGTGATAGGGAGGAGCGTCCGGCGGCAGGTTTTGACCGAGTTGCCACAGCGCCCAGTCGACGCGCCACGGAGCAGCGGGAAGACCGTGGGAGCGGAGGGCGAGGGTGAGCGCATCGACGGCGACAATAGTCGCAGCGCGGATTTCGACTTCCTCGGGGGAGCCGGCAGGGATTTCTCGGCGCGCGTCGATGCGGGCAGCGAGCTCGGGGTGATAGCGGATGACACCGAAGGCACGGAGGACCTGGGGGAGCTTGTAATCAGCGAAGGCGGTGAGGAGATCGAGATCGTGGAAGCAGCCGAGTCCGGTGCCCTGGAAGGCTCCGGCCAGATCGGTACAGAGGAGCTGGGCTCGCTTGTAGAAGGGAACACGTTGTCCATCGTACGTGGCGACGTCGTCGAAAGACGGGAAGGTCCGGACGACGAGGTGGACGAGTTCGATGCTGCTGCCGCCGGCAGCAGCGATGAGCGTGGCGAAGGAGGCGCGACAATGGTCGATGAGTCCGCGGGCGATCTCGCGGACGTGCCGAATGCGCCATTCCAAGAGCGGAATCGTCCCCTGGCCAGCGAAGAGGGCGGCGATCTCGGCATCGGTGAGCTTTGACAGAAAGTGGGGATCCCAGAGAGGGAGTCCTCGGTCGAGGGCCCTCCGCAAGCTGGCGGCGAGTGCCCAATAGCCGTCGTAGGTCCGGCCGCCGTACTCGACCTGCCAGCGTGGTTCTCCCCAGAAAGAGAAATTGAGGGCGTCGAGCAGCAGAACGTAATTGGCTGTCTGCTCGGGAGTACCGCGCCAATGCAATGGGTGATCCCAGGTCGGGAGATCCGGCAAGGGGCGAGGCAGACGGTCGGCGAGAGTCGGCAGTGCGGAGAAATCGAGCGTCACCCAGTGTGCGCGCTGGATGACGGCACGACAAGCCGTGCGGATCCCGAGGGGGTCGGGAAAGGTGGTGGTGACAGTATCCATGGAACAGCATTCCTCGTGTGACGTCTGAGTCGATGGCCGCGAATTGGGAGAGAGTGGCTAGGGAGCGGCCGAACCGGTTGGAGTATACTCGCGGCACGAGAGTGTTCGGCGAGCGAACCGGGGGTGCGATGAGCACGATCCCGCTCGAGGAAGCGGTCGAGCGAGCGAGGCGAGCGCTCGCGGAGGGCCGTTTGGATGAAGCGAAGGGGCTCTGCCAAGCGATCCGGCGAGCGGTGCCGGAAGCGCTGGTGGGGTTGCGGTTGTGGAGCGAGGTGAGCCGGCAGGAAGGTGATGTGGAGACAGCCGAGCGACTGCTTGCGATGGTGGTGGAGCGAGACCCCGAAGATGCGGAGGCGTGGTGCGCGCTCGCCGTTCTACGCCGGGAGAGGGGCGACAAAGAGGGAGCTCTGCGCCTGTTGCAAGTCGCTTGGGAGTGCGTGCCGTGGCGTCGGGAACTGGCAGAGCGACTCGGCGAGTGGGCGAGCGAGGAGCGGCGAGAAGGCCGACTTTGGCCGACACGTGCTGCTCTGGCCGCGTGGTACGAGCGGCAGGGGTGGTGGACACGTGCTGCCGAAGAATGTCGAGCGCTGCTGACGGGGTCGGTGGAGCGAGTCGACGTGCGGCAGCGGTTGATTCGGTGTTTGTGGCTGTCTGGTGAGCAGGATGAGGCGTTCCGCGAGGCGGAGACCTTGCTGAGTGAGCGCGTTGAGGCGCTCGGGGGACTGGTGGTGGCGGCGCTGGTGGCGAGGAGTCGGGGAGACGAGGAGTCGGCGAGGGCGCATCGTGAGCGCTTGTGGGCGCTGGATCCGCTCGGCGAGGGGATCGAGCGGTATTGTGGCCCGGAGGAGGGCGCGGGACGCGAGTGGTTGAGGGCGGCAGAGGCCGTCGTCGTCGAGGAGCCTGTATTGGCCCAGGCGTCTGGGGAGCTGGAGCTCTTGTGGGAGCTGCCGACTGACTAGGAGTTGGAGCAGGCGCGACCGGGTATGGCAGGCGTGGCGACGGGATTGGAGGAAAACGGACGAGGAGACGAAGCCGTCCAATACGGCGCTCTCGAAGCAGCTGAGAGTCAAGGAGAGGAGTTGGTCAGCCAGGGGCGGACGTTGCCGGGCGACGAGGAGATCGAAGCGGCGCGACCGCGTGAGGACCTCGAGCCTGGCTGGACCGGGCTTCTGGAGGAGTTGGCGGCGGGCGGTGTCGCTCCGTTCTCGTACGGGGAAGAGCCTGTCGATGGCGAGCCTGGCGGGCGGTGGGAGGGTGCGGTCGGTGCGGAGCAGGAGGAGTCGGTTGCGGCGGTGGGAGAAGAACTGCGTGAGGGTGCGGAAGATGTCAGTGAAGCGGTAGAGGTCGTGGAGTTCGGACGAGCCGCGCGTGAAGAACGAGTGAGTGTGGAGACCGGTGCGGAGCATGCTGGTGAGGAGATCGAGCAGGTTCGCATGCTGGTGAAGAGTGGCGCGGTGATCGAGGCGGTACGAGTCGCCCAGCGGTTGGTTCGTGAGGGGCACAGTGACGTCGCGGCGCTGATTCCGGTTTTGGAGGAGGTGGTCAGTGACGAGGGGCCGGGTGCACGGGAAGCGGCGATGACGTTAGGAGCGATCTATCGTCGGCGTGGTGATCGCGCGTTGGCGTCACGGTACTACGAGTTGGCGCTGCGGTTGCGCAGCGAGTAGGCTGAAAAGTGGACAAAGGAGGCGGCGGTAGCGGGCGAGGGGATCGCCCGCGTTCGTTGTCGGAGGGTAGTGGCGTGGAGCGGACGTTGATCATCGTGAAGCCTGATGCAGTCCAGCGGGGACTGGTGGGAGAGGTGCTGCGGCGGTTGGAGCAGCGAGGCCTGCGCTTCGTTGGTTTGAAGTTGATGAAGGTGGATCGAGCGTTAGCGGAACGGCACTACGCGGAGCATCGGGGCAAACCGTTTTATGAGGACCTACTGGCGTTCATTACGTCGGGACCGGTAGTGGTCGGGGTGGTCGAGGGACCGCGCGCGATCGAGATCACGCGGAGGACGATGGGAAAGACCGATCCGGCGCAAGCGGAGCCCGGCACGATCCGTGGTGATCTGGCGCTGACGATCGGGCAGAACGTGATCCACGGGTCGGACAGTCCGGAGAAGGCGGCGTACGAAATCGGTCTCTTTTTCCAGGAAGATGAACTGGTGAGCTACGAGCGAGCGATCGATCGCTGGATCATGGGCTGAGGAGTGTTTCACGTGAAACAACCGGAGAGAGGCAGGGGGCGGTCTCCTGCCTCTCTCCCTTTTCAGCTGTCACTCTGGCGGATGATCAACGGGTGCTTGTGCCAGGCGGCGAGGAGGCGGGCCAGCTCGTCGCGGAGGGCGACGTCCGTGAGATCGACGTCCAGTTCCTCTCGCTCCTCGCGAGGCTGGCCGCCGAACCACTCGCGCCCGGCAGCGGTGTGGACCAGGGCGCGGTGCTGCACGACCCGTCGCACGAGTTGGAGGCGATCGCCCTGGCGCTCGACAGCGAGACTGAACCCTGGTGCGAGCGCGATCCCCACGATCCCCTGCTCAGGATCGTCGATGACGATCGGGTACCCGGGAACCGTCCGATCAGCCAGTTCCTCGGCCACCGCGCGGAGCATGGGCAGGAGCCGCTGCCGGACGACGACAAAGAGATCACCGTCGTTCATCACCCATCTCCCTCCTGTGACGGCCGCGACCGTCCAAGCCGAAGAGCGCAAAACCCAGCCGGACCGCCGGACCGACCGTCAACGCAACCATGATCGTCCCTATCCCGAACGATCCCCCCAAGAGGATGCCGATGACCGTCACGATTGATTCCATGCCCCAACGGATCCATCCGATCGACCACCTCGTCCGGCGAGCGAGTGCGAGCATCAGGCTATCGCGCGGACCTGCGCCAAAGTCAGCGGCGATATACATCCCGCTCGCGATGCCGAGCAGGAGAACGGAAGCCACGACCTCGATCATCCCTTCGAACGTATCACGAGCCTGAGGAATCGCTCCGCTCCACAAAAGGAGGTCCGTGAAGATACCGATCAGCACGAGATTGGCGACCGTACCCACTCCAGGCGATACCCCGAGCGCCCAGCCAGTTCCCACGGTTACCAGACTGACCACGATGCTCGCTTGTCCCACGGTCAGCGGCGTGTGGCGACTGATCCCGTCATGAAAAACCATCCACGAATACGCACCGAGGCCGCTACGGAGCCCCAGTACGAGCGCCAAAGCGAACAAGAACAGCCCCCCGACCAACATCGTCGTGCGAACGAACCGCTCTCTCCACTTCATGGTCCGGTCCACGGCCAAAACCATAGTGGCCTCCACTACCGTACTCTACTGCACCGCTCTTCGTCGTGGACATGATCGACAAAACTGCCGACGTTGATCCACCGCCGCACGTGTCGTTGCACTCTGAGCCGTACGCTTGGCCAAGAACGCCCGCCTTTGCGCACAATCGATAGTCGTCCCCGAGGGACGACCTGTGCCCTTTGGCCGGTGCAGGTCCGGTATCGGTGAAGGCAAGGGAGGCTTCGTGACCGAACGCGTGTTCCGGATACTCGGAATACCAGGAAGCTTGCGGCGCGAGTCCTACAACCGCGGCCTTTTGCTGGCCGCTCAAGAACTCGCCCCACCCGGTGTCGAACTCGAGCTGTACGAGTTGCGCGAGCTACCACTCTATGACGAGGATCTCGAGCGAACTGGCCCACCTGATCCAGTTCTTCACTTCAAGCAGGCCATAGCGTGTGCCGATGCGCTCTTGATCGCCACCCCCGAGTACAACTGGAGCGTACCTGGCCCGCTCAAGAACGCGATCGACTGGGCTTCCCGTCCACCGGCGACGAGTCCCTTGCGCCGCAAACCGGTCGCTCTGATGGGTGCCTCCACGGGTATCTCCGGAACCATCCGCGCGCAACTTGCACTCCGGCAGATCTTCGCATCGACCGAGTCGTATGTGCTCCCGAAGCCCGATCTTTTCGTCCGGGAGGCCGCCGCGCTCTTTCGTGATGGTCGTCTGATCGATCCGGAAACGCGCGAGCGGATCCGCCAGCTGCTCGAGGCACTGGTAGCTTGGACACGCCGCTTCCGCGATTGAGAGCCGCTCTTCCCGGCTCACGGCACGGTGCGGTGCTCGGCCTCTCGGTATCCCAATGTACGCAACCGAGCACCGCTCTTCCACTGCTTCCTTCCGGACATCTCGGTCGGGCAGAAGAAATGCGGCTCCCAACCCTAACCTTGAACAGCGTCATCGCAGGTTCTCCAACCAACGCTGCTCCCAGCGATGAACTCTCGCCCTTTTGGCTCTACGAGCAACGATCAGTAAGGAAACGCGGGATCGCTCTAGAACAGCCGACCGACAAACAGAGTCTGCTCGTCCTCCATCCCGAAATGCTCCCGTCGTTCAGTCCGATAGCTTCCATCGCTGGCGGACAACCGACTTCGACGACCCGATCCGGACAAAAGAACGGGATACTGAGCCGTATTCGCTTTCGCCCAGTCGCCGCCCGGCCGACCCGCAGCTGTGCCCAACGCCAGCAGTACTCGCATGAGGCAGCGGGCAAGCTGTGCCGGGTAGGATGATCCCGGCTCTTCACCCCGTCGCGAGGCATAGCGCCGCTGCCTGACGCACTCGTACTGCAGCTCGCGATTCCCCCCTCCACCAATGCCGTCTCAGGTCTGTCCGATCGGCCATCGGTGCACGGTATCCTGAGACGAGTCGGACTGAAATCTGCTCAAGCGACATAGCCGATCTTCCTCCAAAACTCCCACTGCTCGTACCGGGTCTAACTGGCTAGAACCCTCCCTCACCGAGATCAGCTACCAGGCAATCACCCTACTCTCCCTCCCGGCTAGGGTTTCCTCGGCCGATCGCTTTTCTCGGCGGTCACGAGGGGACCGCCGTACTCGCGAGAGGTGCACCGATGAAGCGATCGGCCTTCGTGCTCCTGGCTCTACTCGCCTTTGTGCTCAGTCCTGTGAGTTCGGCCCCAGCTTCGGCTTCCAACCCGACCGGGTACGACGTCGCGCCCGAGTTCCAGCGCTTTTACGAACGGTATGGGGGACTCCCGACCTTCGGTTATCCGATCAGCCCGGCCTTCCTGGAAAACGGCTATCTTGTCCAGTACTTCGAGCGGCAGCGTTTCGAGTACCACCCTGAGTACGCCGGCACCGAATACGAAGTGCTGCTCGGCCTGCTCGGCCGGGAGATGGCCGAACGCGAGGGTCGTGATCTACGTCCCGTACCACCGGTTCCTGGTCGACTCTATTTCCCGGAAACGGGACATACCATCGCGCCAGAGTTTCTGTCCTACTGGCGAAACCGAGGTGGCTTGCGGCTCTTCGGTTACCCCATCACGGAACCCTTCTGGGAAAACGGCCTGTTGATCCAGTACTTCGAGCGTGCGCGTTTCGAATTTCACCCTGACCTAGCAGGAACCGACTGGGCGATCCTGCTCGGCCGTTTGGGCGCTGAACTTTGGGCGAGCAAGAGTCGAGACGCGTTCTACCAAAGAAGCACCCCAGCGAGTGATCTTGCTGATCGCATCAACCGGATGCGTCAGGCGAGTGGGCTGGCTCCGCTGCCGCTCGACCCGGTGCTCACCCGGATCGCGCAAGAGCGGAGCGACGACATGGCCCGCCGGGGATACTTCTCGCATACGACGCCGGAGGGGCGCACCGTCTTCGACCTGCTCGACGCCTACCGAGTCGACTGGCGCTTTGCCGGTGAAACCCTGCAGCGCAACAACTACCCCGAAGACACGACGGTCGCCGAAGCAGCTCGCTCGCTGTTCGCCAGTGCCTCCCATCGTGCCATCCTGCTCGATCCGCGCTTCACGCACTTCGGTGTCGCCGAAGCGACCAGCCGCGACGGGATGCATTACTTCACAGTCGTCCTCGTCCAGCGGTGAGCCGCCAGCTCGACGCGTGCGCTGTGTCTCGCCTCGTCGCCCTTGTCTACACAGCGCGCTCTGCCCGTCGCGCGGCGACGTTCGACGGTGCCGCGCGAGTCGAAACCCCTCGACACGCACCGCCACGCAGCAGACGGCTCCTCGCTGACAGCGTGTGTCCGAGGAGATGCCTGTTCGGTCTTGCACACGAGCCGGAAGCTATCGATTCGACCCTCGAGCGAGCCGCCTCACCGAGGGGATCCGCGCCCCTGTCGACGAGCGTGCCTCGACCAGAGTCCCCCCAGCAGTCCCGTGCTTGGACGGTCCCGGCGAAGTCAGTCCGCTCCTGACCGGTCACACCCGGTTCTGTGGAAAGTTGGGAGAACGCTTTTCGAGGAAGGCGCTCACCCCCTCCCGGAACGCCTCGCCCTCGTAGACGGTCGCGAGGAGCTCGCGATAGCTGGCGTCGTTTTCCGCGGCACCGCGAACCGCCAGCTGAACGACCGCCTTGGTGGCCCGCAACGTCTCGGCTGACATGCCGAGGAGACGGTCGATCCACCGCTGCGTCGCTTCCTCGAGTTCCTCGACCGGAACCACCTCGGTCACCAGACCCAGTCGCCATGCCTCCTCGGCATCGACCAGCTCACCGCGGAAAACCAGCTCGATCAGTTTCCCGGGAGGCAAGAGTCGCAACAAGGCGCGCGTCTCGCCGAGACCGGGCATCACCCCGAGGCGACCGATCGGGAGCCCGAACCGTGCATCCTGCGCCGCGAGCCGAATGTCACAGGCCGCAGCCAGTTCCAGCCCACCCCCGACCGCCAGCCCCCGGATCACCGCGATGACCGGCTGCGGAGCGTCTTGGATCGCCGCGAGGGCTGCCGAGACGAGCCGATCGTAGGCACGCGCTCGCGCCAGCCCAGTGCGCCGAGACGGGAACTCGCGGATATCCGCCCCGGCGCTGAACGCGCGCTCGCCGGCTCCCCGAATGACGACCACCTGCACCGAGCGATCGCCGGCGAGTTGGCGGACGATGTCGCACAGATCGTGCCACATCGCGGCAGTGAGCGCGTTGTGTGCCTCCGGTCGGTCGAGGACGATCTGCGCCACTGGTCCCGTTCGCTCCAGCCTGATGTCGCTCATCGGGCTGCTCGCTCCCTCGGGCCGAGGACGATCGCCCCTTCCTCGGCCAAGCGAGTGATCGCCTGGTCATCGTAGCCGAGTTCCTGGAGCACTTCCGCAGTGTGCTCGGCCAGCAGCGGTGGCGCGCGTCGGATCACGGGCGGCGTACGCGACAGCTCTACCGCTGGACCGACCAGCCGGATGGAGCCTGCCAGCGCGTGCTCGATCGTCCGCACGATCCCGAGATGCTGGACTGGCTCGCTCTCCAGCGCTTGTCCCACGCTCCAGATCGGTCCGCAGGCGACACCAGCGCGACTCAGGCGCTCCACCCAATTCGCCACGTTGTCCGCCTGTAACGCGTCCTCGAGTGCCGCGTTGATCAGCGAGCGATTCGCCACACGGTCAGCATTGCTGCGGAACCGCGGATCATCGATCCACTCGGGGTGCCCCACTTCTTCGGCCAACCTTCGCCACATTTGCTCGTTGGCGATGGCGATGTTGAGGTACCCGTCCCGCGCCCGGAAGGTGCCGTAGGGTGCGGCCACCGGATGGTCGTTCCCCTCGAGTCCCGGTTCGCCACCCCCGGCGAGGTACCGCCCTGCCTGAAAGGTCAGCACACCGATCACCGCGCCGAGCAACGAGGTGTCCACCCGCTGACCGATCCCCGTGCGCTCCCGCTCGTAGAGCGCTGCCAGCACACCATAGGTCGCGAACAAAGCGGCCAGAATATCGGCGATAGCGATTCCGACCCGCACCGGACCACTCTCCGGTTTGCCGGTCACGCTCATCAGCCCGGACATCCCCTGCGCGACCTGGTCGAAGGCGGGTCGATCGGCCCATGGCCCACGTGCACCATAGCCGGTGACCTGGCAATAGATCAGTCGAGGATTGTGGGACCGCAGCGTCGACTCGTCCAATCCGAGCCGCTGCATGGCCGACGGCCGAAAGTTGGTGACCAGGACATCGGCACGCGCGGCGAGTTCCTGCGCGACGCGTGCTCCTTCCGGATGCTTGAGATCGAGCACGACACTGCGCTTGTTGCGGTTGACCGACAAGAAATAGGGACTTTCCCCGGCCACGAACGGTGGACCGTAGCCGCGCGCGGGATCGCCCTGCGGTGGCTCGATCTTGATCACGTCGGCACCCAAATCGCCGAGCAGCATCGTGCAGAGTGGACTGGAGACAGCCTGTCCCAGCTCGATGACCGTGATCCCATTGAGCGGCATCGGCTGCTCACGTTCCTGCTCCGGCGTCATCGGTTCCTCCTTTCCCATCGGCGTCGTTCCCCCGCTCCTCCTGCTGGACGGTCACCGCCAGCCGGTACAGCTCGCGACGAGGTCGACCAGTCACACGAGCCAGTTCGCGGGCGATCTCCGCGGCCGAAAGCCCTTTCGTCAATCGCGCGCGCACGAGCTCGACGAGTTGCCGCTCGTCCGTTCGGGGACGCTCGCGGCTCCCAACGGCGATGACCAGCACGAACTCGCCGCGGGGCTCGTGCTGCTCGTAGTAGGCGGCGGCTTCCGCGAGCGTCGTCCGCCTCACCTCCTCGAAGCGTTTGGTCAGCTCCCGGCAGACGGCGATCGGTCGGTCTCCGAGTACGTCCACGGCGTCACGCAGGGTTTCTCGGAGTCGGTGGGGTGCCTCGAAGACGACGAGCGGATAGGGCAGGTCACGCAAGACCGAGAGTCGCTCGCGACGTTCCGAACTCCGGCGAGGGAGGAAACCGGTGAAGACGAAGCCATCGGTCACCAGACCAGAAACAGCGACGGCAGCTGTCAGTGCCGAAGGTCCTGGCACGACGACCACGGGATATCCTGCCTCCGCGGCCGAGCGAACCAGCTCGGCCCCCGGATCGGATATCCCCGGCATCCCGGCATCGCTCACGACCGCGATGTCCCCTTCACCCAGAGCGGCCAGGAGCTGCCGCACGCGTGTCGGGCCGCTGTGCGCGTGGAAACTCACCACCGGAGTTTGGATTCCGTACCGTCCGAGCAGCTTGCGGGCTTGTCGCGTATCTTCGGCCGCGATGAGACGCACCTCAGCGAGCACGCGGAGCGCCCGCACGGTGATGTCCTCGAGGTTCCCGATCGGTGTTCCCACCAGGTACAGCGTCCCCATTTGCCCGGCTGGCACGTCCCCACGTATGCTTAGTCGTACGGACGCTCGTGACGCGTCGCCACACGGAGAGGCCCCAAGGATGGACTCGTCCCGCGAGGCCAGGATGCAGTCCGGCTCATTGTACCGGAAATATCGTCCGCAGACCTTCGAGGAACTGGTCGGACAGGAAGCGATCGCGCGGACGCTGCGCAATGCGGTCGCCCTCGACCGGGTGGCACACGCCTACCTGTTTTGTGGGCCGCGCGGAACCGGCAAGACGAGCACGGCGCGCCTGCTGGCGAAGGCGGTCAACTGCCTGGAGGCCGATCCCTGGCGGCGCCCTTGCAACCAGTGCGACGCCTGTCGCTCCATCGCCACTGGGACGGCAGTCGACATCATCGAGATCGACGCAGCGTCCAACCGCGGAGTCGACGATATCCGCGATCTCCGCGAGAAGGTGAAGTATGCACCCGTCGAGCTGCGCACCAAGTTCTATATCATCGACGAAGCTCACCAATTGACGCGTGACGCCTTCAATGCTTTCCTCAAGACGCTGGAGGAGCCACCCTCGCACGTCGTCTTCGTCCTGGCGACGACCGAGCCGGACAAGCTCCCGGAAACGGTTGCCTCGCGTTGCCAGCGCTTCGATTTCCGTCGCTTGCCGGTGGACCGGATGGTCGAGCGTCTCCGTTTCGTATGCCAGCGCGAAGGCATCGAGGCATCTGACGACGTGCTCGTCCTGATCGCTCGCCGCGCCACGGGGAGTCTGCGCGATGCGCTCGGCCTCCTCGAGCGACTCGCCGTTTTTGCCAGCGAGGGTCAGCGCGAAACGGTCATCACGCTGGAGCTCGCCCGCCAGGTCCTCGGTGGCAGCCGCGACGATCGGCTTCTCGCTCTCGTGACAGCGATCGCTGACCGGGATGCTGGCCGGGCTCTGCGGCTGGTGGCAGAAGCGGCCGATGTGGGCGATGACCTGCACCAGCTCGCTCGCGAGTTGGTCCGTTTCACTCGCACACTGCTGTACGTCCGGGCTGGTGGCAGCGATCCGCTCCTGCCCCCCGAGGCATCGGCGCTGGCTCAGCGCTTCTCGCTCGAGGAACTCGCGCTCGTTCTCCGTCGGCTGACCGGCCTCGACGTGCCCCTCCCGCGATCCGGCATCGATCCGCAGCTCCTCTTGGAACTCAGCCTCGTGGAGTCGATCCTGTTGCTCGAGGGGGCGCAGCGCGAGCGTACTCCTGCACCTTCTGGTGCCCCTGCGGTATCGGCGATGACCGCGACACCGCCGCGTGTCCTCTCAGCTGCTCCACGCACGGCTCCTCCACCGACGGCACCCTCCCAGCCGACCGCTTCGCCGACGACCAGTCCACCGGTCGATGGGGACGATGCCGTCCTCGAACAGCTCCTCACTCGCTGGGCTGCGATCCGGCGCGAGCTCCGGACTGTCAACAGCAAGGCGGCTGCGCTCCTGGCTGATGCTGAACCACGCCTGATCCGCGGGGACGAGGTCGTCCTCGTCGCGCCGTACGAGTTCCATCGTCGCCGGATCAACGAAGAGGCTGAGCTGCGACGCGTGATCGAACGGGTGCTGGCGAAGCATCTCGGCCGCGCCTGCCGCATCACGTGTCTCGCGCCGGAAGACGTGCCGCGGCAGCAGATGTCCACCGCGGTCGCTGAATCGATCGCTTCTGGAGACGACACTGACCCAAAAGGTCAGCTGGCACCTGATTCCTCCGGACAACAGCCATCGGTCGCGCTGAGTCCAGAGGACCAGCGCCGCCTGGAGGCGGCCAAGACGATCTTCGAGGCAGTGGAGTAACCCTGGCGGTCCTTTCCGGTGGCTGCAACGGTCGCAGCGAGAAGGAGCAAGCGATGAGCGTTGCCCGTTTCCCGGACGGCTTCCTCTGGGGTACCGCAACTGCTGCCTACCAGATCGAAGGAGCGGTACGCGAGGATGGTCGCGGGCCGTCGATCTGGGACACCTTCAGCCACACGCCAGGAAAGACCTATCAGGGACAGACCGGCGATGTCGCTTGCGACCATTATCACCGCTGGAAGGATGATGTCCGGCTCCTCCGTGAACTCGGGGCACCGGCTTATCGCTTTTCGATCGCCTGGCCGCGCGTCTTCCCGGAGGGAACCGGTGCTCCCAACGAACGCGGGCTCGCCTTCTACGAGCGATTGGTGGATGCGCTGCTCGAGGCGGGCATCACTCCGTTCGTCACCCTCTATCACTGGGATCTACCGCAAGCGTTACAGGATCGCGGCGGCTGGAGCGAACGCTCGACAGCCGAGGCATTCGCTCGCTATGCCGAGGTGGTCGCTCGTCGTCTCGGTGATCGGGTGCGCTACTGGATCACGCACAACGAGCCGTGGGTCGTCGCCTATCTGGGACACTACCTCGGTGTCCACGCACCAGGCATTCAGGATCTTCCGACGGCCATCCGCGTCAGCCACGAACTCCTCGTCTCGCACGGACTGGCAGCCCTGGCCATCCGGGCAGCGAGTTCTCGAGCAGTGGTCGGTATCACACTGAACTTGTCGCCAGTCGAGCCCGCGAGCGACCGACCGGACGATGAGGCTGCTGCAAGGCTCTTCGACGGTCTCCTCAATCGGTGGTTCCTCGACCCGGTGTTCGGCCGCGGGTATCCGCTCGACGTGCGCGAGCGCCTGGCCCCGTTCTTCGACCCACCGGACACCGATCTACCGACCATCGCGCAGCCGCTCGATTTTCTGGGTATCAACTACTACGCTCCGGCTTTCGTCCGAGCTGTTCCCCAGGAGCAGAACTCCTTGGGCTTGGCCCAGCTCGAGCCGAAAGAGTTAGCCGACCGCGGTCATCAGCTCACAGACATGGGCTGGCCAGTCGTCCCGGAGGGCCTGGAGCGCTTACTGATCCGGATCGATCGGGAGTACGCGCCACGCGCGCTGTTCGTCACCGAAAACGGTGCCGCGTATCCTGATGAGCCCGTCGCTGGCCGTGTCCAGGATGAGCGACGCATCGCCTATCTGGCTGCCCATTTTGCCGCCGCCCACCGCGCCATTCGAGTGGGTGTTCCCCTGAAGGGGTACTTCGTCTGGTCACTCCTCGACAATTTCGAATGGGCGCACGGCTACAGCAAGCGTTTCGGCATCGTCTACGTCGCTTACGAGAGTTTGTCGCGCCTTCCCAAAGCGAGCTTTGACTGGTACCGCAACGTCGTTGCCCGCAATGCGCTCGCCGAGGGATGAGACGAAACGTGGTACACTGCCGCCCGGCAGAGGGAGGTCCGGCGATGCGTTTGAGCCGCGAGATCGTCGACCATGTCGCGATGCTGGCTCGACTCGGCTTGACCGAGGAAGAGCGCGAGCTGATGCGCGAGCAGCTCTCGTCGATTCTCGAGCACGTGAGTCGCATCCAGGAACTCGATACCGAGGCGATCCCGCCCACCGCGCAGGTGATCACTCTCCAGAATGTCTGGCGCGAGGACGATGTCCAACCATCCTTGCCGGTGGAAGCTGTTCTGGCCAACGCTCCGGAGAGCGAAGACGGCTTCTTCCGCGTCCATGCGGTGCTCGAGCAGAGTTGAGGGGGCACGGTGACCAGCGAACTGGTTCGCCTGACTGCTGCGGAGGCCCGTGCGCTGCTCGATCGACGCGAGATCAGCGCTGTGGAATTGCTCGAAGCACATCTCGCCCAGATCGAGCGACTGGAGCCCACTCTCCACGCCTTCATCACGGTTACGCCGGAACTGGCGCGTCGTCAAGCTCGCGCAGCTGACGACCGCCTGGCTCGCGGTGAGGGCGATCTCCTCACGGGTATACCGGTCGCCCTGAAGGACAACCTCTGTACGGTCGATGCGCCGACGACAGCTGGGTCGCGCATCCTGCAAGGATTCCGCTCGCCCTACGATGCGACCGTCGTCGCTCGCCTGCGGGCACAGGATGCGGTGTTCGTCGGCAAAGCCAACACCGACGAGTTCGCCATGGGTTCCTCCACCGAGAACTCGGCCTATGGTCCGACCCGTAATCCGTGGGATCCGGATCGTGTTCCCGGCGGATCGAGCGGCGGTTCGGCGGCAGCAGTCGCTGCTGGTGAAGCCATGGTAGCCCTCGGATCGGATACTGGTGGCTCGATCCGGCAGCCAGCTGGCTTCTGCGGTATCGTCGGGCTCAAGCCGACGTATGGTCGAGTGTCCCGCTCTGGGCTCGTCGCTTTCGCGTCCAGCCTGGACCAGATCGGTCCCTTCGGCCGCACGGTCGCCGATGTGGCGATGCTGCTGCAGGTGATCGCTGGTCACGATCCAGCCGACTCGACATCGGTTCCCCTCCCGGTGCCCGATTACCGCGCGGCGCTGACCGGAGATATCCGTGGCCTGCGGATCGGTATCCCTGCCGAGTACCGAGTGCCCGGAATGGATCAGGCAGTCGAGCGCGTGATCGAGGATGCCCTGGCTCTCCTGCAAGAGCTGGGAGCCGAGCTCGTTCCCGTGTCCTTGCCACACACCGAATATGCCTTGGCCACGTACTACATCATCGCCCCCTCCGAGGCGAGCGCCAACCTGGCACGCTATGATGGCGTGAAGTACGGGTTGAGCTTGCCCGGCGAAACGCTCTTGGAGCGCTACCTCCGCACGCGCGGGGAGGGATTCGGGCCAGAAGTCAAGCGGCGCATCATGCTCGGCACCTACGCCTTGAGCGCTGGCTACTACGATGCCTATTATGTCAAAGCGCAAAAGGTGCGGACACTCATCAAACGCGACTTCGACGAAGCGTTCGCTCGTGTCGATGTGATCGCGGCACCGACCTCACCGACGGTGGCTTTCCGACTCGGCGAGCGCACGGCGGATCCGTTGCAGATGTACCTTTCCGATGTGTTCACCATCCCCGCGAACATGGCTGGCCTCCCGGCGATCGCGGTTCCCTGTGGTTTCGCGCATGACTTGCCCGTCAGTCTGCAGTTCATGGGCCGGCCATTCGACGAGCCCACGCTCTTGCGGGTCGCCCACGCCTACGAGCAGGCCACCGACTGGCATACCCGGTGGCCACCCCTGGCGAATGGGGGATGAGCGATGCACGGGATCGGTTCCTGGCTCCGCACCGCGCTGCTGGTCGCTCTCGGGTTCGCGATCGCGCTCTACTTCGTCGTCGCTTTCGGTCAACAAGCCTGGCGGGCCCGGCAACTCGAGCTGCAGGTGGCCGAACGCCGCGCCGCACTGGCTCGACTCGTGACCGAGCGAGACGCACTGGCCCGCCAACTGGCCGATCTTCAGGGGGAAAACTATCGCGCGTACGTCGAGCGGACAGCTCGAAGCGAGTTGAACCTGACGTACCCCGGTGAAACGGTCCTCTTCGTCCAGTGGGAGTCAGTGTCTCCTGCCGCGAGTCCCGCACTGTCCACTCCGACACCCATACCTCAGCCGAATTGGGAACGCTGGCTCGAGATCCTGCGGCTGCCTCGCCCCTGAGTCGCTCAAGCCTCGGGAAGCGATGCACGCTCGACCGCGAGGGGTTGCTGGAGTACACCGTTGGCGAGCGCGAAGATCGCCGCCTGGGTCCGATCCTTCACTCCCAACTTGTCGAAGAGCAGGGAAAGCCGGTTTTTGACCGTACTCTCGGCGAGAGACAATGCTTCGGCGATCTCCTTGTTGGACAGTCCGGAGGCCACGAGTTGTAGAAGTTGCGTCTCGCGTCGGGTCAGCCGGACGCCGGTCTGTCCCTCATGGATGACGCTCCAGCGCTGGACCTCGCGGAGGAGGATACCTCCGTAACGGGGGCTGACGTAGCGCTCGCGACGCAGGACGGCTTCGACCGCTTCCAAGAGTTCCTGTACGCTCGCTTCCGCACTCACCAGCGCTTCTGCTCCAGCTCGGGCGAGGGCCAGGACGACATCGCTGTCGTTTCCCAATCCGTACACGACGAGCGGTGGTGCTGGTGATCCATCCGCCACTGCGAGGCCCTGCGGCAGCCGCTTGATCGCGCGGATGAAGTGCGCGAGCCCTGGCCCGAATGCAGCGGACACGAGGACGACGTCCGGTCGCTGCCACTCGAGCAAGCTCGCGAGACGGGCCAGTTCTCCCGCCTCGCCCAGCACGCGGAGTTTCCCGGCTGACTCCAAGTAATGCCGGAAACTCTGGCGTACCGCAGCGTGTGGATCGCCGATGATCACGGTGGAAAGATCGGTTCGCCGCTTCGTTGTCGCTTGCACGCTCTCTGTCGCCTTCCGGAGTTCGCGACTCCAGCCGACACTCTCTCCGTCACTTTCCGACGGCGCGACGGGAGATTGCCTCCATAGGACTTTGGTGCTACTTCCGCCGCCCGCTTCGGCTAGCAGCACCGCGGATCCTGGTCGTGTGCGCTCGCTGGATCCACCTCGTGATCGTTCTGCGGCGGCATTCGAGCGAACACGGCAGCCTCGTCGGTTACCAGGCAAGCGAGCGAGCAGGACGCTCGTTCCTCGCTACCCTGACTCTGCCAGGCAGACGCGAAATCCTCCCGTACCCGGTTCCCGTGAGCGCTGCCGGGTGTCGGTGTCCAGCGGAACGCGTGCTCTCGCGGCACCGGCATCGATCCGACACCGGTGTGCTCCGTCGCACACACGACTGCACACCGCGTCTCGTCGTGGCCAGACCCCTGCGCACGGGGAGAAACTGCGGCGCGGGGTCGGGCTGGACGAACGATCGTCGCCTCGAGTACCGTTCCGGTGAAGCGACTGGTGGTTCGGCATGGCCGGCATCGAAGACGAGGCGTTTCTGGTCGCAAGGGCACGGACCGGCGATCGCGAGGCGTTCGCCGAGCTCGTCCGTCGCTACCAGCGACTCGTCTTCGCGGTCTCCTATCGCTTGCTCGGTGATCCTGACCTCGCCGAAGACGTGGTGCAGGATACCTTCATACGGGCCTTCTTCTCGCTGGAGCGCTTCCGCGGTACCACGATGCGTGCCTGGCTCCTGCGGATCGCGCACAACGCTGCCCTCGATCAGTTGCGGGCGCGTGCGCGTCGCCCCACCGTCCCACTCGAACAGGCCGGCGAGCACGCTGCTTTCGATCTCCCCGAGTCGAGTATCGAACAGGCTGGGCTTCGCGCGGCGTTGGAAGCCGCCTTGGCCGCGCTTCCTGTCGAGCAACGAGCGGTCGTCGTGCTCGCCGATGTCGAGGGGTTGCCCTACGAGGAGATCGCGCAGGCACTCGGCCTTCCGCTCGGAACCGTCAAGTCGCGCTTGGCGCGTGCCCGCGTGCGCCTGCGCACGCTGCTGCAGTCCGATCCGCGAGCTCGGGAACTGTTGGAGCTGAGCGGTCGTCTCCCGGATAGAGAGGGTGAGTCGCCGGAACGCCTGGCCGAAGGTGAGTGACGGTCTCGATGGCAGATCACAGCAGCCACTTGGACGAAGAGCGACTCGCGCTCCTGGCGAGCGAGGAGCCGGACGCCGAAGAGGCGGCGCATCTCGCCCAGTGCGCGTTCTGTCGCCGCCGCTGGCAGGAGTATCGCGCGGTCCACCAGGCGTTACGCTCCTTGCCCGCACCGCCGCTCCCGCGCGACTTCGCGGCCGAGTTCGAGGACATCGAGTTCCTTCACCGCGAACCTTGGTGGTGGCGATACCGAACCGCTCTCCGGGCTGGGACGCTCTTGGCTGCCACGCTCCTCGTGGTGCTTCTCTCGACGCTGCTCGTTCGACCGCTGATCCCACCCCGCGAGGAACCGAGCGCTGTGCCTGCTTCTTCACCGGTCGATCAGGTCGCGATGCTCGCCGAACCCTCGATGCGTGAACCGGGAGCTGGTGGTCCGTTCCTGCCGAGTCCGGAAGCGCTGGCCGGCACACCGGTCGTTCCACCCGATACCGATGCGAAAATGGCTCCAGAATCTGGCTCGGCTGCTCCTCTTCCGGCAGCGGGTGAGGCCGAGGCTGAGTCCTCCGATTTACTCCCGATCGCGTCACCCCTCGGCTGGCTCGCACTTGCCGTGCTCGCGCTGCTCGTGCTCGCTGGATTCGTTTTCGGATTTCTGCTCCCGGTCGTCCGCCCACGGCGCAAGCTGGTCGCTCGTCGCTGAGCGGGAACCGAAACCGCCACTCGCTCGTCATCACTGCGGAGACGTGGAGCGGAAAGGAGAAAGCGATGCAGAGAAACTGGGTTCCTTTGGCCGCCGTACTCGGCCTTCTGGTGATCGTGGGAGCGGTACTGAGCGGTACAGCGAGCGAGCGGTTACCGCAAGCTGCCGCGCAGGACGCTGGAACGGCCCAACGTTCGATCAGCGTTTTTGGTGAAGGTCGCGTCTCGCTCCCGCCCGATACGGCCACACTCACCCTGGGAGCGGAGGTCTTCGATCCCGATGCGGCGGCGGCCCAGCGTGAAGTCCAGCGGCGCATGGAGGCGATCCTATCGGTCTTCCGCCAGGCCGGTATACCGGAGAGTAAGGTCAAGACCGTGGTGTACAACATGTCGGTCGAGCGAGACTGGAACCAGCCGACGTCACCGGTGATCGGTTACCGCGTGACGCATCTCGTCGAGGTGCAGGTGCAACCGGTCGAGCGGACCGGTGACCTCCTCGACCGCGCCGTCCAATCTGGTGCCAATGCAGTGACCAATATCAGCTTTTCGGTTTCCAACCCGGCCGCGGCGCTCCGGCAAGCACGCGAGCTCGCGGTTCGCGATGCCCGCGAGAAGGCAGCTCAGCTCGCCCAGCTGACCGGTGTCGGCCTCGGCGCGCCGCTGCGCATCGTCGAGTCGACCAGTTCGCCACCAGTTCCGGTGCCGGCGGTCGGCGCCGCTGGTCCGGAAGCCAAGGCCGTTCCGGCCGGAGAAGCGACGATCGTCGTGACTGTCTCGATCGATTACGCGATCCAGTAATGCCTCGGTATGATCGAGACCGGCAGGGGGTGCCGCCTCCTCGCCGGTCTCGTGCCGGTGTGCAAAACCCGCTCGCGGAGCGATGGCGGCGCGGAGCATGCGGACGACCCGGAGAGAGTTCGTGCTCACTGGTCTCGCGGTATTGGGGCTGTCTGCTTGCCGGCAGACGCGCGCGGAATTTTCCCTGACTCCGGCCGAGCACTATCCTGGTGGACGACTCCTGATCGAGGCATCGGAGCTGGCTGACCGGCTGGGGGAGCGCTCGCTCGTCGTCCTCGATGCCAGCCGGTTGCACGAGTACCATGCGGGGCATATTCCTGGGGCTCGTCACGTCTGGTGGCAAGATACCATGGAAGTCCACAACGAGGTCTACGGAATGTTGGTCGGCGAGCCCCGACGGAGCGAGCTCGTCCGCTGTATCGGGCTCGATCCTGACGACGAAGTCGTCGTCTACGAGCGCGGCGACGGCCGGGCTGCCTGTCGCTGGCTGTGGTTTCTCCACGCGATCGGCTTTCGGCGTGTACGCCTGCTTCACGGCGGTCTTCGGGCTTGGCTCGCGGCTGGTTACCCGACGACGCGTACCCTTCCGCCAGGTGCGGAGCCCGGAACGTTTCAGCCCGTGATCCAGTACGATGTGCTCGCCGAGTTACCGGATGTCCAGGCTGCACTGCAGGATCCAGTATCCTGCCTCCTCGATAACCGAACCGATCGGGAGCGCCGCCAAACTTGGGGTGGTCGTCTCCGGTACGGCCAGATCCCCGGCGCGCTCGCCGTGCCGTGGACAGCGCTGCTGGTCGGAGACCCACCGCTCGCCTTCCGTCCACCGGACGAACTGGCCGCACTCTACCGGTCAGTTGGCGTCCAACCAGAGCAGCGGGTGATCGTCTACGGCTTGTCCAGTCCGCACGCGGCCATCAGCTACGTCTCGCTGCGTCTCCTCGACTATCGGAACGTTCGCATCTACGATGGATCGTGGGCACAATGGGGGAGCCTGAGCGACCTTCCGATCGAGCCAGCCGATGCCTCGAAGCCGTGATCGAGGATCCGGCTGGCTCGACGGTTCGGCACGTCTACGATGCCGCGACCGGTCAGTGGCGGACGTACCGCCATCCGGCCGCAGTCAGTCCGTGGCCAGCCAACTACGGGTATCTTCCTGGCACGTACAATCCCAGCGATGACGATGCGCTGGACGTCATCGTCCTGTCCCGGGATCCGCTCCCGACCGGAACGCGGTTGCTGGTTCGTCCAGTAGGCCTCCTGCGTCGAGCGGATGGCGACGACAAGATCCTGGCAGTCGCTTGTGACGATCCGACATACGGTGCTGTCCAGCGGCTCTCGGACGTACCAGTCGAAGCGATCGAACGGATTCTGAGGTGGTTCATCGAATGGGAGACCGCACCGGAAGTCGTTGACGAGGAAGCAGCGTGGGCTGCGATCCACGCCGCGCGTCGTTCCTGAGGAGGGGATTGTCCATGGCTGGAGCGCTCACCGTGCTGGTCACTGGGGGAGCTGGCTACGTCGGTTCTTTTACGGTGCGCGCGCTCCAACAGGCTGGTCATGAGGTAGTCGTCTTCGACAACCTGCGGCACGGGCATCGCTCAGCCGTCTGCGTTCCCCTGGTCGTCGGTGAATTGATCGATCGCGAGGCCGTCGCGACCTGCTTCCGTCGCTGGCGCTTCGACGCGGTCATCCATCTCGCCGCGTACACGTCCGTGCGCGAGTCAGTCACCGACCCGAACAAGTACGTGGTCCACAATGTGGGCGGAACGATCGTCCTCCTCGAGGCCTGTCTCCGCCACGATGTTCCCTATGTGGTCTTTTCCTCCTCCTCGGAAGTGTACGGGGAGGCGCGTTACCTACCGCTCGACGAAGCGCATCCGACGGAGCCGACCAATCCGTACGGAGCGACCAAGCTGCAGGTCGAGCAGTATCTGCGCTGGTACGACGCAGCCTACGGCCTGCGCTCCATCAGCCTCCGCTACTTCAACGCAGCTGGTGCCGCGCTCGATGGCTCGATGGGTGAAGATCATCGACCCGAAGAACACTTGATCCCGAATGCGATCCGGGGAGCGCTCGGTCTGCAGCCGTTTCGCCTCACCTCCCCCGTCGTCGCGACACCGGACGGGACGACGATTCGGGATTACGTGCACGTGCTCGACCTCGCGGAGGCCCATGTGCTGGCGCTCGAGGTGCTCCGGCAGGGGCACCCGACCGATGTGATCAATCTCGGGAGCGGTGTCGGCTATTCCACGCGGCAGATCATCGAACTCGTCCAGGAGCTGACCGGTGTGCGTTTCCCGGTCGAGCGCGGCGAGGCGCGCCCGGGCGAGCCGCCGATCAAGTACGCGAGCTATGCCAAGGCCGAGCGTGTCCTCGGATGGCGCCCGCGGTACGGAATCGAGGAAATCATCGCTTCGGCGGTGCGCTGGCACACGCGCTTTCCGCACGGCTATCCGGACTGACGAGGTCGCAGGCCATGGGTGTCCGGCTTCTCCGCTTGGCGCTGCTCGGCTTCAAGAGCTTTGCCGACCCCGTCGAACTCGTCTTCGACCGTGGGATCACCGCTATCGTCGGCCCCAACGGCTCCGGCAAGTCGAACCTCGCTGAGGCCATCGCCTGGGTGCTCGGTGAACAAGCGGGCTCAGCTGTTCGCAGTCGCCGAGCAGACGATGTGATCTTCGCTGGTGGACCCGATCGCCCCTCGCTCGGCATGGCCGAGGTCACGCTGACATTGGAACAGGACGAGGGCGAACTTGGGGTGCCGTTCCGCGAAGTGAGCGTGACCCGGCGCGTCTTCCGTGACGGTGAGACCCAGTACCTCATCAACGGCTCGCGGGCGCGCCTGCGTGACGTCCTACGCATCGCCGCGATCCTGCGAGCTGATTGGATCATCACTCGGCAAGGGGCGGTCGATATTGTGCTCGACCAACGTCCGGCTGAGCGCCGGCACTACCTGGAGCATGCGGCGGGGCTGTCCGCGCTCCGTCTGCGACAGGCGGAGGCTCGTCAGCAACTCGCTGAAGCCGAGCAGCATGCGCAGCGACTGGACGATCTATTGCGCGAGTTGGAGCCGCACGTCCAGGCGCTCGGTGAAGCCGCTCAACGCGCCCGCGAAGCGCTCGCCGTTCGGGCGAGCCTGCGCGAGGCTCTGCTCCAGCTCTACGCAGCCCGCTGGCGGCGCGCCCGCGAGGAGGAGGCACGGGCTCGCTGCGAACTCGGTCGACTCGAGCCAGCCTTCCGTGCGGCAGAAGCCGATCGTGCTGCGCTCGCGGCTGAGCTGGAGCGGGTCGAACAGCAGCAGGCGACCGTGCTGGCCCAGCGCGACCAGCTCCGGCAGCACCGTAGCGAGCGGGCAGCCCAAGCAGCGACTGCCCAGCACCGCACGCAGTTGGCTCGAGAGCGGATCGCTGCTCTCGAAAGACAGTTGGACGCACTCGCTCACGACGTCGATCAGCTCGAGCGAGAGATGCAGGCGATCGAGCAGGAGCTGGAGCATGCCGATACGAGTTGGCAGGCGACGGTGCGCGAATTGCGAGCGACCGAGGCTGCGCTCCGGGAACGAGAAGCTGCTGCCGTGCAGCGGACTCGCGAACTCTCGGCGCTGCGTGAGCAGCTGCACCGCATCGAGCACGAACGCGCGGAGCGAGCGACGGAACGTGAGCGGCTCGCGCGCACGCGAGCGGCCCTGCTGGCGACTCAGGAAGCGCGCCGGGCTGAACTCCAGCGTGCTGAAACTGCATACGCGGCACGTCTTCAGGAGCGCCAACGACTCGACCAGGAACGCGTGCGTCTCGATGAGCAACGCGTTGCTCTCGCTGCGGATGTCCAGGCCTTGCGGGTGGAGGTGGAACGGCAAGCGGCCCAGACCGAGCGCGCCCAACAGGAACTCGAGCGCCGTGCCGAGGCGCTGCGCGAGCTGGAGCGCGAGGACGCTCTCGTCCGGGGCCGACTGGAAACGCTCACGCATGCCGTGACAGGCGATCTAGTGGCCAGCGCAGCGAGGGCTGTGCTGGCAGCGGCACGCGAGGGAAAACTCTCCGGGATCCTCGGAACGCTGGGAACGTTGCTCCACGTTCCGGAAGAACTCGAAACAGCGATCGAGGCAGCGCTCGGTGGGCACCTTTCTGACATCGTCGTCGAGCAGTGGTCCGATGCCGAGGCAGCGATCGCCTTTCTCAAAGCGACCAAGGCGGGACGAGTGACGTTCCACCCGCTGGATACGATCCGCTCGCTGCCGGCTGGGCGTCGCCCACTCGTCGCTCGCGAACCGGGTGTCATCGGGGTCGCAGCTGACCTGGTCAAGGCGCCACCAGCACTGTTACCGATCGTGGAGTCGCTGCTGGGGCGGGTACTCGTCGCCGACGATCTGGCGACCGCTCGGCGCTTGCTACCCCAGCTTCCTCCCGGTTGGGTCATCGTGACCCGCGAGGGGGAGTTGGCTCGTCCGACCGGCTCGGTCACCGGTGGGGCTCTGCGTGGTCGCGAGCGCGGGCTCTTGGCGCTGGTTCGCCAACGACGCGCGTTCGCTGCTCGGCAGGAGCGACTCGCTGGGTCGCTCGAGGAAGCCCGGCGACAGTTCCTCGCCGCACGAGACGCGGTCGAGCGAGCGCGTCTCGCATTCGAGTCGGTCCGCGAGCAACTGCGGACCCAGGAGACGAAGCTGGTGCAGCTCGATCACGAGCGGGCGCAGCTGGTGCGCAGCATCCAAAGGCTGGACGAAGCGCTCGCCCGGGAAGCGGAATCGATCGCTGCCCTGCGAGCTGCTCTCGCTCGGGACGACGAGCAGGCTCAGGCACTTCGCGAGCAGGAGGACGCGCTCCGTGCCGGTCTGGACGATCTCGAGCACCAGTGTGCTCAGGTCGCCGGCGCGATCGCTCGCCTGGACACGCCCGATCCGGAACGCGAGCAGCTCTTGGAGCAGATCGCGACCTTGCGGGAGCGTGAGCGCGCGCTCGCGCGGGAGCGCAGCCAGCTCGCCCAGCGCCTCGGAGACCTTCGACAGCGGTTGGCTGCACTGCATGCCCGGTGGGAGGAACTCCGGTCAGAACACACTGAGTTCCTGGCCGAAGCAGAGCGCTCGGACGCGGAAGCGAAGCGACTGGCACGCGAGGCGGCCGAACTGGAAGTAGAGGAGCGCGCACGCACGGTCGAGATCGAGCGGCTCGCCGAGCAGGCCAAGGCGTTGCGGACCGAATCGGCTCGTGTCGAACAGCGTCTGCGCCAGCTCGAGCAGGAGAGCGCAGCAGCCCGTGCGGCGTTGGAGCGCGCCGAGCGCGTACTCGGCTCGCTTCTCGAACAGGCGGCCTGGGAACTCGCCGAAGGATCGCTCGATGCAGAATTCGTCGAACGCCTCGAGCAGGCCAGTCGTGCTCAGCAGGATCCCCCGGAGCGTTGGGAACGACGCGTCGCCGAACTCCGCCGGCGCTGGCAGGAGTTGAGTCGGTTCGGAGAGGCCGCGATCGCCCAATACGAGTCCGAACGGGAACGCTACGAATCGCTCCGCGCGCAACTCGAGGACGTGCGGGGAACGACGCAGGCATTGCGCAAGCTCCTCGCCGATCTGGACAGGGAGGTCGAGCGGGGGCTGGTGCGTTCGTTACGTGCGCTCGATCGTGCGTTCGCGAATACCTTTGCGGAGCTGTTCGGTGGTGGGCGAGCACGTCTCGTCGCCCGCGATGGTACCGGCTCCATCGAGGGGGTCGAGCTGGTCGTCCAACCAGCTGGCAAGCGCGTCCGTTCGGTCCAGCAGCTGAGCGGTGGTGAGCGGGCGCTGACGGCGATCGCGCTCCGTTTCGCGCTCCTCGAACTCGACCCGCTGCCGTTTTGCGTGCTGGACGAAGTCGATGCCGCGCTCGATGAGGCGAACGTCGCTCGTTTCCGAGGAGTGCTGGAACGGCTGGCGGAACGCACCCAGTTTCTCGTCATCACGCACAACCGGGTGACGATCGAGGCTGCCGGCACGCTTTACGGTGTCACGATGGGAGAGGACGGTGTCTCGCGCGTCGTGTCGCTCCGACTCGCCGACTACGCGTGCGAGTGATCGCTCACGCCATGTCGAGCGGCCAGATCGGCCGGCGGATGAAGCGGAACGGTAGCCGACTCAGGTCGCTCCCCGTGATGCCTGGTCCTTCGACGAGGACGACTCGTTCAGCGATCGGCTCGAAGGCCGCGCGGAAGTGTCCCTTGCCTTTGAGCCCGAGGACTCGTTGCTCGGTCGGCTCGATGCCATGCGAGCGGAAGACGTTCAGATCGATCGGTGACTCGGCGCGTTCCGTCACCAGCACATCGATCCCCTCGACGCGGAGCACGACGGTCCGACCGAGGTCGACAGTCACGCCAGCGTGCATCGGCCCGGCGTTGACGTACCGGCCGTCGGAGAACAGCTGGATCGTCCCGCGCACGAGGAGCGGAGGCCCATGAAGATCGTCGGTCTTGCCACCGAGTTCGACCTCGATGGTGGCACCGATTCCTGCTCGGAAGCACTCGGCCACCACCTCCGGATCGCGCACCAGCGCCAGCGCGGCTGGCCTTGCCTGTTCCTTCAACAGGAAGCGGAGGAGCTCGACGCTGTCGCCTGGACCGCCTGTCCAGGGGTTGTCGGCGATATCGACGAGGACGAGGGGACCGCGCTCGATGTGTCGGATGGCCTCGGCTGCCTCTTCCCAGGTCGCGACACCGCCGAGAAAGCCATGGCGTAGGTCCCAGGCGAGGGCAGCCAGTTCTTCGGCCACCCTTGCAGCCAGCGCGGGGTCGTCGTCGGTCGTCACCACCACGCTCAACCCGGCTTCTGGAACGTCGGCTGGCGGGAATCCGCCAGCGATCGTCACGTCGAGAACGCGGGGATGGCGCTCCCATGCCTCAGCATGCTGCATGAGCGTCCGCATCGGTGGGCGATCGGTCGTCATACGCTGGGAAGTCGGCAGCATCGGTGGTTTGACCAGCACTGGCGTCGGGTGGATCGTGCGCTCCAACAAGCGGGCCAGTGCCAGGCCAGCCTGCCGACCGCGCGCTCGCTGATCGACGTGCGGATAGGTGTGGTAGCCGATGAGCAAGTCGGCCTGTTCCACCATGAGTGGGCTGATGTTGGCATGGAGGTCGAGAACCGCGACGATCGGTACGGACTGCCCGACCGTCGCGCGAATGCGGCGGAGCAGTTCGCCATCAGCGTCCTGGATGTGCTCGGCCACCATCGCTCCGTGGAGCGAAAGCAGCACGCCATCGACCGGGGCTGCTGCCTCCAGGCGATCGATGAGTTCGCCGAGGAGCGTCTCGTAGGCGTCGCACGTCACCAGACCGGCTGGCGTGATCCACACCGCGAGCAGCGGGACTAGCGTGAACGCCAGTTCGTCGGCGATATCGATGAACCCAGCCAGAACGGTCGCGGTGTCCCGCGCACGAGTCACGACCGTCGAGCCACGGGCGATCCCGCATCGCTCGGCGAACGCGAGATCGACACGCGTGCGTGCGAACGCGTTCGTCTCGTGAGAAAGTTCGGCGATGGCGATGCGTGGGCGTCGCATCGTCCCTCAGCTCTGGAACGGCGGGAGCCCGAGCAGCGTGCGCGCTTCACTCGGAGAAGCAGGCTCGCGACCGAGTTCGCGCGCGATGCGGACGATCCGCGCGACCAGCGGCGCGTTTCCCTCGGCGAGGACGCGGTAGGAGTAGTAGATGTTGTCTTCCAATCCCGTGCGGACGTGTCCGCCCATCACGAGCGCTGCGACATTCATCGGGAGTTGGTGCCGGCCGATGGCGCAGACCGACCACAGCGAGCCGACTGGGAGCTGGCGCACCATGTGCACGAGTTGGTCGACCGTCGCGGGCGCTCCACCGCGTACTCCGAGCACCATCTGGAACCAATACGGTGGCTGGATCAGGCCGCGCTCGATGAAGCGCTTGGCTGTCTCGATGAAACCGCTCTCGAAACACTCGATCTCCGGCTTGACGCCATGAGCCTGCATTTCGTGCGCGAGCGCCTCGAGAAAGGCGGGCGAATTTATGAAGACGCGGTCGCCGAAATTGAGCGAACCAGCATCGAAGGAAGCGATCTCTGGTCGCAAGCGAACCGGAGCGATCCGTTCCTCGTCCGGAACGATCCCTGCTCCTCCACCGGTCGAGAAATTGAGGATGATGTCGCATCCCTGGGAACGGATCAGGTCGCGCACTCGAGCGTACCGGACGGGATCGCTGCTGACGCGTCCCTGCTCGTCGCGCACGTGGATGTGGACGATCGCCGCACCCTCGCGCCAGCATCGGATCGCTTCGGCAGCGATTTCCTCTTCCGTGATCGGGACATACGGGGTCTGCTCGCGTGTCGTCCAACTGCCGGTCGTCGCCACCGAGACGATCACTTTGTCCATCCTCGCCTCCTCGCTCGTTGTCGATCAGAGCGACACGCGCTCGAACCCGACCGTGCACGGCGGTCCTGGTGCCACCCAGATCGCCCGATGCGTGACGTCGATGACGAGCCCAGCGATCGTTCGGGACCCCCGATCGGTACCGGGTGCGACATGCTTGCAGATCGCGTGCGGTTGGTTGGCGTGATCGCGGAGAAGTTCCTGCAGGGTCGCCGAGCTGAGCTGTCCCCTGCCCAGCTCGAGTAGACGTTGCGCTCGATTCCTCCGCAGGATCGAGTCGAGCTTGTCTCCCTCCTCGAACTCTTGCAACTCGGGAGCGAGGAGGTGGTTCGTGTGCGCGAGCGGCTGGTTCCCGGCGTAGAGCAGCGCGTGATGCCGACCAGTGACCTCGACGTCGTAAATCTCTCCGTCGCCGGTCGCGATCAGGTGATTGTTGCCGTTGGCTCGTTCCGGAAGCCAGGTCGCCCGTAAGGCATCAGCCAAGGTCTCGGCACGGAGCACTTCACGATAGAGAAACAGCTTCGGTACGCCGATCCGGATGTCGGTAGCAGTCAAGGCGTTACCAGTCGAACCGATACCTGTTTCGTTGACCCCTTGATAGAGGAAGAGCCCTCCATAGGCGAAAGCGACGAACGCTGGTTCATCGCTCGGGCGAGCACGCACGACGTAGACCTGCTCGTGACGGCAGGGCAGGGCGTCCTCGTTGTGCGCGAGGAGAACCGTGCCGTCGACGCTGGCCGCTGCGGGAACAGCGACGCTCGTGCAACCTTCTTCGGCTCGCAGTCGTCGAGCGAGGAAGAGCGTCTCTTGCAGGGCATTGAGGCTCACCAATGCGTCGATGTCGCATCCGGCAGCACGCGCCAGCGCGTGGAGTTCCTCGGCTGTGCGGCTGAGATTCCCCTCGAGATCGTCGCGGAACTGCCGGGCGAGTTCGAGCGCCTCATCCCAATCGATACCGCGCCGAGCGAGTTCCTGCCGGTGCCGGACGATCGCCTCGCCGAGAATCGGCTGGACTGCGCGTCCGATCGCCTCGCCGATCGCGGCCGGGCTTCCGCTCGCTTCGATGACCAGGAATCCCGGCATGGTTCACGTGTCTCCTGCCCGAGCCTGCTCGCGGGCACGCCGTGCCTGTGCTGGTTCCCAATAGGCCGGTTGTCGGCCGATCCGCTGTTGTCCACCCATGTAGGGGCGCAAGACAGCTGGAATCTCGATCGTCCCATCGGGCTGCTGGTAGTTTTCCATGATCGCGATGAGTGTCCGGGGAAGAGCCAGTCCCGATCCGTTGAGCGTGTGCACGAACTGGGGGCGCGCTCCCTCGCTCGGACGGTAACGGATATTGGCCCGTCTGGCCTGGAAGTCGCGGAAATTCGAGCAGGACGAGACTTCCAGCCACTCTTGGGAGCCGGGTGCCCAGACCTCGAGATCGAACTTCTTGGCTGCCGTGAAGGAAAGGTCACCAGTACACATCTGGACGACACGGTAGGGAAGTTCCAACCGGCGCAACACGTCTTCGGCATCAGCGACGAGTCGCTGGAGTTCCTCGTCAGAGCGATCCGGCTCGACGAACTTGACCATCTCCACCTTCTCGAACTGGTGGACGCGCTTGATGCCGCGTACATCGCGGCCGGCTGAAACTTTCTCTTTGCGGAAGCAGGGAGTAGCCGCGACGAGATAGATGGGGAGCGAACCCGGCGGGAGGATTTCGTCGCGGAAGAGATTGGTAACGGGCACCTCAGCGGTGGGAATCAGCCAAAGATCGGTTTCCTCATCGTGATAGAGATTGTCCCCGAACTTCGGGAGATTTCCCGTACCGATCATCGCCTCGCGGCGTACCAGGAACGGCGGATAGACTTCCAGATACCCATGCTCGTTGACATGGAGATCGATCATCCAGGCGATGAGGGCGCGCTGCAGCCGCGCGAGATCACCGCGGAGCACGTAGAATCGGCTACCCGCGATCTTGACTCCGCGAGCGAAGTCGATCAGCCCGAGCTCCTCCGCCAGTTCCCAGTGCGGCTTGACCGGAAAGTCGAACAGCCGCGGTTCTCCCCAGTGACGCACGACGACGTTTCCGCTTTCATCGGGGCCGACCGGAACATCGGGATCGGGTAGGTTAGGAACCTCCAAGAGCAGCGCCTGGAGCCGCTCTTCGATCGCGGCGAGTTCGCGGTCGAGTGCCTCGATCCGGTCGCCGAGTGCGCGCATCGCGACGATGGCGGCTTCCCGCTCCGGCCCAGCTGGCAACTGGCCGATCCGCTTGGACTCGGCGTTGCGTTGAGCCTTGAGCTGCTCGACTTCAGCGACCAGCTGACGACGTCGCTCGTCGAGTTCCAGGATCTCGTCGAGCGGAGCCTCGGTATTGAGCTTGCGCAAGGCCTCGCGCACCAGGTCCGGATGCTCTCGGATCAGCCTCAGGTCGAGCATATCTCCCCCTTCGGCAACGATTCGGGCGGGTCAGCTGCTCCCGCCTGACTGCTCGAGTTATCGACTGCGCTGACTCTTGACGTCAAGATCGGGGAGAAACTTCAGCCAACTCTCGTGCACGGGTGAGCGCAGCAGGCGCTGGATCGTATAGTACCGGCTCGGCGGTGGTTCGAAGGGTGGACGCAAGAGCTGCATGCGTGCCTCGGTGAGCGACTTGCCCCCCTTGCGGTGATTGCAGGCACGGCAGGCGCTGACGACGTTCTCCCAGGTGTGAGGACCACCGCGCGAGCGCGGGATCACGTGGTCGATGGTGAGGTCGTGGGTCCGTACGCCGCAGTACTGGCAGGTGAAGTTGTCACGCATGAAGACTTCGCGGCGGGTCAGCCGGACGCGAACCAGTGGCCGCTTGACGAGCGTGTAGAGGCGAATGACCGAGGGCGCGGGGAAACGCTGCTGGGCGGACGCGACTTCGTGGTCATAGGTTTCCAGGATTTCGGCTTTACCAGCCAGCCAGAGCACGAGCGCGCGCCGGACGGTCGCGACGTGGAGCGGCTCGTAGTTCTGGTTCAGCACGAGAACCGGGTGGTAGCCGTTCAGGGATGATCGTTTGGTACCCTCGGACAGGCCGTCCAGGGAGAGGTGGCCATTGTGGCGTTGGAGAGGATCGTTATCGAGCACGTTCGCGTCCCGTTCAGCCGAGTAGTCTTCCGTGGAATCGACGCGTCCGCTGTCGCCTGTCAGCGCGCGCTGCGCCCATTCGAGGGTCGCCTTCAATGATACCGAGACACTGGGACTGCTGACTACCGGTGTGGGTGCTGCGTGACGACCTACCGCGAGAGCGACGCCACCGGCAATACCCGGCGCAGGGCTTGGCCGGTATACGAGTGCTCGATCGCCGCGATCTCTTCCGGGGTACCAGTGGCGATCACGTATCCACCGGCAGCGCCGCCCTCCGGCCCGAGATCGATCACGTAGTCGGCGCACTTGATCACGTCCAGGTTGTGTTCGATCACGATCACCGTATTGCCGGCATCAGTGAGACGCTGGAGCACGTTGAGCAACCGCTCGATATCAGCGAAATGCAGGCCAGTCGTCGGTTCGTCCAGGATGTACAACGTCCGGCCAGTGGCGCGCCGACTCAACTCGGTCGCCAACTTGACGCGCTGCGCTTCGCCACCGGAAAGCGTCGTGGCGGGCTGCCCGAGCTTGATGTATCCCAGGCCGACGTCCGAGAGGGTCTGGAGCTTGGCCCGGATCGCCGGGAAGGCCGAGAAGAACTCGAGCGCTTCGTCCACCGTCATCTCCAACACGTCGGCGATGCTCTTGCCGCGGTAGGTGATCTCGAGTGCCTCCCGGTTGTACCGCTTGCCGTGGCAGACCTCGCAGGGTACATAGACATCGGGAAGGAACTGCATCGAGATCTGGATGACCCCCTGCCCTTCGCAGGCTTCGCACCGTCCACCTTTGACGTTGAAGGAAAACCGGCCCGGTGCGTAGCCTCGTGCTTTGGCCTCGGGGAGCGAGGCGTAGAGTTCGCGGATCGGGGTGAAGACCCCAGTATAGGTCGCGGGATTGGAGCGAGGTGTCCGTCCGATCGGACTTTGGTCGATGTTGATCACTTTGTCGATGTGCTCGATCCCCTCGATCGCGTCATGTGCCCCCGGACGATCCTTCGCCCGGTAAAAGAGCTGTGCCAGCCGCCGGTAGAGGGTGTCGACGACCAGGGTGCTCTTTCCCGAGCCGGAGACGCCGGTGACGCAGATGAAGCAGCCGAGCGGGAACGCGACATCGATGTTCTTCAGGTTGTTCTCGCGAGCCCCCCGGACGACGAGCCACTGCCCATTGCCAGAGCGGCGCTGCTCCGGTACAGCGATCCGACGGGCACCACTCAAATACTGGCCAGTCAGCGATTCGGGCGTCTGGATGATGACGTCGAGCGGGCCAGCCGCCACCACGCGCCCGCCATGCTCGCCAGCACCCGGGCCGATATCGATGATCCAGTCGGCGGCGCGGATCGTCTCCTCGTCGTGCTCGACGACGATCACCGTGTTTCCGAGATCGCGCAAGCGCAAGAGCGTCCGAATGAGCCGACCGTTATCGCGCGGATGCAGCCCGATGCTCGGCTCGTCGAGGACGTACAGGACTCCCATCAGCCGACTGCCGATCTGGGTCGCCAACCGAATGCGCTGCGCTTCGCCGCCGGAGAGCGTCGCGGTCGGCCGGTCGAGCGTGAGGTAATCGAGCCCGACGTCGACCAGGAAGCCGAGCCGCTCGCGGATCTCTTTGAGAATTTGATGTGCGATGCGCCGCTCTCGCTCAGTGAGCGGCGTGCGCGCGTCGTCAGCCAGTTCGTCGAAGAAGCGGAGCGCCTCCCCGATCGAGAGCCGCGTCACCTCGACGATCGAGCGCCCGGCGACGGTCACCGCGCGGCTCTCCGGTCGCAGCCGGGATCCCCCGCATTCCGGGCAGGGATACGCTGCCATGTATTGCTCGATCTCGGCACGCACGGAATCGGAGTTGCTGCTCGCATAGCGGCGGCGGAGACTGGGGATGACTCCCTCGAAGGTGACTCGGTAGGAGCGCTCGTGGCCACTCTTCCCAGCATAGACCAGCGTGACGGTCCGACTGCCATCGCCGTAGAGGATGAGCTGCTTCACCCGTTCAGGGAGCTCGCGCCAGGGGACATCGGTGCGGAAACCCTCGGCTCGAGCCAGTGCGCGGAGGAGCGCCAGATACCAGCCGCTACTTTCTCGCCCTTCTCGGAACCATGGGGCGATCGCTCCCTCCTCGAGCGAACGGTCCGGGTCGGGAACGATGAGATCGGAGTCGAACTCGAGCTTGCTGCCCAGCCCGTCGCAGGCGGGGCACGCGCCATGCGGGCTGTTGAAGGAGAAGCTCCGCGGCTCGAGTTCAGGCAAACTGATCCCACAGTGGACGCAGGCGTTCTGCTCCGAAAAGACGATCGGCTCGCTCTCGAGCGGCTGAACCAGCGCGATTCCTCCGCCGAGCTTGACGGCAGTCTCCAACGCTTCGACGACGCGCAGGTGAAAGGCATGCGCTTCTTCCGGATCGCTGGTCCGGACGATCAAGCGGTCGACCACGACTTCGATAGTGTGCCGCTTGTTCTTGGCCAGGGCGATCGGTTCCTCCAGATCGCGCAGCTCACCATCGATCCGGACGCGCGTGAAACCGGCGCGCCGCAGCTCCTCGAGCACGCTCTGGTGTTCGCCCTTGCGGTCGCGGATGACCGGAGCGAGGACGAAGAGTCGCATCCCCTCGGGCAGTGCTTCGACCTGCTCGGCCATCTGCTGGACGGTTTGGGCCTGAATCGGGCGACCGCACTGCGGACAATGCGGCTTGCCGATCCGAGCGTAGAGCAACCGCAAGTAGTCGTAGATTTCGGTTTGGGTGCCGACCGTCGAGCGCGGGTTGTGGCTGGCAGCCTTCTGATCGATCGAAATGGCGGGCGAGAGCCCTTCGATCTGGTCGACATCCGGCTTTTCCATCAGGCCGAGGAATTGCCGGGCATAAGCGGAGAGCGACTCGACGTAGCGTCGCTGTCCCTCGGCGTAGATCGTGTCGAAGGCGAGACTCGACTTTCCCGAGCCGGACAGGCCCGTGATCACGACGAGCTTGTCGCGCGGTATCTCGACATCGATGTTCTTCAGGTTGTGCTCGCGGGCACCGCGGACGATGATCTTGTCGCTGGCCATGAGACTCCCCTGCCCGTGTCCGGACACGGGCACTCGACTATTGTAGCAACGACCCAGCCATCGTTGACTGGGGGTCACGGCGGCATCGAGGGGAGAAGGACGGTGCGCGCGTTCGTCGATCCGCGGCTCGCTCCGAGCGTCGCTTCCGGGATCCTCTCGGTTGCCACTGAACTCGCCCTCAGTGAGCCCCTGTTCGACCGGCGCGACCGGCTCGTCACTCTCTTCGTCGCCGTGCTGGTCGCCGCCACCATGGCTCGCTCGATCGGCTGACTCGAGCAATATCGCCTCCCGGCGGGTGTCGCGGTGACGCTCGCCTTCGCGGCGACCGGTCTGGCCGCGGTGGCGCAGGTCGCTGGTACTTCCCGTGCCGGTCACCCGAACGCTCGCGTTGCGGGACGACTGGCCTCGACTGGGCGAGCAACTGGTGCAGCTGCGGGCGCTCTGGCGCGACTTCCGCGCATCCTCTGCGGAACGAGCGCCGATCGAGTCGCAGCTGGAGGCGATGACGAGCCAATGGCACGCCGTGTTCGCTCGCCAGTTGGTGCTGCGTCTACGATGGGCGCTCGCGACCATGCCGGATCTGGTCACGCTGAGGGCACTGAGCAGCGGGCGGGTGATGCGGCGGACGCTCTTCGCGTTGCTCCGCGCAGTCGCGCCTCCCGCGCAGCGCCTACTGCGGCGTGCCATCGTCGTGCGTCGTGGGAGCGGGCTCGACGATGAGGCGACGATGAGGCGGGGACGCGGCTGGTGGTGATGAGCCTCGTCGGGGCAGCGACTGCGCTCGTGCTCGAGCCGCTCGGTGTCTGCTCGGCGCTTCCCCTCGATCGCCTCGTGTCGCTGGGAGAACTCGTGCCGCCGATCGGACCGCGCTGCACGCCTCTCCGGTTCTTCGCGCTCGCGCTGCTAGCGGGGTGGATGCTGCTCCTGGTGACGAGCGCGCGTTCGGTTCTGATCCAGCCGGCAAAAGGGCTCGTCATCGCTCCATTCGTCGAGGGGGAGCATCTCGTTGTCCATCTTCTGGCAGCGCTGGTGGCCGTTCTGGTTGGGGCCGATCACGGGTGCGTCGCCGGTGCTGCGCTCGCGTTGCCGGTCGTCACCGTCTCGGACGTGTCGTGGGACCGATCGGTGGAATCGCGGTTGGTTTGCGGGCGAGCGATCAGCGAGAAGCCGGGGGCGCGGGGAGAAGCAGCGTGAAGACTCCTGCTGCCGCGCCGTGAGCGGCCGGGCGAGCGCGTTCCGGCCCGTGGAGCGTACTCCAGCCAGCCTGATTGGCCGAGCAGGAACGGAGCACGGAGGATCCAGCGAGGCGAGCGGAAGGACGCTCCCGCCCGGGAGCGAGTTTCGGTTTGCCCCGGGCGGGAGCCGATGCACGTCGCGCTCAGGGAGTCCAGCTCATCGATTGCGTGACCGTGGGCTCGGTCGCGTCACAGCTGGCGTTCGTGTTCAAGTCCCAACAGACGGTCACAGGGGCCGTCGTGTTGGTGCCCTTCACGAGCACGGTCGCGGCTCCGAACATGTTCGTGGAGGCGGGTGAGGTCGTGATGGTCAGTCCGGCCGGTCCCTGAACCAGGATCTGTTGGGCGGGCATCTGCACCCCGTTCTCGTCGACCGTTTGGGCGACGATGATCGTGTCCACACCGTTCTTGTTCGCGACCTTGCCGAAGTCGACGCGGAGGGCGCGCTGTCCGGTCGCGACGTTGAAGGCGGCCGAGCCATCGGCTTGCACGTCGTAGTTGACGTTGTTAGTGATGGCGACGACTGGTCCACCCGCGGTCACGGCCACGCGCACCTGACCCTGGAAGTCGGCGGGGAGCGGTGCCTGACTCGGCGCGTAGATGGTCACGGCGCCGTTGGGGGCGATCCCCGGGACCGTCAAGGGCGAGGGGGGTTGCGGTGCGCCGCTCGCGTCGGAGAAGTCGAGCGTGACCGTGGCGGCCGCTCCACCCACGTTGAAGAGCTGGATCCCGCTGTTGTCGTTGCCGCTCGAGCCCTGCTTCTGGAACAGCGGGACGCGGAGGAGCGGCATCGGGAGACCCGGTGTCAGGGTGAGTGGCCCATTGATCCCCATCGAGGTCAGCGCTTGCCCGACGTCCGCGCCACCCCCGGTGTACTTGACGGCATCGACCGAGACGATGATCGGCTGGGTGCTGGTGATGACCGCTTGAGCGAGTTGACCGCCGCTCCCGCTGAGATAGTCGAAGTCCATCGAGTTGGCGGCGATCGGTCCCAGGCTCTTGGTGGTGATGAGGTTCCCGTTGGTTCCGTAGTAATTGATCGTCACGGTCGCGGGGCCGCCGCCAGCGTTCGTCACTGCCAGGCCGGTGTTCCAGTCGAAGTAGGCCTGGAAGACGAGCGGCACGTAGACCGTGCTGGTCAGGGCGCCCACCGGCAAAGCGAGGTTCGTGAGCGCCATGTTGACCGGGGCTCCCCAGGGCTGAGTCGGCTTGATCCGGTCGATGCTGGCGGTCAGCTGGCACCCGACTCCTTCGATGCGCGCAGTGCCCAGCCAGTTGTTCGGGACACCAGCCGCGACGAGGTCCAGGTTCCACGTCGCGCCGGCAGCTACTGCCTGCGTGAGCGTGTGCGTCTGGGTACCGCTCGGGTGCTGGTAGAGCTTGACGGTGACGGAGCAGAGCGTGTTGCCGACGTTGGTGACGTGTAGGACCGTCTTCCATCCGTTGTAGTTGGCCTGCGCGATCGGTGCGACCAGCGTGCTGCCGACCGCACCGGCCTGGCTCAGTCCGGCGTAGCCACTGACCATGAGGTGGGTGCTGCTCGTACGACCGTTCGTCGAGGGAGCTGGGGCCATGAGCTTGACAGCGGCGCTCAGCCGGGCCGGGCGACAGGGAAAGTCGTAGGCGACTTGCACGCTGTAGGCGCTGCCGCCAGCTGGCTCAGCTCCGGCTGGTGCCCAGTTGATGTTCAACGTCGTGCCGACTTGCGAGAAGGTATAGTCAGCCGGCGATGCGTAGAGCGTCGTTCCCTGACTCACGACGACCTGGGTGACGTTGACGCCGCTCGGGACCGGTAGAGCGATGGTATCGGCCGTGTTCACAGGGGTGCCGCGTGTCTTGGTGAACTCCTGGACTGCCTGCGGTGCGCAGCCGCCTTGCTCCCGCCCCGTGAGCAGGAGGCCACCACCAGGGTTGGTGCCGAAGAGCGTCCCCGCGGCCAGGGTCGTCGAGCCGTTGCCGGGCAGGTTGACGCTCGTGATCAGGGAGCCATCCGCCTTGGCGATGTCGACGGTCACCGGGAAGTTGCTGGCGTTGGCGACGGTGACCGTTCCATGCCAGGGGCCGGTACCCGCGAGTGTCTCGTTGTTCGGTAGATACGGGACGACGAGTTGGTCGCCGATGTCCCAGAGGCTCGCTGTGGGGACAGGGGCGGACCAGTTCGCGGTGACTGGAGCGCTCGAGGCTACGAGCAGACCGAGCGCGAGCAGAACCACGCCGAAGCGTCTTCGCCAATGTCTCATGCTGTTGTCCCCCTTCTGCAGGCTACCGACCGTGCCGGACGAGACGAGTGTAACGCATCGTTCCTCACTGGCGGATCCTTCTCGACCGCTGTCCCCGGGGCGCGAGCCGGCCGGATCGTTTCCGGCTCTGGCAAAACAACGCGCGAGCCTGCCGACCGCTTACAGCCGGCAGGCCCGCCCGAGGTGCCCGGACCCTGGTCAGCGGACGAGCAGCAACATCGGCTGCTCCAGGAGCGTGCGCACCGTCTCGAGGAAGCGGGCAGCAGCCGCGCCGTCGGCAACGCGATGGTCGACCGAAAGGGTCAGACGCATGCGGCGCACGGGTACTGGTTCCTCGCTTCCCTCGCGATAGACCGGTTCGCGCAGAATGCTTCCCACCGCGAGGATCGCTGCCTGAGGCGGGTTGATGATGGCCGTAAAGTGCTCGACCAGCCCGAACATCCCGAGGTTGGAAATCGTGAAGGTACCTCCTTGATATTCCTCGGGACGCAAGCGTTCCTCGCGGGCGCGCGCGATCAGATCCTTGGTCAGTCGCGCGATCTCCGCGAGCGGCTTGCGGTCAGCGTCCGGCACGTAGGGTGCGATCAAGCCGTGCTCGGTCGCGACCGCGATGTTGATGTCGATGCGCTTGTAGATGCGCAGCTGGCTCGGTGGGACGAAGCTCGCGTTCAGCATCGGAAAGTCGCGCAGCGCCAGTGCACAGGCTTTGATCAGGAGATCGGTCACCGAGACGCGTTCTTCCTCCGGAACCTGGGCGTTGATCTGCTCGCGCAGGGCGAGCAGCGCGTCGACCTCGGCGACAGTGGTGACGAAGAAGTGCGGCGCTTGCTGGAAGCTCTCGGCCATCCGGCGGGCGATCGTTTGCCGGATGCGAGAGAGTTCGATCACTTCGAACTCGGGCAATCCTGTCACCGGCGGAGCAGTCACTGCTGGTGCCGCCGCTGGCGGCGGAGCGGCTGGGGGTGCCGGCGGTGGAGGCGGTGCAGCTGCCGGAGCCGGCTGCTCCGGGGCCAACGGTGCGCGTGGTGCAGCGATGAGCGGTAAGATGTCCTCTTTGACGATGCGACCACCGGGGCCGCTGCCGCGGATCTTGCTGAGGTCGATACCGTGCTCGGCAGCGAGCCGCCGGACGAGCGGTGAGGCGCGAACCCGTTCACCGGGGGCGGTGGGGGCCTCCTCGAGCGGTGCGACTTCCGGCGCTTTTGGCCCCGGTACGGTGACGGTCGCTGCCGCAGTGGCAGCGCCGACAGCCGCAGGAGTCGGTACAGCCTCTTCTTCCACCTTCTCACCGGGCTCACCGATCAGGGCGATCGGTTGCCCGACTGGAACGGTCTCTCCCTCCTTGGCCAGGAGCTTGAGGATCACGCCCGAGGCGAACGACTCGATCTCCAGATTGACCTTGTCGGTCTCGATCTCGGCGATCGGTTCGCCGCGCTCGACTCGGTCTCCCTCATGCTTGAGCCAGCGGAGGATGGTGCCTTCTTTCATGTCATACCCCATCTGGGGCATGACGAGCGGTCGTGCCATGTCGTTTCCTCCGTCCCCAGGTGCCTGGCGCTACCGCGCGACCGGTGCGGGGAGCCGTTGATAGAGCACCTCCCGCACCGCCTCGATGACCTTGTCCTTGTTCGGGATGACCAGGCGTTCGAGATTGCGCGCGTACGGCATCGGGACCTCGACACTGGCGACGCGCATGATCGGTGCATCCAGGTAGTCGAGTGCCCGTTCTTGGACCGACGCAGCGATCTCGGCTCCGACGCCGAACGACTTCCAGCCTTCCTCGACGATCACCAGACGGTTCGTCTTCTGCACGGAGCGGACGATCGTCTCGATATCGAGCGGGCGCAGGACGCGCAGATCGATCACCTCGCACTCGATCCCCTCGCGGGCGAGTTCCTCGGCTGCACCGAGCGCCAGGTAGTAGCCGCGGAGCCAAGAGACGATGGTGACGTCGCGCCCTTCACGGCGGACTTCGGCTCCCTCGAGCGGCAGGAGGAAGTCCTCCCCGTCCGGTACTTCACCGCGGTTGCGGTAGATCAGCGAATGCTCGATGAAGATGACCGGATCGTTCCCGCGGATCGCGGCCTTGAGGAACCCCTTGGCGTCCTTGGGGACGGCCGGAGCGACGACTCGGAGCCCGGGAACATAAGCGAAGTAATTCTCGAAAAACTGTGAATGCGTGGCACCGAGCTGGCCGAAGCCCTCGGCGGTACGCACGACTACCGGTGCGGTGAACTGCCCATTGAACATGTAGTAAATCTTGGCCAGGTGATTCACGATCTGGTCCAGGGCGAGCAGTGCGAAATTGACCGTCATCAGCTCGACGACCGGACGGAGACCGCCGATCGCGGCTCCGATCCCGAGCCCGACGATCCCCAGTTCGGCGATCGGCGTATCGCGGACCCGATCCGGTCCGAACTCCTGCAGGAAGCCACGCGTGACCGCATAGGAGCCACCGTACGCGCCGATGTCTTCGCCCATGAGGAAGACGCGCTCGTCGCGGTACATTTCCTCGCGCAGCGCCTCGCGTAGCGCGTCGCGGTAGGTGATCTCTCGTGCCATCGTCGTCCCCGTTCCTCTCTAGCGCACGGTGATCGGGTCGGCATACACGTACTGGGTGAGTGTCTCCGGGGCTGGTTCGGGGCTCTCGTCGGCGAAGCGTACGGCCTCGGCGACCGCCTCCTCGACTGCCTGGTCGAGCGCTGCCAGTTCCTCCGCGGTGGTGACATTGTGGGTGAGCAACTGTTGGCGGAAGCGCTCGATCGGATCCCGGTGACGTCGCCACTCCTCGACCTCTTCTTTGGACCGATACGTCTCCGGATCAGCCATCGAGTGCCCACGGTAGCGATAGGTGAGGGCTTCGAGAAAGTAGGGGCCATTCCCGGATCGGCAATGCTCGAGCGCTCGCTTCGTCGCCTCGTAGACGGCGAGGACATCCTGGCCATCGACTCGCTCGGCGGGGATGTCGTAGGCGCAGGCTTTCCGGTACATCTCCTGCACGGCCGAGGCATACTGGACGGCTGTGCCCATGCCGTACTGGTTGTTCTCGCAGAGGAACAGAACGGGAAGCTTCCACAGCGCAGCGAAGTTGAGTGCTTCGTGGAAGGCGCCGTTATTGGTCGCGCCATCGCCGAAGATCGCCACGGCGACGCGCCGCTGGTTCAAGTACTTGCTGGCCAAGCCGAGCCCAGCCGCGATCGGCAGGAGGCCAGCCACGATCGCGTAGCCACCCCAGAAGTGCTTGGATGCATCGGCGAAATGCATCGAGCCACCGCGCCCGCCGACCAGACCGGTCGCTTTGCCGAAGAGTTCCGCCATGCAACGTCGCGGATCGAGGCCGAGCGCCAGCGCGTAACCATGGTCGCGGTAATGCGTCACCAGGTGATCGTCCGGATCCATGGCACGGATCGCGCCGACTGCGACCGCTTCCTCTCCGATATAGAGGTGCAAGAAGCCCGCGATCTTGCCGAGCGCGTATTGCTCCGCTGCGACCTCCTCGAAGCGCCGGATCAGGACCATCAGGCGGTACATCTCGAGAAGCTCGCTCTTGGGGAGCGCTACCCCGGGCAGCTGACCATCGACTGTGCTGGTCATCGCATACCTCCTGTCTTGCGCCTGCCTGGTCGCGACTGGCCCGGTCTCCTCGACCGGTTCCACGCCGTCGTGGTCTTCGCGACCGCTCGGCTCGGTGTCCCGGCACAACCTTGGCTTATGATACTCCAGGGCCAAGCTTATACCCAATCTGCCGGAGGAAGCTCATCCGCTTGGCGATGTCCTCTTCTCCCTCGATGCCGAGCGGCTTGAAACCATCGGCGACTCCGAGGACGGCTCGCTGCTCACCCAAGTCGGCCAGCACGACCGTGACCGGGTTGGCAGTGGCGCAGAAGATCGTGCACACCTCGACCACGTTGCGAACGGCCGGTAAGACGTTGATCGGATACGCGTTGCCGAGCATGATCAGGAAGCAGTGCCCAGCCGCGATGTTCAAGACATTGCGCCGCGCCAGATCGGTCAACTCCGGATCGGTTCCGCTCCAGCGGACCAGTCGCGGTCCCGATGCTTCGCTGAAGGCGAGCCCGAACTGGATCCCGGGTACCGCATTGACCAACGCCTCGTGCAGGTCTTCCACCGTCTTGATGAAATGACTGTGCCCGAAGATCACGTTCACGTGGTCCGGCTTCTCGATGGGCACGGTCACCAGCTCGATCGGCATCCTCTGCCTCCTTTCTGTTGCCCACATTTCTCAAGGCACGAGTACTGCGCATCCCTTTCTGCGACCGTCCTACGGGCTCCGGAGTGCCTGGTCGATCTGGCGGAGCGGGTCGTCGCTGACGGACAAAGTGATCCCCCTCTCGGTGACGAGTTCCATGTGTTCCCAGTTCGCTGTCCGTCCCGACCAGGTTGCCCACGATCGTTTTTCCCTGCTCGTCGAGCCCTCTCGTAGGGATCTCGATTCGTCCACCAAAGCACACACGACACAAGAGGCGCCGCGGTGCGTCATCGTCAGTCCTCGCTGGCATGTCGATCTTTCGCCGACGAAGTCCAGGGGAATCGCTGCACCCTGCCCTCCCGTACTGTACCGGACGTCACGGACCGGCTCGTGGTCAGCTCGCTCTGTCCGGCGTGCGCCGAGTTCCCGTTCGTGATCGAGAGTCTGCTCCGAGCGATCGACAACGATGCTCTGGACCGCAGCCGGCGCGTGCGGGATCGGGAACGCGCTTTGTCCGAGCCCACCGAAGCCGATGGGCACGACGGTGTCGTCCGGCTCGGGCCAGTAGTGTGCCCGCTTGACCGCATGGTAGGCCGTCAGTCCGGCAACAACATGAGGCGCTACGGCACGCGGTGACAGTTCTTCCGGTATCAGCACGAGGTTCCGCTCCTTCGTCAAGAGATATTCGGCGAATCCCCCACTCCGCGTGAGGTCCAGAAAGTCCCCTCCCTTGCCGTGCATGTCTCGGCCACGCCGGCAAGCGAGTGCGGTGCCATCGGCGATCGGTGGAGAGACGATGACTGGAGCACCGCGGCGGACGCGTCGCACCGCGGGGCCATTCGCGTCGACGAAATCGGCGTTCTCGTGCTGAGGAATGGGAGGGAGTCCGACCGGAATCCGGTCGCTGAACTGCTCTTCGATGTTGTGGCGATTCGTGCGGTGCACACCAGCACCGTCGATCGTCACGACTACTTCGCCGGGTGCGCTGATCGCTGGATCCGGCATGTCCTCCCGGATCGAGAAGTCGAGTTCTTCGGGTGTCGTGTCACAGCGGTGCAAGCGCGCAGCACGCATCAGCGTTGCATTCCCCTCGCAGTACGAGTCTTCCGCTGCGCTCATGATCCTAGCACGCTCGCCGGTGACGGTCGATCGCTGCCAACACCATTCACTGCCGCCATATGCCCGATCAGGAGCGGTGCAGGGGAGCGCACATTGCCTGTCAGCGTCTCGCGGGCTATCCTCGTCTGCTCGTCGTGTAGGGCCGGGGGAGCGAGGAGGTGTCTCGTGTCGGGAGAGCGAGCGTCGTGCTGGCGGCGTCGCGCCAAGATCGTGGCCACGATCGGGCCGGCATCCTGGAGTCCGCAGGTGTTGGACCAGCTGATCGCCGCTGGTGTCGATGTCTTTCGGGTGAACGCTGCGCACAACTCGCCGGAGGAACGCTGGCCCATCGTTGCTGACTTGCGAGCTGCTGCTGACCGGGCAGGGCGACCGATCGCCATCCTGCAGGATTTGGCGAGTTGGAAGCCACGGACTGGCCCCCTGGCGGGTGATCCATTCCGGTTGATTCGCGATACGCGTGTGCGGATCGTTCCGGGCAGTGAGCCGCTCTCGCCGGAGCGGCTCAGTATCGACGATGCGGAACTGGTTGCCCAGCTCCAGCCCGGACATCGGATCCTGATCAGTGACGGATTGATCGAGCTCGCCGTCGAATCGCGCGTGGGGGACGAGCTGATCGCGCGCGTCCTGCGCGGTGGCCAGATCCGGGGGCGACAGGGAGTTGCCGTGCCGGGGATCCGCGGTCGTCCTTTCCGATTGAGCGAGCGCGATCGAGCCGATATCGCCTTCGCCGCCGAGCACCAGCTGGAGTACATCGGTGTGAGCTTCGTCACTGGGCCGGATGATCTCCGGTCGGTGCGAGCGATCCTGCACGAGTGTGGTGGGCGCGCTCGCCTCGTCGCGAAGATCGAGCGCCCCGAGGCCCTGACAGCGATCCGCGAGATCGCGCGCGAGAGTGATGCCGTTATGGTCGCTCGGGGCGATCTCGGTGTTCAGCTACCGCCGGAGGAAGTGCCTATCGCGCAAAAGCGGATCATCCGCGTCGCCCGTGCTTTCGGTATTCCCAGCATCATCGCCACGCAGATGCTGGAATCGATGACGACGCAACCGATCCCGACTCGCGCGGAGGTCAGCGACGTGGCGAATGCCGTTCTCGAGGGAGCCGACGCTCTGATGCTCAGTGCGGAAACCGCGACTGGTCAGTATCCGGTCGAGGCGGTCGAGATGATGCATCGAATCATCGTCGCCACCGAGCAGCAGCTGACCCCTGTACCCGTTCCCGAAGAGGAAGAGCCGACGACGATCGCGGCGACGATCGCGCGCACTGCCGCCGATCTCGCTCGGCGTTGGCGAGCGGTTCGTACGATCGTGGCCATCACGCGAAGCGGGTTTACCGCCCGGGAAGTGGCCCGCGGGCGACCGGCTGCACCGATCGTCGCCGTGACCTGCGATCCCATGGTTGCCCGACAACTCTCCCTGGTTTGGGGGGTTACGCCGCTGGCGCTTCCTTCGTTCGCGGAAACCAGCGAGGAGTTGATCGAGCAGGCAGCAGGGGCAGCGCGTACGAGCGGGCTCGTCAGGAGCGGTGATCATGCCGTCTTCATCACGAGTCTTCGCTATTTTCCCGAACCCGGCCACGCCGATACGCTCCATCTCCGCCAACTCTGAGCACATGGACTGCTGCCCCGCGAGGAGCTCTGGTGGTCGCGCCGATGCACTCCGGACTCGCGAGCCCGGAGAGTCGCGCCGCTCTCGCCACGTGCCGGGAAGGCTTGGTATCAGCCGAGTGATCCTGCCCGAGCATGACTGGCTGGGCCCGCGAGCACTCGGTGGTATTCTCCGGCCGCACGGAGCCCCGAGGCGGCGTAGGCCTGACCGGGGACGAGTGGTGCTGTGTCTGGCGAATGCTTGCCCCTCGTGGCGTCGCCTTCTCGACCTTTCTCGCTGCGGAAGCTGGGCATGTGGGCGCAGAAGTATCGTGGATGCACGCCGTCGAAGATGCTGGGTGCTCCCTATTGACGGCATGATCGCGGTATGGTACGCCTACACGCGGCTGCAGCCTTGCGCAGTAGCCGTCGCGACGGCGATCGGAAGGGGATGGCAGGACAAGCGACACAGGAGAGGAGTGGGGACAGCGCGGAGCGTCGGACACGCTGCTCGGAATCGGTATCAGGCTCGGCGACAAGCGTGGCAGTGACCCACATCCATCGGAGGAGACAGCATGGAGCGCTTCTTCAGCAAACTGGATTTGCGCGAAATCAAGATCGGGACCGAAGCGAGTTTCCCGCCCGAGGAGGAGGCGAATCTGGGGCCGGTGCGTTCGAGCGCGCAAGGGAGTGGTGGGCAGCGTCCGCGCCGCAGCGAAGTGCTCAAAGTTTCGGCTCGCTCGCGCCCGAGTGCCGTCGCTGGTGCGATCGCTGGTGTCGTCCGTGAAGTCGGGCGTGCTGAAGTGCAGGCGATCGGTGCTGGCGCGGCCAACCAGGCAATCAAGGCGGTGGCGATCGCCCGCGATTACCTCGCGGAATCCGGTATCGATGCGGTCTGTCTTCCCTCCTTCATCACGGTGACGATCGGGAACGAGGACCGCACCGCGATCCGCTTGATCGTGGAACCGCGCTGAGAACTCGCTGCCCCCAGTCAGGACTGGCTGGGGGCAGTTCGTTTTCCCGCTCATGGGTTCGATCGACCTTCACACGCACACGACAGCGTCGGATGGCATCCTCTCGCCCGAGGAACTCGTCGAGCTTGCCGCGCTGCGCGGTATCGAGGTGCTCGGGATCACCGATCACGATACGGTTGCTGGTCTTCCGGCTGCCCAATCCGCGGCTGCTCATCGTGGTGTGAGGATCGTTCCGGGCATCGAGCTGAGCACAGCGGTCGAAACAGGCGAAGTCCATATCCTCGGCTATTTCATCGATCCAGCGGACCCGGTGCTCCAGGCGCATCTGGCGTCGCTTGTCGCCGCGCGTCGGGAACGCGCTCAGCGGATGGTCGAGCGACTCCGACAGCTCGGCATTCCACTGACGATGGGGGATCTCGAAGCGATCGCCCAAGGGGGAACTATCACCCGTGCTCATGCAGCGCGCTTGCTCGTCGCGCGAGGGTTCGCGGGATCGATCGACGAGGCGTTCGAGCGGTTCTTGGGGCGCAACCGACCGGCGTATGTGCCACGGACGTATCCCTCGCCGCGGCGTGCCGTCGAGATCGTGCTGGCTGCTGGGGGCGCTCCGGTACTCGCGCATCCGCTGAGTGCCGGTGATCCGGAGGCGATTTTGGAGGAACTCGTGCCGGTCGGGCTCGTGGGGTTGGAAGTCTGGTATGCCGAGTATGCGCCGGAAATCCAACGAGAACTCGTTGCGCTAGCTGCGCGCTGGGGATTGATCCCGACTGGCGGAAGCGATTACCACGGCCCCGGGTTCCGGGCCGAGCGCGAACTCGGGAGTGTCGATGTCCCTCGCCAGTCGGTGGACATGCTGGCAGCACGGGCTCGCTCGGGTCGTGGAGGTGCTGCTACACTGCCTGAGCAGTGAGAGGCGCTGCCAGCGAGCGATGGTGCGGGCGCGATGGTCGTGGTCGGATCTTCGCGAGAGGCGACCGAAGCGGAGACGGCTGGTGGGGCGGGTGCTCGTCCGCCAGCTGACCGGCGGCGCATGCGCGCTGAACGGGCTCGGGGGCCGCTCGGCCGTCTCTTCCGATATGCTGGTCTCTCGATCGGCGCCCTCCTGGGCTGGTCGTTCGGCGGATTCTTCGCCGCTCGTCCAGAACTGGTTGCGGTGACGCAGTTCTTTCTCGCCTCGGTCCTCGCCGCGCTCGGCTTTCTCGTGACACCATATCTTCTGTTCGATCTCTCGGACGCAATCTGGGCGCGCTTGCGCGCGTTGACGATCGATGCGCTGATCGCTGGTGGCATCGGTGCCTTCGCTGGAGGAGTGTTCGGGCTGCTGCTGGCGTGGCCGTTGGCGCTCCTGCCTCGCCCCGCCGGGCAACTGATCCCCCCGACTGTTGCCCTGCTGGCCATGCTGGTCGGGGCAGCGCTAGTGAGCAGCCGCCGTCGCGAGTTGATGGAGATCATGAGTCTCCGTTCCCAGCGGCGTGGCCTCGCCCTCGTCCTCGATACCAGCGCGTTGATCGACGGGCGGATCGGGGAATTCGTCCGGCTTGCCGTACCCGATGCGCAGCTTCTCGTCCCGGAAGAAGTGGTGCGGGAACTCCATCGGCTGGCTGAGCACAGCGACCCTCCCCGACGAGCGCGTGGGCGGCGCGGCCTCGAGCTTTTGCGGCGCTTGCGTGAGGAGTTCGGTTCCCAGTTCGTGGTGGTTCCCGCGCGCGTTCCCGAAGCCGAAGCGGACGATGTAGTGGTCGCCTGCTGCCGAGAGTTCGCTGGTCGGCTGGTTACCTGCGATCAGCGTCTGGCGGACGTGGCTCGCGTCCAGGGGCTCGTGGTGTGGAATCCTCATCAGCTGGCAGAAGTCCTCCGGAGTCCGGTACACGTGGGGGATCGCCTCGTCCTTCGCCTGAGTGGACCAGGACGCGAGCCGCAGCAGGCGATCGGCTATTTGGACGATGGGACACTGGTCGTCGTCGAGGAAGCACGATCGCGCATCGGCCAGGACGTGCCGGTCGAGGTAACGCGGATCCTGCGCACACCGGCCGGACGTTTGGTCTTCGCGCAGTTGGTCGCGCAGAGCGAGTCCTCATGACGTGCAGTGCGGTCGTTCCGGCGGCGGGGCGAGGTCAACGACTCGGCGGGCGCGAGAAACCGCTGCTTCCCCTGGCTGGTCGTCCTGCCTTGGCCTGGGCCTTGGAGGCACTGATTGCTTCCGGTGTCATCGCGGAGATCATCGTCGTGGCCAGCGAGGCGAACCGGGAAGCGGTCGAGTCGTTGTGCGCTGCGCTCGGACTGTCGCTTCCTGTCCAGGTCGTGATCGGTGGGGCTGAGCGTGCGCTCTCGGTTCGAGCGGGGGTGGAGCGCGTACCGGACGACAGACGGTATGTGCTGATCCATGATGCCGCTCGGCCGCTCGTGACGCCTGAGCTCGTCCGGCGAGCCATCGCGGCGGCACAGCGACACGGTGCAGCGGTCGCAGCGATCCCGGTAACCGACACGATCAAGCAGGTCGCCAGCGATGGGCGAGTCGTGACGACCCCAGAGCGCTCGACCCTGGTAGCGGCGCAAACGCCACAAGTCTTCCGGTTGGACTGGCTCCACGAAGCGTACCGCCGGGCTGGCGCGCAGTGGGTGACTGCCACGGACGAAGCGATGCTGCTCGAACGTGCTGGCTTTCCAGTCTACATCTTTCCGGGCGATCCCGAGAATCTCAAGCTGACCACGCCGCTCGACGTGGCGATTGCCGAGCTGATCCTCGAGCGCAGGATGCGGGGGAACTCATGATGCGAGTCGGTTTGGGGTACGACGTCCATCCACTCGTGCCGGGGCGGCGGCTGGTGTTGGGTGGTGTCGAGATCCCGGGAACGGTCGGCTTAGCTGGGCACTCGGATGCCGATGTCTTGGCTCATGCGATCGGCGATGCGCTGCTAGGAGCGGCTGGACTCGGTGATCTGGGAACGCATTTCCCACCGGACGACGAGCAGTGGCGGGATGCCTCCAGTCTCGATCTCCTCCGTCGCATTCGGGAGGCGGTCGGCCGAGCCGGCTGGCGCGTGGTCTTCATCGATGCGACGGTCATCGCCGAGTTTCCCCGCATCGCACCCTTTCGGGAGCGGATGCGCGAGCGGTTGGCTGCGGCGTTGTCCCTCGCTCTCGAGCAGATCAGCGTGAAGGCGACGACGAACGAGCGACTCGGGTTCATCGGTCGTGGTGAAGGGATCGCCGCGCTGGCCGTGGCGACGCTCCAGCGCAACGACGAGGAACACGACTCCGATCCGGACGGGAGGTAACGGCAGTGCGGGTTCTCCTCCAGCGGGTGAGCGAAGCCAGTGTCACGGTCGACGGAGCAGTGGTGGGTTCGATCGGCCAGGGAGTCCTGCTCTTGGTCGGAGTGCGGCATGGTGACGACCGGGCGACGGCCGAGTGGTTAGCGCAAAAAGTCGCTCACTTGCGGATCTTCGAGGACGAAGCCGGCAAGATGAACCGCTCGCTCCTCGACGTCGGTGGCAGTGCGTTGGTCGTCTCGCAGTTCACGCTCTATGCCGATGTGCGCAAAGGACGTCGGCCGAGCTTCATCGAGGCGGCCCCGCCGAACGAGGCGCGACCGCTCGTCGATGCCTTCGCGGAGACGCTGCGGGCACTCGGTGTGCCAGTCGAGACCGGTGTGTTCGGTGCGCACATGGACGTCGCGCTCGTCAACGATGGGCCGGTCACGATCTGGCTGGATAGTGCGGAACTCCGTGGAGGCTCTCTCGATTAGGACTTCTGGGGCTCTTGTCGATCCGTATCCGGTGTTACACTCGCTCCTAGAGGATCGAGTACGAACGGAGAAGCTTCGGTGTACTGCCCACAGTGTGGACAGCAGGTCGGTGAGGAACGTGGCACTTGTCCCATCTGTGGTGCTGCGATCGGTGAACCGGTCGCCGGTGCGGGAGCGTGTTCCAGCTGTGGAGCGTTGCGTGCTCCCGAGGATACCTATTGCCGCCAGTGTGGAACCCTCCTTCCCTTCGATCTGAGTGCGCTCGAGCAGCTCGAACTAGCTCCGGGGGAATCGCTCGGCGAGGTGCCGATTCCCGAGTGGCTGCAAGCAGAGGAACAGGGAACTCCGGGAAGCGAACTCCAGTTGCTGAGCGATTTGGATCTGCCGGAGTGGTTGCGGGAGCCGACCGAGTCGACAGCAGAAGCGCCGCCAATGCCGACGACATCGGCGTTCGTCGTGCCGCCAGTGGTGCTCGCTTGGTCGCAGCCGATCGCGAGCGAAACGGCCGATCCTTCGCTTTTCGAGCCGCTTCCACCCCTGCTCTTGCCGGTCGCGCCGGCACTCGGTGGGGTCGCTGCTGCGGCTGCTGAGCCAGCCGAAGATCGTCGCCTGGTACGAATCGCTCTGCTCCTGGCACTCGCAGTCTTGCTCGGTGTGGTCTTGTACATCTTGTGGCAGAGCCGGTAGCGCGCCCGGGAGGGAGTGAGGAGAGCGCGCATGCACAGTGCTGTGGTGATCTCCTGCAGTCAGGGGATGACGCGGATCGTGCTGGCCGACCGCGTCGAGGGTGAGCCACGACTGCTCGGAACGGTGGCAGTTCCTGGCCGGGATGTCGAAACAGGACTGGCGTTCGCCGAAGAGCGCTTCGGTCGCCGACTGGTCGCCGAGGAGTGCCCGATCCGTCCGCGCGGCGTGCTGGGAGATGGCGCCGATGCCTGGATCGCGGTCGGTAGTCCGGCGAGCGTTCCGCTCCTCGCAGTGCTGGCCATCGCACCGGACCCGTTTCTAGCAGAGGTCGCCAAGCGTGCTGTCGACGCAGCCATGGTCGAGACTCGCTGGATCGACACTACGAAAGTAGCGAGCTTGACGGCGCTCGCGCAGCAGCTCGTGGAACTACGTCCTCGCTTTCTCCTGCTGACGGGGGGATCCGATGAGCGTGCCTGGCAGTCGGCGCTGGTGGCAGTGAACAACGCGCTCGGCGACGGATTCGACCTCGAACTCGGTATCGTCATCGCGCCGGAAACGATCCAGCAACTGGTGGCGAAAACGCTCGGCGATCGGGTCGAACTCATGGGCGTCGATCCGACTACCTCCCAACCAGCTGAGGTCGTCCGAGCGGTGACGAGCGAGTTTCGCTCCCGGGTGGCAACGCTGCTGTCAGCGGAGTTGAAAGCGCTGGAACTGGATCGCTACGTCGATCGTGCCACGGCATTGGAGCGTGCGCTTGCCTTTCTCGTCCGGCGTGCTGATCAGCGTGTCGCTCTCGTCGATCTCGAGCAGGGGATCCTCGGTATCTGGGCGCGTTCCGAGGGGATGTTGACGCTCTATCGAGCTGGGCGTGACCTCGAGCAGGGGGCGCTCGGACTGGCTGCGCTCGGTCCCGAGGCGATCGCGCGCTGGCTGCCTTTTCCGATGACCGAAGAAGACATCCTCGACTGGCTCGCCAATCGCGTCATGACGGCATCTCCTTTCCTTTTCGAGTGGCGCGACCGACTCATCGCGACTGCGGTGGTGCGAGCGCTCGTGCAGGATCTGGCGAACTCCGGGCCACCGAGTGGAATCCGCGAGGATCTCACGCTCCTCGCACTCGGGCCACGTCTGGCTTGGCTTCCTGCGGAACTCGCGTTGCTGTGCGCGCTCGATGGGTTCGCGCCGCTACCGGCTGGTGGGCTCGTCAGTGTCGCGCTCGACGAGGCGGATCTCTTGGCGACGTGTGGTGCGCTCGCTGAAATCGATCCGGGGTACGCGGCGACGCTCCTGGAGCGGGATGCGCTCTTCCCGTTGGCTCACGTCGTCGTTGTGGCTGGCGACGGAGTGGAGGGAGCGATCGCCGTCCGCGGCGAGGTTCGTGCAGGTGATCTGGTGCACCGCTTCGCGGTACCCTGGGGAAGCTTGCACGTGCTACCGTTCCCCTCCGGCCGTTCAGCGGAACTGCTCGTGGAGCCGGAAGCCGGTATTCGTATCGGAAGCCTCGAGCCAGGGATCGCGATCGAGTTCGCTGGCGAGGCAGCGCTCGGCTGGACGCGACTCGGGATCGTGATCGACGCACGAGGACGCCCCTTGCGCTTACCGGACGATCCGCCAGTTCGCGCTCGGCGAATCCGTTCCTGGCTGGCTGACCTGGGGGTGGCGGAGGGGGTGATGCGGTGAGTGCTCTCGGGCGCCTGCCCTTGGTCACGCAAGATGTGGAATGCCTCGTGCGGCATCGCTTAGCTGCACCGGAACTGCGCGTCGCTGTTGGGCAGCTGGTCGAGCCGGGGACGATCCTGGCGGTGGCGGCCGACGGCCTGCCGCGCAGTGCACGGATCGCGCTCGCGGCGGAACTCGGAGTCGCACCAGCGGAGGCAGCGCGCTACCTGGTGCGTGCGCTCGGGGAGCGTGTCGAGGCGGGTGAAGTGGTGGCAGTGCGTCGACGAGGGCTGCGGAGCCAAGAGGTGACCAGCCCGATCGCTGGGCGATTGGCAACGCTGGATGGCGAAAACGGTCTCTTGACCGTGGTGGCCGATCCACCGCGGCGTGCGATGCCTGCTCTCGTCGCAGGCGAGGTGAGAAGCATTGCCGACGATGGAGTGACGATTCGTGCCATCGGTGATCTTCTGCTCGGAGCGAAGCTCCTCGGTCGGGAAAGCGCTGGTCCACTGCTCGTTTTGGCCGATCGGCCGGATCGTGAACTCCCTGCTGAGGAGTTCGACGAGCGCTGCCGCGGAGCGATCGTTCTCGCTGGTATGACGGTGAGCAGCGCTGCGCTCCGGCGCCTCCACGATGTGGGAGCGGCCGGTGTGATCGTGGGCGGTCTTTCGACGCACGCGCTCGAGCCGTTCTGGGGAAGCGCCACGCCGACCCGTCTCCAGGCGGCACTGGCCGGCCCGAGTGCGGACTGGCCGTTTCCCTTCGGTGTGCTCATGCTGGAGGGGTTCGGTCGTCTCCCCGTGCCAGAACCGGCCTTCGCCTTTCTGGCCGAGCGTGGGGGACGGTGGGTCGCGCTCTTGTCCAGCGCGAGTCTCGGACTCGATCGCCCAGCCTGCTTCGTGTCCTCGCGGGGCTTGCAAGGGCAACCCGTCCAACCGATCGCGCTGGTTCCCGGTGCGATGGTGCACCTCCGTCTGCCGGCCCGACCGGGGCTCGGTCGCCTGGCGAGCGTGCCGTTCGTGGCTCGTCAGCGGGATAGCTTGGCGTTCCGGGCAGTCTGGGTCGAGCGGGATGGAAACCGTGAGATCGTGCCGGTCGATCTCGTCGATCCGGTCACATCTGATACTTGAGTCTCGCTCAGCTGGCGCGGCGCTCGCGTTGACGTTGCGCGTACAAGACAGCGACCTCGTCGGGTAAGCGACCCAGTTCCTGCCGGAGTTGCAGGAAACGAAGGAGTGCGTTGCGCGTCAGTAAGCCGAGTAGGCGACCGTCATCGACGATCGGGATTTGGTGGATCTCGTGCGTCGCCATCAGGCGGAGGATCCGCTCGAGATCGTCTTCCGGTTTCGCCGTGATCAGCCGCTCGCGCGGAGTCATCAAGTCACGGACGCGCCGGATCGGCCACTGCTCGCGCGGTGCGTGCCGCACATCGGTCAACGTGACGATTCCGACGAGCCGCCCGTCCTCGACGACCGGGAAGCTGCGCACGTTGTAGGCGAGCAAGGCATCGACGAGTTCGTCGATCGTCACGTCGGGGCGAATGGTCGGTGGATCCGGATCCATGAGCTGGCCGACACGCACTCCTTCGAACAAGCGGCGGATGACCAGCTGCTGGTACGACTGCTGAGCAGCATTCTGGAGAAACCAGCCGAGTGCGATGAGCCAAATGCCGGAGAGCGGCGAACGGAACACGAGGAAGAGCCCGCCCGCCATGAACAAGAACCCGATCGCGACGCCGATCCCGGCTGCGATCCGCGTTGCACGGAGAACGTTGCCGAGTGTCCCCCACAGGAGCGCTCGGAGGACGCGTCCGCCATCGAGCGGATAGGCCGGGATCGAGTTGAAGGCGACGAGGATCAGGTTCGCCCACCCCAGGTACTCGAAGATCGCTCCGAGGGGCTGACTGATGTCCTCGACGATCGGCCAGAGACCGAGCGAGACGACACCGATCACGATGCTGACGAGCGGTCCGGCGACAGCGATGAGAAACTCGTCGCGCGCGCGGCGTGCTTCGTCAGCCAGTTGCGCGACACCACCGAAGATGAACAGCACGATGCTGATGACGGGTACGCCACGGGACTGCGCAACCAGCGAGTGCCCAAGTTCGTGGGCCAGAACGGAAGCGAACAGGAGGACGCTCGCGAGTGCGCCGACCGCCCAATAGGTTCCGGAACTCCAACCGGGATACCAGCTCGGAAAGACGCCCACCGCCAGGGAGTAGGTCAACAAGGCGAAGACGAGGAGCCAACTGTAGTGCACGCCGATCACGATTCCGCGGAGCCGTCCCAGCCGAATCGAGGCTTCCATCACCGTCCTCCAACGTCGGCGTGATACCAGCGGAGTGAGCGAACAGGTTCGGGAGGGGCCGATAGACCGGACCGATCTCCGCCCTGCACCGCCGAGTTCCTCGCTAATCCTAACACTCGCGGTATCGAATTCAGCCGGCGACCTCGCGGAAAACGCGCAAGAAGTTGAGCCCGAGCAGCTTGCGCAGTTCCTCCTCGGTGAAGCCCGCTTGCGCGAGCGCGACGGTCAGGTTCGGCCAATCGGCGAATGTTTCGTAGCCCTCGATCCGATAGTCGGGAGTCAAGCGGTGCTCCTCGAGCCGGAAACCTGTCCAGTCGAAGCTTCCAGGTAGTGTCGCCGGCATTTCGGGCGGGTACTCGATGAGCGATCCAGTCCGGGAACTCGGTGGTCCCATCTTGTCTGTTCCGATACCGACATGATCGATACCGCAGACATCGACCATGTGCTCGACGTGTCGCACGAAGTCCTCCAACGTGACGCGGGGATGCGCGCTGAGAAAGCCCGGAACGACGACGACGCCGAAGTATCCCCCGCGCTCGGCGACAGCACGGGCGAGTTCGTCCGATTTGGCACGAGGGTGGCCGGACAACGCCTTGGCTGCGGAGTGGGACACGACGACGGGTGCCGTGGAGACGGTGAGAGCGTCCCACCCCACCTGCTCGCTACAGTGACTGATATCGACGAGAATGCGGAGGTCGTTCAGCCGGCGGACCACTTCGACGCCGAAGGTCGTCAGTCCGCCTTGGTAACGCTCGGTACAGCCGTCGCCGACCAGGTTCTGGAGGTTGTACGTCAGCTGGACCATGCGCAGGCCCAGGTTATGGAACGACTCGATGCGATCGAGATCGTCGCCGAACGCGAGTGTGTCTTGGAAATCGATCAGGATCCCGTGCTTGCCTTCGCGGTGCGCCCGCTCGATATCAGCGGCTTCGCGGACGAGCACGAGATGGTCCGTGAGGAGGTCGACGATCGCGTGGGCGTTCGCGATACGCCGGACTGCTTGCTCGAAGGCCTGACTGATCGGTCCAGGGCCGGAGAACGTGCCGCAGGCGACCGTGACTCCGGCTTGTCGCCAGAGGTTCAGGTACGACTCCCGTGCCTCTGCCGAATCGCGGAGCTCGCGGACGATCATCGCCTCGAGCAGCGGCTGGATCTCAGCACGCGTGCGACCGAGCCGCGCGTACTCGCTGACGAGTTGCTGCATGCGGGGGGTGAAGAGCGCACCGCTCGTGATCGGCGGTTGTTGCGAGTCGATGACGAGCGCTTCATGGTGCAGTGCTCGGGCTTCCTCCGGCGTCAGGCTCGGTTTCCGCCGTCCCATCGCGATCGCCTCTCCTTTCGGTCAGGTCAGGCCGCTCACCGGCAGTGTAGGGGGAGACATCGCGATCGGCAAGTGAGCTCGGATGAGGGTACCCGAGTTTGCGCAGCACTTCCTGCCAGAGTTCCCGCACCTGACGACGCGTCTCGTCGATCGTGCCGCTGTTGTCGATCACGCGATCGGCGCGGGCGATCTTTTCCTCCTGCGGTGGTTGGGCGCGGATTCTGACCAGCGCTTCTTCCTGGCTGAGCCCATTGCGACTCATCAGTCGGGTGAGTTGTTGCTCCGGTCGGCAGGTGACGACCCAGACCTCGTCGCAATCCCGAGCGAGACTCGACTCGAAGAGTTTGATCGCATCGATGACGACGACCGGACGCTCGGTGGCAGCGATACGACGGCGGATCTCGGCGGCGATGACGGGATGCGTGATCTCCTCGAGGCGACGGAGCGCTATAGGGTCGCGAAAAACGATCGCGCCGAGCGCGCGCCGGTCGAGTGAACCGTCGGGGAGGAGGATAGACGGGCCAAAAGCCTCGACGATTTTGGCGAGAACAGGACTTTTCGGATGTACGATGGTGCGGGCAACCTCGTCCGCGTCGATCGTTTCCGCACCGAGCGCGGCCAATTCCCTGAGGACGAGCGTCTTGCCACAGGCGATATTGCCAGTCAGGCCGATCACATAAGGGCGTCGCGCCACTTCAGAGTTCTCCGACCCGTGCGACGGCGAGTTCCTCCTGGAGGTGCTCCCAGCGCGCGTAGGCCTGCTCGAGTTCGCGCGCCAGCGCATCGTAGGTCGCCCCCAACTCGGCGATCGCTTCGACATCGTGGCGAGCCGTGGCTTCGTCCAGTTCGTCAGCGATCTGGCGCACGCGTGCCTCCAGTTGCTCGATCGTGCGTTCGACCTGTGCTACTTCTCGCTCGATCTGCCGTGGCGAGCGTGAGCGGCGTGGACGTCCCGGCTCTGGCGTGAGCGGCTGTTCAGGGGGAGGAAGACGCGGCGGCTGCGCTGCCGTGGCAGCGTGGTGCGCACGCTGGTACTCGCTATAGCTCCCGAACCAGACGCGAAGCTCTCCTCCTTCGATCACCCAGAGCATCGTCGCCAGCCGATCGATGAAGTACCGGTCATGGGAAACGAAGAGCAGGGTGCCGGGGAATTCCCCGAGAACGGCTTCGAGAGCTTCCCGGCTGGGAAGATCGAGATGATTGGTCGGCTCGTCGAGGAAGAGGAGGTTGGGGCGCTCCAGCGTGAGGAGCGCCAGGGCGAGGCGACGTCGCTCCCCACCGCTCAGGGCGCTGACCGGCTTGAAGACCTCGTCGCCGTGGAAGAGAAACCGTGCAGCCAGACGGCGTGCCTCCTGCTCGCTCGAGGCATGCTGGCGAAGCAACGTCTCGAGGATGGTACGCCGCTCGTCCAAGCGCGGCTCCTGTGGGAGAAAGGCGAGCTTGACACCGTTGCCGTAACGGAGCGAACCGGACAGTGGTGCGAGTTCTCCGGCCAGCGTGCGGAGAAGTGTCGTCTTCCCGGCGCCGTTGGGGCCGACGATCGCGATCCGCTCGCCACGCTGGACGACGAGTTCCGGCGTCCGCAGGAGCACCGTGCCGGGATACCCGACCACCAGTGGTGTCGTCGTCAGGACTGTCCGGCTGCTCGTCCCGCCCTGCACGAGCGCGAGCTGGAGTCGCTCCATTTCGCGCGGGGGCTCCAGTCGCTCGAGTCGCGCCAGTTTCGTTGCACGGCCGCGAGCTTCGCGAGCCCGTTGACCGGCTCGGTAGCGCTGGATGAACGCTTCCTCCTTGCGGATGAACTCCTGTTGCTGTTCGTACGCAGCTAGCCGCTCCGCGAAGCGCTGGGCACGGAGCTCGAGATACTTGGAATAATTGCCCGGATATTCTTCGAGCCGACCGAAGCTGAGCTCGAGTGTCCGCGTCGTGATCTGGTCGAGGAAGTATCGGTCGTGCGCGACGACGAGGACGGTCCCCCGCCAGCGCTGGAGGAAGGACTCCAGCCAGGACAGAGCCGGGAGATCGAGATGATTGGTCGGCTCGTCGAGGAGAAGCAGATCGGGATCGCTCAAGAGCGCTCGGGCGAGCGCGAGGCGGGTCCGCTGACCACCACTGAGGTGCTCGACTGGCCGAGCGAGCTGGGCCTCCGCGAACCCGAGTCCGGCCAGCACGGTGCGAGCTCGGACATCCAGTTCCCAGCCGCCGGCTGCCTCGAAACGAGTGCTCACTGCCTCGTAGCGGGCGAGCAGCTGGGCATGCTCCTCCTCGTCGCGGCTCGAAGCGATGGCTTCGGTGAGGGCAACGAGTTCATCGCCGAGCGCTCGCACGTGAGCCAGCGCGTCGAGCGCTGCTTCCAGCACTGTCTGGCCACGCGGAAGATCCGGTTCCTGAGGAACGTAGCCGATACGGAGCCCGCGGCGAGCGACGATCCGTCCGCTGTCCGGTCGCTCGAGCCCGGCGATGATCCGCAACAGGGTGCTCTTGCCAGCCCCATTGGGGCCGACGAGTCCGACTCGCTCGCGTTCGAGGAGTTGGAAGCGGAGGTCTCGGAACAGTTCCTGTGTTCCGTAACGCTTGCTGGCTCCCTCGACAGTCAAAATGGTCTCAGGCATCGATCGCGTCTTTCCCGTCTGCTGGCGCCGGATACCTTGGCGCGCTTCCAAAATGGCAACTATACTCACCGCCGTGCCCACTGTGGCGCGAAAGGTCGGACATGTGCAGTTTCGTGACCGAACTGGCGCATATCCTGCCGGAAACGGCTCGACGTGACGAGTCTGGACAGTTGTGGATCGGGGGAGTTCCGCTGTCCCAGCTCGCGGAGCAGTACGGTACCCCGCTCTACCTGTACGATGTCGCGACGATCCGCGCCGCCATCGCGGCCTACCGGCACGGCCTGGAGAGCTATCCAGGAGAGACGGCGCTGGTCTATGCGGCCAAAGCCTTTGCGACGGTCGGACTGCTCCGCTTGCTGGCGAGCGAGGGGCTCGGCGTGGACTGTGTCTCCGATGGGGAACTCGCTTTGGCACGAGCAGCCGGTGTCCCTGCTGAGCGTCTGGTGTTTCACGGCAACAACAAGTCAGAGGACGAGCTCCGCTTCGCGCTCGAACTGGGAGTCGGGCGGATCGTGGTCGATAACCACGATGAGCTCGAGCGGTTGGCAGCGATCGCCAGGAGTACTGGAAAGACTGTTTCGGTTCTCCTGCGCCTCAATCCGGGGGTCGAGCCACACGACACCCACGCCTACCGGCGCACCGGCCAACTCGATTCCAAGTTCGGTCTGCCCATCGTCACTGGGGACGCGGAGGCAGCGGTCACGCGCTGCCTCTCGACACCGGAACTCGCGTTGCTCGGGTTCCATGTCCATATCGGCTCGCAATTGTTCGATCTCATCCACTACCAGCGAGCGATCGAGGAGGTCTTCGCTTTCGCAAATGAGCTCTCCCGGCGATTCGCTTTCTCCCTCCGCGAATTCTCGCCAGGTGGTGGTTTTGGGATTCCGTACACGGCCGAAGATCCGGTCCTGGATCTTGCCGAGGCGACAGCGCAGGTCAGCCGATGGGTGGCGGAAGCAGCGAGCATGGTCGGGTTGCCGCTCCCCCGCCTCGTGATCGAACCGGGCCGCTCGTTGGTCGGACGTGCTGGCGTGGCGCTCTACCGCGTGGGGAGTGTCAAGCGTCTTCCCGGGATCCGCACCTACGTGGCAGTGGACGGTGGGATGGCGGACAACATCCGGCCGGCGCTGTATGGGGCACGCTATCTGGCACTTCCGGTCATCGAGCGAGCGGATCGACGCCGCGAGCGCGTCACTCTTGTGGGCAAGTATTGCGAGTCGGGCGATGTGTTGGTGAGGGATGCGGTGCTTCCGGAACCAGTTCCAGGGGATCTGGTGGTCATTCCCGTCGCTGGAGCGTACTGCTTGGCGATGGCGAGCAATTACAACCTGGCTCGCCGACCAGCCGTGGTCGCGTTGGAAGCGGGAAGAGTGGAACTCTGGCAGCGCCGGGAGACGATCGCGGATCTTTTGGCACGGGAAGCAGGGATCGAAGGGACACGATGCCGTTGAATTTTGCTCTGCTCCGTAGTATCACTGGGATGCCGCACGAGCAGGGGTTGGTTTCCTCGTAGGCCGTGAGGAGTGCGCGCGGTGACCAAGGCGGAACGGCGCGGGAAGCCCAAGCGGTCACGTGAGGTGATGACCAAGGCGAACGGATCGCTCGACCTCCCCGTGCTCGCAGGGGCTGATGCGATCCTGGCGACTGCTCGCCTGCATGGTCGGCTCACGCGTGAGCAATGGTTGGCCCTGATCGACACGCTCGGCCCCGGTGCTGCCGAGACGGTTCTCGCTGAGCTGCAAGCAGAGGGAGTCCTCGTCGCGATCGAGGAAGCACTCGACCCGGACGGCACTTCCCGCTCCTGGGAGCCTGAAAGGGAGGCCGATCCGGATCTGTTCGTCGAGGATCCGGTGCGCTTGTACCTCGCGGAGATCGGGCGTGTCCCGCTCTTGACGGCCGAGCAGGAAGTAGAGCTCGGCCGGGCGGTGGAGTTGGCCGAGTATCTGGACGAACTTCGCCGCTGCTGCGGTGACGATCCGCTCGTGCTGCTGCTCGCGGCGTGGGAGCGCTTCGTGGCCGGTTGGTCGCTCGTCGAGCGCTTGGACCAGCGTCTTCCAGGCAAGAGGGAGACACGCACCGCGGTGCTCGCCGCGATCTTGCCGCTGCGTTCCCTCCCGCCAACGCTGCTGCGACAGTTCCGGGGGAAGGATGGCAGGAGCGTCGAAGAACTCGAGGACACGTTACGGCGCCGGCGCCTGGAGTTCGCACTCTTTCCCGAGCCGTTGCAACGGTGGTGTGATCCGCTCGAGCGCACGCTTCCCCCGATTCCGCCGCTGAACGAGCTCGGACTGGATCGAACAGCGCTGACCGCACACTGGCAGCGCCTCCGGCGCGACGGAGAGGCGGCTCGTCGCAAACTGACCGAGGCGAATCTCCGGCTCGTCGTCAGTATCGCCAAGCGGTATACCGGCCGGGGATTGACGCTCCTGGATCTCATCCAGGAGGGAAATCTCGGGCTGATGCGGGCGGTCGACAAGTTCCAGACGCACAAGGGGTTCAAGTTCTCGACCTATGCGACCTGGTGGATCCGCCAAGCGATCACGCGTGCCCTGGCTGATCATGCCCGGACGATCCGCTTGCCGGTCCACCTCGTCGAGACCTTGAACCGCGTCAGCCGTGCGGCACGCCAATTGACGCAGGAACTCGGGCGCGAGCCGACGACGAGCGAACTCGCAGCCGTAGTCAACATACCGGTGGATCGCCTGCGCGAATTGCTCCAGGCGGCACAGGATCCGGTTTCGCTGGAAGCGCCGGTGGGTCAGGAAGAAGAGAGCACACTGGGTGACTTTCTGGAAGACGAGCGCACGGTCGCCCCGCTGGACGCAGCAGCGCTTTCGCTCTTGCGAGAGCAGGTGCAGTCGCTTCTGGCGACGTTGACCGAACGTGAGCGCCGGGTCCTCGCCATGCGCTTCGGGCTCGAAGATGGGCAGACCTACACATTGGAAGAAGTCGGTCGAGCATTCGGTGTCACGCGCGAGCGAGTTCGCCAGATCGAGGCGAAGGCGCTTCGCAAACTCCGTCACCCGCAGCGGGCGCGAGCACTCCGCGATTTCCTCGAGTAAGCTTGATCGTGTGTCAACGGAACGTTACGAGCAGGTCTGCCGAGCGGCAGGCCGGAGGGGTCATGTTCTACGACGAAGCCAAGATCTTCGTGAAGGCTGGAAACGGTGGGAACGGGGCGATCAGTTTCCACCGGGAAAAGTACGTCCCGCGTGGTGGGCCTGATGGAGGCGATGGTGGTCGCGGGGGAAACGTGTATCTCCGCGTCGATCCCTCGCTCAACACGTTGCTCCCGTTCAGCTATCAACGACAGTTTCGGGCTGAGGATGGACAGCCGGGGCAGGGAAACAACAAGAACGGTCGGGACGGTGCGGATCTCTACATCGACGTTCCACCGGGAACCGTGGTGTACGACGAGGCCACCGGTGAGGTCCTCGGCGATCTGCTCGAGCCGGGCGAGGTGTTGCTGGTCGCTCGTGGAGGGTTCGGTGGACGGGGCAATCAGCATTTCGCGACGCCGAGCCGGCAGGCTCCGCGCTTCGCGGAAAAGGGAGAGCCCGGTGAGGAGCGCTGGCTGCGCTTAGAACTGAAGCTTTTGGCCGATGTCGGGCTGGTCGGTCTGCCCAACGCTGGCAAATCGACGCTCTTGGCTGCGGTGAGCGCTGCTCGACCGAAGATCGCTGACTATCCCTTCACGACACTGGAGCCGATGCTCGGCGTGGTGAGCGTGCCGGGTCGGGAGGGAGGATCGTTCGTTCTCGCCGATCTGCCAGGATTGATCGCTGGAGCCTCGCGTGGTGCTGGACTTGGTCACGAGTTCTTGCGCCATGTGGAGCGGACACGCCTGCTCATCCATGTGCTGGACGGCTCCGGTGGGCTCGAGGGGCGCGATCCACTGGAGGATTTTCACACGATCAATGCGGAACTCGCTGCCTATTCCGCGTCGCTGGCTGGCAAGCCGCAGATCGTCGCGGTCAACAAGATGGATCTCCCGGAGGCACAGGTCAACTGGCCGCGCCTCGCGCGAGCACTGGACGAACTCGGTTACACGGCCTATCCGATCTCGGCGGCTACGGGGCAAGGACTGGGCGAACTGATCCGCGCGACCTGGGAACGCCTGCAGCAACTGCCTCGCCCCGAACGGATCGCGCCGCCCCTGCGCAGCCACCGGGTCTATACGCTCGATCGCTCGCAGGAGCGCTGGGAAGCGATCCGCTTGTCTCCTCACCACTTCGCGCTGCGGGGTCCGAAGATCGAGCGACTCACGCTGATGACCGACTTTTCCAACCCGGAGGCGGCCGAACGGTACCAGCGGTTGCTGGCCCGCTGGGGTATCTCCCGGCGGCTGCTCGCGCTCGGCATTCAACCCGGTGATATCGTGCACGTGGCTGGGCGGGAACTGGTGTGGGAACCTGAGTTAGCGGAAGCCGAGCAGACTCGACCTCGCCGGCGCTTGACCAAACGCGAGCGGCTCCTCAAGCGGGCTGGACTTTTGGAAGAACCGGAAGAAGAGATCGGCGAGCAGTGACGTTCGCTCAGCGGGAGACCGCGGTTGGCGTTTGGTCGCCGGTGATGCGTCGGACGTCGTAGACGTCCTTGACCGATTCCAGCTTCTGGAGGATGCGGCTCAACTGCTGCACGCTGGTCACTTCGAGCGTCATGAGGATCGTCACGGTGCGATCCTCGTGCACATTGGTGAGGACAGAGAGGGCATTGAGTCCTTCGTCAGCGACCAGCGTCGTGATATCGCGGAGGAGTCCGACTCGATCCCACGCCTCGATGCGGATCGTCACCGGGTACTGCTGTGGTGTCTCTCCCCAGTTGACGGGGATGACCCGTTCCGGCTCGTTGGTATGCAGAATGTTCGGGCAATCGGCGCGGTGTACGGTGATCCCGCGTCCGCGCGTGATGAAACCGACGATCGGGTCGCCGTAGACCGGCTTGCAGCAATTCGCGAGCCGGGTCAGCAGGTCGCGGAGGCCGGTCACCTGAAGCGGTGGTGCTTGGGCCGGAGACTGAGCTGCGCTCGCTCGTGTGCGCTGGTCCTCGTGTTCGGCGATGCGGGCGGCGAGTTGTTGGGGCGTGATGGCACCGTAGCCGATAGCCGCCAAGAAATCCTCGAGCTTTTGGTAACGGGGGAAGAGCTTGAGAACATCCTCGAGCTTCATCTCCACACCGAGGCGTCGCAGTTCCTGCTCGAGGAGATGGCGGCCGTGCGCGATGTTCTCCTCGCGTTCCTGCTTGCGGAACCACTGGCGAATCTTCTCGCGCGCTGAGGCCGTCGTGACGTACCCATTGCTGGGGATGAGCCAGTCGCGGCTCGGACCAGTGCGCGACTTGGAGGTAATGATCTGCACGACCTGGCCGTTCTGCAGCTTGTAATTGAGCGGCACGATCTGTCCATTGACCTTGGCGCCCACACACTGGTGCCCGACCTCGGTATGGATGCGATAGGCGAAGTCGATCGGTGTCGCACCCGCCGGCAGTTCGACGACATCCCCTTTCGGGGTGAAGACATAGATCATTTCCGGCAGGAGATCCTGTTTGACCGAGTCGACGAACTCTTGGGCATCGAGCAGTTCGTCGCGCCACTCGAGGATCTGGCGGAACCACGCGATCTTGGCCTCGATCGACCGATCGCCACTATCGGGTTTCAGCTGCTCTTTGTAGCGCCAGTGAGCGGCGATCCCGTACTCGGCTTCCCGGTGCATCTCATGGGTCCGGATCTGTACTTCGAGCGGGATACCGCGCGGGCCGATCACTGCTGTGTGCAGGGAACGGTAGAGATTCTCCTTCGGATTGGCGATGTAGTCGTCGAACTGGCCCGGGATCGGATGCCACATACCGTGGATGATGCCGAGCGCGGCATAGCAATCGCGTTGCTCGTCGACGATGACGCGGATCCCCAGCACGTCGTAAATCTCGTCGAAGTTGCGCTGCTTCTCGCGCATCTTGCGAGCGATCGACGCGATATGCTTCTCGCGCCCGGTCACGACCGCCCGAATGCCGGCATCAGCGAGGGCGTGCTTGACCTGCTCGATCACTTCCTGGAGATACTGCTCGCGATCGTGCCCCCGCGACTCGAGTGCGCGTGCGATCGTCTCGTAGGTCTGCGGCTCGAGATACCTGAAAGCGAGATCCTCGAGTTCCGCCTTGAGCTGGCCGATACCGAGTCGGTTCGCCAGCGGAGCATAGATCTCCATCGTCTCGCGCGCGATGCGACGCTGCTTTTCAGGCGGCAAATGTTCCAATGTCCGCATGTTGTGGAGACGATCGGCGAGCTTGATGAGGACGACGCCGACGTCCTCAGCCATGGCCAGGAGCATCTTGCGGAGACTCTCCGCCTGGCGAAGCTTCTCGCGTTCGAGGCTGACCGGCTCGTTCTCCGGACTCAAGCGGATCTTACCGAGCTTCGTGACACCATCGACCAGGCGAGCGACCCGCGGACCGAATCGCTCTCGGAGTTGCTCGAGCGTGACGTCGGTGTCTTCGAGCACATCGTGCAACAGCGCAGCGGCGATCGTCTCCTGATCCAGTTGCAAGTCGGCCAGGATCAGCGCGACCGCCAGAGGATGGGACAGGTACGGCTCACCGGAGCGCCGGCGCATCCCGGCATGCGCTGACCGAGCGAGCTCGAATGCACGGAAGATCAGCTCGAGATCGGCATTCGGCAGCCGCTTGAGGAACTCGGGAGCGACGTCCTCCCATACCGGCTCGTCGCTCGGCCCGACGACCGGGGTGTCCTGGGAGTGAGATTCGTGGTCGCTTTCACGCGGTACCGCTGTCGCCATTTCACCTCGATCGCGCGATCGCCCGCTGGGGGAGGAGTGATCGTTTCATTCTCTAATGATACGGTGGAAACGGCTGCTACCGCAATCCTCTCTCGAACTCGTTGGTCTTCGTGGCCGAATCGGCAAACTGGTCTCGTCCCATTCTGCTGTGGTGGAGCAAAGCGGTGGTGCTGGTCGCGTCGCTGGAGCTGCAGCCTCCAACCGGTGGACGTGGCGAGGGGGTGCGGAGAAGTCAGCCTGTGGGGGTGGAGCCGCCTTCGCTCCGGGAGAAGTGTAGGATAGAATCGCTTTCGTGCCGATAGCGGTCGGCGAGGAGCACGGTATGCAGCGAACGAGCCGGATGTTGACCCCACAAGAAGCGCTCGACATCATTCTCGCTCACGTCCAGCGTCTCCCGAGCGAAGTGGTCGATCTCGTGGATGCGGCTGGGCGCGTGCTGGCCGAACCGCTGTATGCGCCGGAGGACCATCCGCCTTTTCCTGCCGCGACGATGGATGGCTACGCGGTGATCCACGACGATACCTCACCGTGGCGCGAAGTGATCGGCGAACAGTTCGCTGGCCACGTCACGGATGTCACGGTGACTCCGGGGACAGCGGTGCGCATCACAACTGGAGCGCCTTTGCCGGCAGGCGCGGACGCAGTCGTCCCGGTGGAGGATGTCGAGCTCGTGGACGATCACGTCGTGATTCGGCGGGAAGAGGTCCGTGCCGGCGAGAACGTGCGGCCGGTCGGGGCGGACGTGCACCGTGGCGAACTGATCGTGCCGACCGGGACAGTGCTCGGACCAGCGGAGATCGGTCTCGCGGCGAGCTTGGGTCTCGCGCGTGTCCGTGTCTCACGCCGACCGCGCGTCTCCGTGTTGAGCACCGGCGACGAGTTGGTCGATCCTGGACAGCCGCTCGGTCCCGGCCAGATCCGCGATTCGAACCGCTTCATGCTGGTCGCAGCGTTGCGGCAGGCCGGTGCCGAGGTGGTTTGGGCGGGGCGAGGCCCCGACGATGTGGAGCGCCTGACCGAACTCCTGCGAGAGCGAATCGCGGAGAGCGATGTCGTCATTTCCTCCGGCGGTGTGTCGGTCGGGGAACGCGACTTGATCAGTGCAGCACTGCGCACGCTCGGCACCGTTCACATCGAGCGGCTCTTCATGAAGCCGGGTAAGCCGTTCCACTTCGTGACGGCTGGCCGGACGCTCCTATTCGGCTTGCCGGGTAACCCCGTCTCGGCGCTCGTCGGCTTCGAGATCTTCGTCATGACAGCGTTGCGGGCGATGACCGGGCAGCAGCCGGTCGTCCCGGAACCGGTTACCGTGGTGCTCGCCCATCCGATCGAACCGGGGGATCGCATCGAGTACCAGCGGGCGATCGTCTGGTGCGACGAGACAGGGACACTGTTCGCCCGCAATACCGGGCCGCAGTCGTCAGCCCGCTTGCTTTCGGCCGTCGGAGCAAATGCCTACCTGATCGTGCCACCGCGGGCTGAGCCATACCGGCCCGGCGAGCGGCTCCGTGCGATCCTGCGTAGTCCGGTGCACGGACAGGTGCGTTGAGATCCCTCGTCACTCGGCTTGAGCTGAAGGCTCCGCGGCGCGACGAGCGAAAAGTTCTTGGTAGAGCGCCTCGCTCCCGACCCAGATCTCACCGTCCTCGTACACTTCCTTCTTCCAGATCGGTGCGACCTGCTTGAGGCGCTCGATCGCGTAGCGGCAGGCCTCGAACGCTTCCGCGCGATGCGCACTGGATACCGCGATGACGACACTGGCTTCGCCGATGTTGACGCGTCCGGTGCGGTGAGCGATCGCGATACCGAGCACGTCCCAGCGTTGCCGGATTTCCTCGGCGATCTGCGCGAACGTTTCGAGTGCGGCTTCCGCATAGGCCTCGTATTCGAGGTAGAGGACGCGTTTGCCGCGAGCGTGGTCACGCACGGTACCGGTGAAGGTAACGACGGCTCCCGCTCGAGGATCGGCGACCAGCTGCTCGATCCTGCTCGGGTCGAGCGGCTCCGGACCGATCGAGAAAGGGGTGCTTCCGCCCGAAACAGGCGGGACGAGCGCGACCTCGTCTCCCTCGCGGAGCGATTGATCCGGGCGGGCGTAGCGGCGATTGACCATGACCATCATCGAACGCTGGAGCCGTGCGAGGGTCGGCTGATGCTCACAGAGTTGCGCGAGGAGCTGTCCGACTGTCGTCCCCTCAGGAAGATCGCGCTCCTCGCGATCTCGCCCGAGGAGTTCGCGTACGATGGCGAAGTAACGAACCGTGACGCGCATGGCTTCCCTCGTTTCTTTCACTTCTGGCCTCGTTCCCGGTTGCGGCGGCGCGGAAGCGGCAGTTGGGTGAGCAAGCTGAGAAAGAGCAAGAGGAGCCCGGTTCCTCCCATGATGTTGCTCGTCGTCTCGGAGAGCGCTAGCCCGAAGACGCGCGTGAGCACGAACGGTATCAGGACGAGCGTGGTTCCCGGAACGAAGAAAATGAGCCATAACTGGTTGGCGCGCTGGCGCATGCCGTTCTCGCTCTCTGGTCGATGTTCCTGCTGGCTCTCCCCGTGACGAGTGCTCGCATCGCAGAGCGATCAGAGGAGCGAGAGCACCGATCACGAGATCATCCCCGAAGAGAGCAGCACCCCCGGCAGGATTCGAACCTGCGACATGCGGCTTAGAAGGCCGCCGTTCTATCCACTGAACTACGGGGGCATGACGCCTTTCATCCTGTCGATCACGATAGTACTGCAGGGACGAGTCGACTGGCAAACGGCAGGGTACGACGCTGTCGAGGCAACAGTCGGAGGTGAGCGATGCGGCTCCGCGTATGATGGGAAACGAGCTGCTCGGGATACTCACCGGCCGAGGAGCGCAGCGTCCACTCTAGAGGGCTCGTGCGACCAGCGAGTCGCTGGCCAGGCGAACCCGACTCGTCGGGAGCGTTCTCGTCAGTGCCGAGGCGTGCGCTGGCGGGCCGATAGGGTGGAAGACAGCGTGCGCAGAGCGAAGCGGCTTCTCGCCTGCGATGTCCCCGCACCGCGAGTGGTCTTTCGAGATCACTCTGCTGCCAGGGGCAACAAGCCTTCCGGTGTTTCAGGTCGATAGTCCGGGCAGGCCAGACGCGCTTCTCGCTCGCTGAGGAAACGCTCGATCAGCTCGCAGCGATGCGGCTCGTCGGTACCTGGGGCCACGTTCTCGCGGAAGTAGACGCATCCGCGGCATGCCTCAGCCACCTGCAAGAGACCGGAAGCGCGCAGGCTCCAGACGACGGCTCCCAGGCCATGCTCCAGCGCCAGGAGCTCGCTCTCGCTCAGCCCTGTCAGGGCTTCTTCGAGCGTGTGACCGAAACGCTCCAGCCGCTGTACTGCCGCCTCGCCAGCCGGAGTCAAGCGGAGGAGCGTCACTCGTCGGTCGACGCGGCTGATGTCGCGAGCGAGCAAACCAGCATGCTCCAATGCGTCGATGATGCCGATCGCGGTCACGTGCGTCACGCCGAGTGCCTGGGCGAGGCGCCCGACCGATGCGAGGAACGGCTTCGTATAGCGGACCCAGAGAAGTGCCTGGGCCTGCATGGGAGTCAGGCCGAGCCCCTTGACTTCTTCCGTCGAAATCGCCTTGATCGCATGGCTCAGTCGCAGTAAAGCCATGGCGACGCGGGCAGCCCGCGATCGTTGCCGGAGTTCGGGATCGAAGACAGACATCGGAAGCCGCTCGCTTTCCACGATTCTCATCCATCCGAAACGATCAGTACACACGAGCGAGTATAGCAGCTGTTGTGTCGCTTGCCGACGAGGTGTGTCGTGCCTACTTCCTAGTATAGGATCCGACTAGCCAGCGAGGAAGTGACTGATACCGGTCCAGCGCGATCGGAAGCAGACCGGGTAGCGAGCGTGGTCGCCCGCTACCCGGTGCCCTCGTCGCGCTCGATCAGAACACACCGTCTTTCACGTAGGGATAGGTCCAGAGGATCGCTTGCAGGAGCACCGCCTTGAGCCAGGCCTGGTGCATCCGTTCCACTCGAGCGGGATCGGATTCACCTCGCTCGAGGAAGGGGCGCACGGTTGCGTAGATCGGGTAGACCAACGCGATCATGTAGCGGTAGTGGACGAACGGCGGCGTTCCCTGAATACCGTCCGTCTGGTTCTTCTTATCGAAGTGCCGGCGACCGATCTCGTACGCGTAGTCCAGCCAGCGCTGATCGAACTCGGCCCGGCAGGTATCGAGGACCCACTGCCCGAAGCGCTGACGCACGCGAGCGAGATACTCGCCGTGCGGTCCCTCCGGCGTCGAGAAGTACTGCAGGAGGAAGTCATGGCTGCCGACGAAGCCGTACCAGACGTCGAGCAGCTCGTCGATGTGCGGGGCGAGGATCTCACCGGCTCGGCGGAGGGCAGCCGCGTCTTCCTCGTTGAAGAGGAGTGCTCGCTGCAAGAGCGCGAGGTCAGCCTCACTGTACGGGGCGCGCGGCAAAGATGGGTCGCCGTACCGATAGCCGGGAATCGCCTGTGTCGCCACGATCGCACCTCCTAAGAACACGGAGCTAATACGTCGGTAACCGACATAGTATCGATTCGCGAGGGGGTTGTCAAGTCTTTCCCGTGCTCTCCTCGCGGGAGGCACGCGAGCGAGTTGCTGCCCGGTCGAGCAGTGACCGGGCTCTGTACCCGCTCGTCGCAATCCGAGCGGGCAGGAGCGGCGGTGCCTGTGGGTTCTCCTGGTCGGACGACTGACCAGCTGGGGGCGATGGTCTGACGGCGCGTGATCGTAGGGAGTGCGGTCGTCGTGCGAAATGACACGAGCCGGCGAAGCGAGCTTTCGGCCGGCCCGTGTGGTCGTGGCGGGCGCTCAGCGACCTAGCGGGAGGTCACGGTGATGGTCACCGAGCGGGTGTTGTCGGCTGGGTTGGCGTCGCCGCTCAGGGGTGCACTCGCTGTCACGGTGTAGGTCCCGAGCGCTGTCCGACTGTTGGTACGCCAGGTGAAGGAGATCGTCCGCGTGGCACCCGGAGACAGCGTGACCTTGCTGCGGACCGTTCCCATCGCGGCGTTGCGCGGTTGCGTCGTGAGCGTGACCGTGACGGTGACACTGGCGGTGCCGCGGTTCTCCAGCGTGACGGAGACGGTTCCGTTCTGACCGCGTCGGAGCTGGGTGGGACCAGTGAGGTTGGTGATCGCGACATCGCGGACGGATTGTGTGACGGTGACCGTCGCGGTTCGACTGTTGTCGCTCGGGTCGCTGTCCTCACCGTTGATCTCGGCTCGTGCCTCGAGCGTATAGGTACCTGCAGCAGTCGGTCGCCACGAGAAGTTCACCGTCTTGCTGGAGCCTGCCGCGAGCGAGACGCTGCGCGGCGAGCCGATGGCGGCACCGTTCGCGTTGAGCGTGACGGTCACCGATTCACTGGTGGTGCCTTCGTTCCGCACAGTGACTTTGATGGTCGCGCTGCTCCCGGTCGTCAAGGAGGTGGGAACACTGAGGCCGGTGACCGCCACATCGCGAGTCGTCGGCGCAGTGGTACCGCCATCGTTCCCGCTTTCGCCGCCACTCTCGTTGCCGCTCCCACCACTCCAGTTGACGCGAACCAGCGGCTGGCCGTCGCTGTCCCAAGGGCCAGCTTCCCCGTTGGCGAGGAGGAAGCTACGCACCTGAGCTGGCGAAGCACCAGGATTTTGGAGAAGATAGAGGCCAGCTGCGCCGGTCACGTGCGGAGTCGCCATGCTGGTGCCGCTCCAGCGCTGGTAACCGCCCCCCGGGACCGTGGAGAGAATCGAGACTCCCGGAGCATAGAGATCGACGACCGATCCATAGTTGGAGAACGAGGCGCGCGTGTCGTCGGCACCGTACGAGGTACTCGGTCCGAGTCCACCGGGTTTCCCGTCGGTATCGACGATCGCGCCGACCGCGATGACTTCCGGATACGCAGCGGGAATGGTATTGCTGGCATTCTTACCATCGTTCCCTGCTGCGACGACGAGCGTCACGCCAGCCTGCACGACGCGGCAGACGGCACGATGGAGCGGATCGCTCGTTCCACCACAGTTGGGCGTATCGGTACCGCTCGCACCACCACTGTAATTGGCCACGCGGATCGTCGCTGCGTTGGCGGCGACCCAATCCAGGCCACAGATGAGCCACGACACATAGCCGGTGCCGTTATCCCCGAAAACTTTGACGGCCCACAAGCGGGCGCCCGGTACCACACCGACCACACCGGTGCTGTTGTCGCGAGCGCCGATGATCCCCGCGACATGCGTGCCGTGCCCGTGCCGGTCGAGCCAACTCCCGCTGCCGGAGCAATCGTATCCCCCGACGACATTGAGGTCCGGGTGGCTCGGATCGATCCCGGTATCCAGTACCGCGATGTCGATCGGCATCGGATCGTCGACGCCGTCGATCTTGGCTGTCCCGTTCGCCGGTGTACCGATCCGCTGGATGCCGGTCGGAACGGTCTGCGCTGCCACATGCGTTTCCGCATCGGGGACGATGGCGGCGATGCGACCTGTTGCGAGCAAGCGCTGCACTTGTCGACCAGTCAGGTGTCCAGCGAAGCCTGCGAACGCCGTACCGTAGACCTGCTCCGGCTCGATGCCGAGCTCGCTCGCGACGTCGATCGCCTCGCTGCGACGGACGGGGGCATAGGCATCGACGCTCGTCTGGGTGTCATCGAGGACGACGATGTAGCGAGCCGGTGGTCCTTCGGCAGCAGCGACTGCCAAGGCTGCCGTGCAGAGTTGCACAGCGAGAAAGAGACTCAGCGCGATCTGGACGATTCGGCGTGCCATGTGACCCCCTGACCGTCAACGGCCTTGCGGCCTCGCTCAGTGGAGGAGGTCGTCTGCTGTGCCGGTCGGTCGGAGGGGCTGAGAGTCACAGCGGCGGCTGAGCGGAAGAGTCTAGATCGCGCTAGCCGAGTGGGGTCAGAACGATCGTGCTGACCAAGCTTTCCTGGCGTCCTCCGTTCTCGGTCCTATTCCTCGATCGCCGGCGAGTCGACGGAAGGACCGGTACTCGCGAGAGTCCGATCGGACCAGTCTCCTGTCGCCGCCTTTGGAAAGCCTCTGCACTGCGAGGGAAGCGTACGACGCTTCCCCAAGCGATATCGCGGTCGCGGTCCTGAGCCTGGCCAGCGTCGTCTGGTCCCGCCGCGGATCCTGCCGCGCGGCGAGCGGTGCGCGGGGAGTTGGCCGCGCCACAGGGGCGGTAGGCGCGGTAGCGCGTCGCCCCAACATGGGTGGTGCGGCACACCCCTGGCCGGGCACGTGCGTGGCAAGGTTCGCGGGTTCCTGTCCCCATTTTGTAGGGGTCGGGCCCGCCCGACCCGTCGGCCCTGTGGCCGGCAATCC
>OGCH01000055.1_pt1 | contig 76896 bp, 92 predicted proteins | sample 1570111 | NCBI WGS metagenome assembly OGCH01 (sample SAMN03436243, study PRJEB24508) | hot springs metagenome | biome: Desert Springs; feature: Hot Springs; material: Water | place: USA: Great Boiling Spring, Nevada | collected 2008-12-01 | depth 0 m m | reverse complement strand
AATTTATACTTTTGACTCTAAAAAAAATATATACAATTTTATAATAGTTGATAATGGTAAAATTTCTGAACTAGGAAATAATTTGATTATTAATGAAAATACATTACCCATCTTAGACCTATCAAATTATATTATACTTCCTGGCTTTATCGATTCTCATGTTCACCTTACATCTACGGCTATGAATGAAATATCAGTAGATTTGAGTTCCTTTACATCCTTAAAGGAGATAATAAAGACTTTAGAAGCCCTGAGAGATTCACTCCCTGAAGGTGAATGGATCATCGCAAAAGAATTCGATCCTACTAATCTGGAAGAGAAAAGAAATATAACTCAAGAAGAACTTGACAGGTACTTCCCAAATCACCCAGTTTTAATAATAAGAAAAGATGCACATTCAAGCATAATTAACTCATTAGGATTGAGACTTTTAGAGATAGAAATTTCACCTATCAATGGATTAATCAAAGAAAGAGATCATCAGATTGCCATAGGTAAAGCTTATCAAAGTATTGATCCATCTTTATTAGTAAAGGGATTAATAAAAACCTTAAAAAAAGCAGCAGAAAAAGGAATAACAACTATCCATGCCCTTGAAGGAGGTTATACCTCACCTCCTAACTCTCCTCAACTCCTCTTAGGACTGAACCAATATTTTCCTATAGATGTGATTATTTACTATCAAACTACTTCTATAAAAAAAGTAAAAGACTTAGGCTTAAAAAGAATAGGTGGATGCTTATTAGTTGATGGCTCTATAAGTACCCTTACCGCTGCCATTTCTGAACCTTATTTAACTAATCAAGGTTATGGTGTCCTTTTTTGGGATATTGAATCCCTCTCAAATTTTATAAAAACAGCCCATAAAGAGGACTTACAAATTGCATTTCATGCAGTAGGAGACCAGGGTATAGATCTGCTTTTGAAAGCATATCAAAGAGTACTTAAAGAGATACCTAAAGAAGATCATCGACATCGCATAGAACACTTTGAACTCCCTCAAAAAGAACACATAAAAATTGTATCCCAACTAAATTTAACTTTATCTCTCCAACCAAGCTTTCTATACTTTTGGGGAGGAGAGGGAAAACTTTATGAACAACTCCTTGGAAAAGAAAGAGCAAAAAGAATTATACCTCTAAGAAGCATTCTAAATGAAAATATAGTTGCAGGAGGAGGATCTGACAGTTCTGTAACGCCTATGGATCCCTTCTTAGGAATCTATTCTGCCATAAACCATCCTAATGAAGAGGAAAGAATAACTTTGGAAGAGGCGATTAAAATGTTTACTTACAATAGCGCTTATATAGGATTTCTTGAAAAGGAAAAGGGATCTATAGAAAAAGGTAAGGATGCAGACCTAGTGATTTTAGAAAAAGATCCTTTCGAAATCAAGGATAGAGAGGAATTAATAAATATAAGAGTTTTAGGCACAATTTCAAAAGGAAAATTCGCCTACAAAGATCCAAACTTAATTACGAACTTCTGATATATCTGATAGAATAGACATTCTTTTAAGAATTTCCTGACCCACTAAAAGCCCAGAGACAGAAGCCTGCATAAGTCCTCTTGTGATCCCAGCTCCATCTCCAATTGCAAAGAGATTTTTAATCTCCGTTTCCAGAGAAGAATTAAGTTTTACCCTTGCAGAATAGAACTTAACTTCTACTCCATAAAGCAAAGTATGTCTTGAGTATATTCCTGGAGTTACCTTATCCAAAGCTTGAATCATTTCTATAATATCTACTAAATATCTATATGGTAATACTAAACTCAAATCCCCAGGCACAGCATCTTTCAAAGTAGGAACTACCATACCTTTTTGTAATCTATCCCAGGTAGATCTCCTTCCAGCTAAGAGATCTCCGAGTCTTTGAAGGATCACCCCATTACTCAGAAGATTTGCAAGACTTCCTATAGCCCTACCATAGGCGATAGGATCTTTAAAAGGCTCAGTAAAGGTTTTAGATACCAATATAGCAAAATTAGTATTTTCAGTTTTCTTTTCTGCAAAACTATGTCCATTTACAGAAATAATACCTTCATTTTGTTCCATTACTACCTCACCGTAAGGATTCATGCAAAAAGTCCTTACCTTGTCATCAAAGGTCTTGGTATAGTAAATAAATTTCGCCTCATAAAGTTCATCAGTTAATTCCTTCATCACTGCAGCAGGAATCTCAACTCTTACTCCAATATCCACAGGATTTATTACCCACGAAAGCCCAATCCTCTGCCCTTCTTCGGTAAACCATTTAGCTCCCTCTCTTCCAGGAGCTACTATCACATAATCAGCATAATAAATTTTTCCATCCTCCAGTTCTATCCCTTTAGCTTTTCCATTCTCCACTAGTATTTTTGAAACCTGTTTACCTAAAATAATATCTACCTTGTCCTTTAAGTATTCATACATGTTAAGAAGGATAGGCGCACACTTCTCTGTACCAAGATGTCTCACAGCAAAATAGACCAGTCTTAAATCAGCAGCAATAGCCTTCCTTTGGAAATAAGCAAATTTTTCTGGATCAGGCTTTATAACAGGCTGATCTGCCCCGAATTCGGTATAAATATTATTAACTTCTTCCATTAACCTCAAAAGTTTTTCTTCCCCAATATAATCCTTTAACCAACCTCCTACTTCTGTGGAAAAGGTAAGCTTTCCATCACTAAAAGCCCCAGCACCACCCCAACCAGAAACAATATTACAACGAGGACAGAGTACACATCCCTGTCTATTAACTATAGCAGGACACACTCTTTTGCTTGTAAGTTCTCCTTTTTCTACAAGCAAAACTTTGAGGGGCTTTTTACCCCTCACTAAAGATATAGCACTAAATATTCCTGCCGGACCACCACCGACTATAATAACATCATATCTCATGACGGATACAAATTCTCCTGTGATAGTCTTGGTAAATATTCGACTCCTTCTTTCAATCTCACTCTTCCTGCCTTAACCAACTTGACCAACTCCGGTATAATTTTACCTCTTTCTTCTTCAATTTCCAAGAGGATTTTTTCCATGTTCATTTTTCCATCCATAACTTTTAACATTTTCTGAACAGCAGGATCATTAGAAGTTACATTTCCTATCTTCTCAGGAACCACATATTGTAAATTCACAAGATCTCTTAATGCTATTCTTCCTTCTTCTAAAGCATTTAATATAACATCAATAGCAAGTAATGTCCCAAGACCACTAATCCTAGCTATGGTTGCAAAATCCCTTCTACCATCAATATTCGATAAAATAAATTTTTCCTTCTCTTCCGAAGTCATACTCTCAGGATCTTTTCTTAATAATAAAACCTGAACTGATGATGGAATTGCTCGAGAAGGATCTGGAAAAAAAGGTACACAAGTTAAAGATCCTATCTTTTTCCTTTTCTCCTGCCACTCATCCATAATCCTAGCAGCCTCAAGTATTAATGCCTCAGAGGACATATTTATCAAAGTAGGAATATTAGAAACATCCTCCTCTAAGAATTCAAAAGTTCCATCTTCCCACGTAAAAAGTTCTAAAAAACCAGGCATTCCTTTTAATCTACCAACTTCCGAATTAATGACCCTTCCCTCTTTTAAATAAAGAATACCTTTTTTAAAAGGTTTATTAATTAAAAGCCTTCCTGTAGCAAATTTCCCTGAAAGTATTTGGAGTAGAGATACAAGGTCAAACTCTCTTAAATTTCCTGTTAGCGGCATAACCCTCTCCCCTGAATTTTTGGTGCGCCCGAGAGGACTTGAACCTCTAACCTACGGATTCGTAGTCCGCCGCTCTGTCCTGTTGAGCTACGGGCGCACTCTTTATGTGATTATAACCATTTTTCTAAACTCAAGTCAAATAGTGAAGAAAGTTTAAAAAAGAGACTGTAAATCTTTTAAGAGTTCACTTATTTCATTTTCTGCCTCTTCACCGCTGACAATACATTTCTTAGCATATTCCTCAACTATTAATATACCAACTCTCTTTAGAGCAGACCTTACTGCAGCAATTTGAGAGATTATCTCTTTACAATCCCTCTCTTCCTCTATCATCCTTTGAAGTCCTCTTACTTGTCCCTCAATTCTTCTTAGAGCCACTAAATATTCCTTTTTATCCAAAAAGCTTCACTCCTCCGTTAACAATTTAAATATACTTTTAGCAGCAACCTTCCCTGCTCCCATAGCATTGATTACCGTTGCAGAACCACTTGCCACATCCCCACCTGCAAAAACTCTATCTTTAGAAGTTTTTCCTGTCTCTTTATCTATCAATATAGTGCCGTTTTTATTAACTGAAAGATCTGGCGTGGTCATACTTATTAGAGGATTAGGCACCGTTCCAATAGCTACTATAGCCATATCAATAGGGAATACAAAATTAGATCCTTCTATAGGAATAGGTCTTCTCCTTCCACTACCATCAGGTTCTCCTAAGGTCATCCTCTGAAGCTCTATTCCTATAAGATGTCCTTTCTCATCACCTACAAATTTTACAGGAGAGACTAAAAAGTTAAATATTATACCTTCTTCCTTTGCATGTACTATCTCCTCATATCTTGCTGGCATTTCCTCTTCTGTTCTTCGGTAAAGTATGTGTACCTCCTTTGCACCAAGCCTTAAAGCAGTCCTTGCAGCATCCATAGCCACATTACCTCCCCCTATAACTCCAACTATCTTTCCTATCTTTATAGGAGTATCATATTCTGGAAATTTATAAGCCTTCATCAAATTTACCCTAGTCAGAAACTCATTTGCAGAGTATATACCAATCAGATTCTCTCCAGGAATATTCAGAAACTGAGGGGCTCCAGCTCCGGTCCCAATAAAAACCGCATCATATTCTTTTAAGAGTTCATCTATAGTAACGCTTCTACCCACAACTACATTAGTAAAAATCTCAACACCAAGACTTTTTATATACTCCACCTCAGCCCTAACTATTCTCTTAGGAAGTCTGAATTCTGGAATTCCATAAATTAAGACACCACCTGGCTCATGAAAGGCTTCAAAAATTGAAACCTCGATCCCTATTCTTGCTAAATCTCCAGCAACAGTAAGTCCTGCAGGTCCTGAACCTACAACTGCAACCTTTTTATCATATTTTTTTACTATTGGTGGTATTTCATAACCTTTGTTTAGCTCATAATCTGCTACGAATCTTTCAAGCCTACCAATAGCTACAGGTTCTCCTACTTTTTTAAGAGTACAAAGAGCTTCACACTGAGTTTCCTGTGGACAAACTCTTCCTGTAGTTGCAGGAAGATTATTACTTTCCTTTATCTTTTTTATCGCTTCATCATATTTCTTTTCTTTAATCAATCTTATAAAACCAGGAATATCAATGTTAACTGGACAACCTTTTACACAAGGGGCATCTTTACACTGCAAACACCTACTTGCTTCTATTAGAGCTTGTTCTTCCGTATAACCAAGAGCAACCTCATCAAAATTTTTAATCCTCTCCTCTACAGGTTGTTCTGGAATTGGAGTCTTAGTTTTTACTATGGCCAACCTTACCTACCTCACTTTCCTCAAATAATCTTAAAGCTAAGGCTTCTTCTTCCTTATATGTCTTTAACCTTGCCAATAATTCATCAAAATCAACCAGGTGACCATCAAATTCAGGACCATCTATACAAGTAAATTTAATTTTATCTCCTACTGTAACCCTACACCCACCACACATTCCTGTACCATCCACCATAATGGGATTTAAACTTACAATAGTGGGAACACCATAATTTTTAGTAAGATCAGAAACTACCTTCATCATTATAGTTGGGCCAACAGCCCATATTCTATCTATTTTCCTTTCTTCGAGGATCTCTTTTAGCACATCAGTAACTAATCCTTTTCTCCCTAAACTTCCATCATCGGTAGTTATATAAATTTCATCACTAATATTCTTAATCTCTTCTCTAAATATTACATAGTCAGAACTTCTTCCACCAATTATACTAATGACATAGTTTCCCTTCTCTTTTAAACCCTTTAAAATAGGATAAAGAGCAGCTATGCCTACTCCTCCACCAACTCCTATAACAACTCCAAACTTTTCTATCTCACTTGGATTTCCAAGAGGACCCACAATATCAGAAATCTTATCCCCTACTCCTAACCTTCCTAAGAGTTTCGTTGTCTTTCCGACCTCTTGAAAGACTATCGTTATGCTCTCTTTCTCTAAGTTTTTATCAGCAATAGTAAGGGGTATTCTTTCTCCTTTTTCATGCACTCTCAAAATCACAAACTGTCCAGGCAAAGCCTTTTTAGCTATAAGAGGAGTTTTCACCTCAATTAATTTTACATTAGGCGCTAACTGTTTTTTCAATATTATTTCAAACAACAAAAATCCCTCCTTTTTGGTTGAAAAATTATATCATCAACATGCAAGAATGTAAATCAAGCATCAAACCTTAGGGGAAGAAGACTCTATAAGAGGAATGTTTTCAAAAAATATTACATTTACCTCTATATCTTGATAGGTGAATCTAAGAAGCTTAGGAAAGTTGTTTTTTGTAAAAAGAAGAATAAAAGAGAAACTTTCTTTAGGTTTTAATAGCTTAACTATAGGATAATATACTAAATCATAACCGAGCACTTTTCTAAATGAGTCTTCATTATTAAGAATTTTTTCAAGATTATTTGAAACGTTCTCTAAGCTGATAATTACTTTTGATAGGTCAATATCTTTCTCTCCATTATTATAAATAGTAATAAATAAAGGAAGAACTCTATTGAAGAGATAGTAATCAAATTTAGGATAATTAGTTAGGTCTAATACTGCAACTTTTAACGGATACTTTGGCGAGTATCCATAATGAAAATTAAAAAAATTAAGATTTTTACTATTTATTAATGCCCCATCAATATGCAATTTAATTAGTTTTTCTTTCAACTCAGTATAACCATAGACCTGATAAAGATTAGTATAACAATCTACAGCTATATTCCATGAAACATAACTTTTGTCGGGGTTTTTTAAATATTTTTCCTCATTTTCCTTTGCTAGTTTCAGCAATAAATCTTCGTCCTTACCTAATACAAAAGTAAGCATAAATAGAGTTATCAATAAAATAAAAAATAAGTATTTTAAAAACTTATTCATAATCCTCAAAACTAACAAAAAATTTGGTGGAGCTGGGGGGACTTGAACCCCCGACCTCTTCCGTGCCATGGAAGCGCGCTCCCTCTGCGCCACAGCCCCACCATTTTAATCATTAATTTGGAGGCGGCACCCGGACTCGAACCGGGGAATGGGAGATTTGCAATCTCCTGCCTTAGCCGCTTGGCGATGCCGCCACAAATTCTAAACAATTTTTGGAGCGGGCGACGGGATTTGAACCCGCGACCCTCGGCTTGGGAAGCCGATGCTCTACCTCTGAGCTACACCCGCCTTCCCAAGAACCACTGATTTTAGAATATGATTTTTTTTAAAGCTTGTCAAGATTCTAATAAGTAGCCTAAAAATTATTTAAGTTGACAATAACAAAAATTATTTTTATCATTAATACTAAAATCTGATTTAGGTGGGAGGTGCATCATGCTGAAAAAGGGTATCTCTAGAATATTTTTACTACTTTTATCCCTACTTTTATTCTCTCTCCTTTCTGCACCCGCACAAACATTAAATGTTAACCCCAATGGCTGGCTCGACCAAGTAGCATTTATTCCTGAAAAAGATATGGCAAAGGCTGTAGAAATGATGTCCAAAGGAGACATTGATATTTATTTCAATGAAATAAGTGACCCACAACTCTTCAGAAGAATAAAAGAAGATCCAAATCTAACTTACGGAACATCTTTTGGACTTTACTATGAACTAACCTTCAACCCAGTAGGACCTACTTACAAAGATGGTAGGCTAAATCCTTTCAGCAACAAAAAAATAAGAGAAGCAATGAATATTGTAATTGATAGACAATATATAGTAGACGAGATAATGGGAGGACTTGCAGAAGTAAAACTATTACCTCTTAACAAAGGATTCCCAGAATATGAAAGATACAAGGACACCATAGCAAATTTAGAGAAACTTTATAAATATGACTTTAACAAAGGAAAACAGATAATTACAACTGAAATGAAAAAAATGGGAGCAGAATTAAAAGGAAATAAATGGTATTACAAAGGAAATCCAGTAGTAGTCAAATTTATCATAAGAACTGAGGATAGAAGAAAGCAAATTGGAGATTACGTGGCTAATCAGCTTGAAAAATTAGGTTTCACCGTAGAAAGAATGTATAAGACCTCAAGAGAAGCCTCTCCTCTCTGGGTAAGAGGAAATCCAGAAGATGGACAGTGGGATATCTATACAGGCGGATGGATAACTACTGTCTTAGCAAGAGATATGGCTGATAACTTTAGATTCTTCTATACTCCAGATTCAGAAATGTCTTACTCACCTCTTTGGAGAGCATATAAACCAGATAAAGAATTTAGAGATATAGCCAACAAACTTGCTCAAAGAACATTCAAGTCCATGGCAGAGAGAAACTACTTGATGAGAAAAGCTTTAGAGCTCTGCTTAAAAGATTCTGTTAGAGTGTTCTTGATTGACCAGAAGGCCGCATGGGCAAGAAGAAAGAATATTGATATAGCGGTAGATTATGCTGGTGGAAGTTCCTCAAGAGCCTGGCCATATACTTTAAGAATTGCTGGAAAAGAGGGTGGAAGTGTAAAGGCTGGAATGTCTGAAGTCATTATAGACCCATGGAACCCAATAGCAGGATCTAACTGGGTATATGACACTATATTCTGGGAAGCAACTTTTGGAAGAAATTGGATCTATCATCCTTACACAGGGCTTCCAATTCTTTTTGGAATAGAAAGTGCTGATTTAACTGTAACTGCTGATGTACCTACTTTCCCCAACAAAGGATCCGAAAGCTGGCTCAAGGTAAAAAGAGTAAAGAGTATAACTGTACCTGATGATGCATGGTATGGTTGGGATGCAAAGAAACAAACCATGATTACAGCAAAAGAGGCAGGAGTTAAAGAAGCAAAAGTAAAAGTAGTGATAAACTATGGGGATGTGCTTGGAAAGAAGAAGTATCATGATGGAACAGTTCAAAGTCTTGGAGACTATCTTGTAGACTTTATTATAGGCTTTGAAAGAGCAAGTAAAGATAGTAAGCTCTATGATGAGAGCTATGTTGACTACTTCAACTCCTGGAGAGAGTCCTTTGTAGCATGGAAAATTGTAAAAGAGCACCCATTAGTAATAGAATACTATACTAATTATGCTGAGCTTGACGCAGAACTTACTGCATTATGGCCTACCACATCGGTACTCTTCCCATGGCATGCGCTTGCTATAGGAATTAGAGCAGAGGAAGAAGGAAAGCTTGCTTTCTCTGCTGACAAAGCAGAAGCAACAAAGGTAGAGTGGATGAATTACATTGGTGGACCAAGCCTTGGAATATTGAAAGAAATGCTTGATAAATCCCAAAAAGATAACTACTTACCATTCAAGAATTTCTTAAGCAAGTATGTAAAAGAAGGAGAAATTAAAGAAAGATATAATGCACTCTCCAACTGGTACAATAGATTCAAACACTTCTGGGTAAGTAATGGTCCCTACTACTTAGAAAAGGCGGACACCGTAGCTCACACAGTTCTCTTAAAGAATGCTAAATTTTTGAAGTAAAGTATTGTATAATATAAACCCAGGGGGAAATTTCCCCCTGGGTTTTTTTTTGAAATAACAATAAAGGAGGTTGATGAAAATAGAAGGGATTAAAAAAATTCTTATTTACTTTTTAAAAAGAGCTATTGCTATATTTATTACTGTTGCAATAGCAATTTATCTCACTATTGTTATAGCCAATGCCGGAGGATATGTAGATAAGATTATAGAAGATGAAATAAGAATGAATGTAGCAATGGCAATAAGAAATGACCCTTCTGTAAGAGGATTTACTGACGAACAAAAACAAAAAATAATAGAAAATAGAGTAAGGAATGAGATGAGGAGAAGAGGTTTAGACCAACCTTTCATAATAAGAAGTATTTATCACCTAAAAAGGGCATTGCTGCTTGACTTAGGTACTGCCTCTTCTATGACCAGTGATAGCGGTTCTATGCTTGTGAAAAACATTATCTTAGAAAGAATTCCTTTATCTATTCTTCTTTTTACAACTATAACCATAATTAACTTCTTTTCTGCTTTATATTTAGGCCTGAAACTTTCAAGAAGATATGGATCCTTCTTAGATAAGTTAATAGTTTATCTTTCCCCCCTTTCCACGATTCCTGGATGGTTTTATGGTATATTTCTTATAATGATATTTTATTCTTGGCTTCATATACTGCCCCCAGGAGGCTTTATTGATTTTCCTCCCCCACCAACCTTATTAGGTAAAATATTAAACGTGGCAAAGCATATGATATTACCAGTTCTTTCTTGGTTTATAAGCTCCATATTTTTAAGTGCCTATAGCGAGAGAAACTTCTTCTTGATTTATTCCACCGAAGATTATGTGGAAGTGGCAAAAGCAAAAGGTTTGCCAGATAAGGTGATAGAAAGAAGATATATTTTAAGGCCAGCCCTACCTCCTATTATTACTTCTTTTGCCCTTGCTCTCATCTCTTCTTGGATGGGCGCAATTGTAACAGAAGCAGTATTTAATTGGCCTGGACTTGGTATGGTTTTAAGTAGAGCAATAGGGACTTTTGATGCTCCTGTGATAGTTGGAGTCACAGTAATATACGCTTACCTCCTTGGAGCTACAGTACTTATTTTAGATTTTATATATGCTCTCATTGATCCTCGAGTGAGAATATGAGGTGATAAAAATGGACAACATGGAATTTACTTCATCTTATAGCATAAAAGGAATATTTAGAGAAATATTACGATACAAGACAGGAGTATTTTCTCTCCTAATATTTGCCATACTTATTCTAATGTCTATCTACGCATATCTCAGCATGCCCTATGAAAAAGCCAAAGAACTCTGGAACGACAGCCAAGCTTGGTTAAAATACCCAAGAAATGCCATACCCACATGGCTAGCATTCTTTTCGGGTAAAAACCTACCTAAGAATATATACCTGAAGGAACCAAAAGAAGAGATTATCTCAGACAACCCCAAAGTTATAAGATATACATATAACATAGACTATACCTATGACGATTTCCCTAGTGAGTTTAATATATTTCTAAACAGCAGTTTTAAGGAGAATCCACCTAATTTAAAAATCTACTGGATAAACCCCTATGGAGATAGAATCTTACTTGCTGAAAAAACTCAAAGAGCAGATAAAGATATATTTTACATTGGAAATGAATTCTCTATAGAACAAAAGTTTACTGATTACTACAAAGAGAAATTAGGATTTTATCCTACTTTTCCTATTACAATTATGAAAGGACTCTTTGGAGATATAGAAACTCAACAAGTTAAAAAAGGAACTTACAGACTTGAAATAGAAGTTCAATTTGGAGACAAAAGTGACACCATCCAAATAGAACCTATAATATATGGAAAAGTTTATGGGGTAGCAGGAACGGACCATTTGAGAAGACCCTTAGAACTTGGTATTTTGTATGGAACACCCATTGATCTTGCCTTTGGACTTGGAGCATCTTTGAGTATAACCATAATACAATTGATATTAGCTACCATTAGTGGTTGGTATGGTGGATGGGTAGATAATATTATTCAAAGACTCACAGAAATATACATGTTACTGCCTTTCCTGCCCCTCATGATTATGATCTCCTTATTCTATAAATTGACCATTTGGCAACTTTTGATTGTATTGATAATCCTTAGTATTTTTGGCTCTGGAATAAAGACTCAAAGAGCCATGGTTTTACAAGTAAAAACATTACCCTATATAGAAGCTGCAAAAACTTATGGTGCAAGCAATATGAGAATAGTATTTCTTTACATTATTCCTAAGATTTTACCTCCTGTAATACCTGGATTAATCATCAGCATACCCGCTTATATATTTTTAGAAGCAATTCTCTCCCTTTTTGGAGTACTAGATCCCACGGAACCAACCCTTGGAAGAATAATCGAGGAAGCCTTCCAAAATGGAGCTTTATATAAAGGATTCTATTACTGGGTAATTGAGCCGTCTTTAATAATTGTACTCTTAGCTGTCTCCTTTGCACTCTTAGGTTTTGTTATAGATAGAATAGTTAATCCAAGACTTAAAGAAGTATAGGAGTGGTAACATGGCAAACACAGTTCTTAAACTAAATAATTTTACAGTGGTATATAAAACTCAAAAAGGTCCTTTAGAGGCAGTAAGAAATGTGAGCTTCGAATTAAAAGAAGGAGAAACTCTTGCTATAGTAGGTGAATCAGGCTGTGGCAAAAGCTCCCTCGCAAGAGGAATACTAAGATTATTTCCAAGGAATTTAGAAAAGGCAACTGGAGAGATATATATAAATGGCACAGAAGTTCTATCTCTAAAGGAAGAGGAATTTAGAAAAAACATAAGATGGAGTAAGATCTCTATGGTTTTCCAAGGAGCAATGAACTCCCTAAATCCCATCCTAAAAATAGTACATCAAGTAGCAGAGCCATTAATTGTTCACTTTGGAATGGAAAAATTTTCTGCTTATCAAAGAGCTAAAGAAATATTAAGCTTAGTAGGTATTCCTGAATCTTTTGCAGAAAGATATCCTTTTGAACTTTCAGGTGGAATGAAACAAAGAGTAGTTATAGCTATGGCTCTTGTGACTCATCCAAGCATCGTAATACTGGATGAACCCACATCAGCTCTTGATGTAATAACACAGGCAAATATAATGAATCTTTTAAAGGTTTTGAAGAAGGATTTAAACTTAAGTTATATCTTCATCACTCATGATATCGCCACTGCAAGTGAACTTGCAGATAGAGTTGCCGTTATGTACGCTGGAGAAATCGTAGAAATAAGTCCTGCAGAGAAGTTCTATAACTCGCCAGCTCATGGTTATACCATGATGCTTTTAAATAGCGTACCCACCTTAAAGACCACTAAAAAGTTGAAGGCAATTCCAGGATCACCACCAAGCTTAATTAATCCTCCATCAGGTTGTAGATTCCATCCCAGATGTCAGTATGTTATGGATATATGCAAAGAAAAAGAACCTCCCATGTTTAAAAAAGATGAAGACCATTATGCAAAATGTTATATAGGTGAGAGCCATGAATAACAATAATGTCTTACTAAAAGTAGAGAATCTAAAAGTTTGGTTTGAAATAAGAAAGAATATCTTAGCAAAACCACTCTATGTAAAAGCCGTAGACGGAGTAAGCTTCGAACTAAAGAAGGGAGAGTCTATCTCCTTAGTCGGTGAAAGTGGTTCTGGAAAAACAACTTTAGGAAGAACTATACTAAGATTATATGAACCTACAGACGGAAAGATCTTTTTTGAAGAAAAAGATATAACCAATATAGACTATAAAGAACTAAGTTGGTATAGAAAAGAAACAGGATTTGTTCAACAAGATCCTTTCGGAGCCTTAGCACCTCATTTCACAATATATAGAATTTTAGAAGAGCCACTCCTAATAAATAAAATTGGCACTCCTCAAGAAAGAAAAGACATGATTTTTAAAGCCTTAGAAGAAGTTAAACTCACACCAGTAACTGACTTTATTGGAAAATACCCCCACATGATATCGGGAGGACAAATGCAAAGAGTAGTAATAGCAAGAGCACTAATCATGAGACCAAAGTTGGTAATAGCGGATGAACCAGTATCTATGCTTGACGCCTCAGTAAGAATAGAGATTCTTGAACTACTAAGAGATCTTCAAGAAAAACATCACATGAGCATGATATACATAACCCATGATCTTGCTACAGTAAGGGCTTTTTCAAACTGGATTTTTATAATGTACGCAGGAAATCTTGTAGAAAGAGCTAAAACTGATGAATTATTGAACAATCCTCTACATCCATATACAAAGGCATTACTTTCTGCAATACCAGATCCAGATCCTCAAAATCGCTTTAAATTAAGAGAAGTACCCCCAGGAGAACCTCCAAACCTTATAAATCCACCAACAGGTTGTAGATTTCACCCCAGATGTCCACATGTTATGAATATATGCAAAGAGAAAGAACCAGAAGAGATTGAAGTATCAAAAGATCATTGGACCAAATGTTGGCTATATAACAAGGGGTAAGCAAAAGGCTTACCCCTTGTTCTTCATTAACCTGTCAAGAGCTATTTTATACCCCTCAGCACCATAGAGTAAAAATTTCTTAACCCTACTTATGGTAGCAGAACTTGCTCCTGTCTCTTTCTCAATCTCTTCGTAAGATTTTCCCTCATAAAGCATTTTAGCAACTTTTAACCTTTGTGCCAATTCCTTTATTTCTGTAATAGTACATATATCTTCAAGAAACCTTAAAACTTCCTCTTCATTCTCTAACGTAAGTACTGCTTTTACAAGGAAGTAAACATCTTCATCAGCCCATTTAGGATTGTAACTCAATAACATTCCCCCCTAAACTCTTAAGAGTTTCGGTAAAAGTAGGAAAGGAGATATTTATACTGTCACTCTCCACAATAGTCTCATCATCAGCAATAAGCCCTGCAATAGCAAAAGCCATAGCAATTCTATGATCACCATAAGTCTCTATCTCCCCGCCCTTCAACTTTGTGGGACCATAAACTACAAATCCATTATCAATTACCTTTGCTTTCCCTCCCATTTTATTTATTCCATCTACCACAGCTTTAATTCTATCAGACTCTTTTACTTTTAACTCCTCCACATCTTTAAATATACTCTCGCCCTTTGCTTGAGTTGCTATAATAGCAAGTATAGGAACTTCATCGATAAGAGTTGGTACAATATCACCTTTTATCTCAAAGGCCTTCAAATCTGAATATTCTATCATCAAATTTCCGATAAGCTCTCCCCCATCTTCCCATGTATCGATGATATTAAACTTAGCTCCAGCCTCTTTAAGGATGTCTAACATACCTGTTCTCGTAGGATTAATTCCAACATTTTTAATAATGACTTTAGATCCCTCTACCAACAACCCCGCAGCAATAATGAAGGCTGCCGAAGAAAAATCACCAGGTATATTGAAATCTTTATTCTTATAACTTTCTATACCATGAGTTTTTAGAGTTAAACCCTCCCTTTTAAGAGGCAATCCAAGATATTGAAACATTCTTTCAGTATGATCTCTTGATAAAGAAGGTTCAGTAACACAGGTTTCTCCCTCAGCAAGAAGACCTGCAATTAATAATGCTGACTTTACTTGAGCACTTGCTACATTCAATATGTGACTCTCCCCAACCAATTTTTCTCCTTTTATGGCAAGAGGAGGATTATTATCGTTATTCCTTCCCCATATATTTGCACCCATTTTCCTAAGTGGATCTACAACTCTCTTCATTGGTCTTCTTCTCAAAGATGAATCACCTGTAATTACTGAAAAGACTCCAGGAAGTCCGCTTAGAAGTCCTGTAAGCAGCCTTATAGTGGTACCTGAATTTCCTGCATCAAGAACATTCTCAGGTTCCTTGAATCCTTTTATACCATTTCCTTTTACCCTTACTATACTATCGTACACTTCAATAGAGACTCCCAAAGATTTTAAACAATTCATAGTAGAGATACAATCCTGAGAGAAAAGAAAATTCCTTATTATACTCTCTCCCTCACCCATAGAAGAGAAAATTAAGGCTCTATGAGAGATAGATTTATCTCCAGGAACCTCTACTTCTCCTTTCAAGACTTTACTTTTTTTAACTAATAATTTTCCCATATCAATCCCTCAATCTTAATCTTTTTTCTCTTGAATCTTTAAATATATGTCTTATCTTTTCAAAATCCTTTCTTTCTAAATTCTCAATCAAATCTTTTAAAGTTTTCTCAAACTCCACCAAAGCCTCTTTTATTTTAATATCATTCTCTTTTAAGATATCTAACCACAAATTATAATCACTTTTTGATATTCTCGTAGTATCCTTAAAACCACTTCCAAAGAAGCTTAAATTATCTTCTTTTACAGAAACATAAGACAACAGATAGGCGATAATTTGAGGAAGATGACTAGTAAAAGCGAGAATTTCATCATGTTTTTCAGGATCAATTATAATAGGAGATGCATTTATTTTCTCTATTATTCTTCTCAAGCCTTCAACTTTTTCTTCAGAAACCTCAAAAGCAGGACACAAAAAATAAACCTTTCCAGTAAACAAATTATCTACAGCTCCTAAAGGCCCAGAAACTTCTCTTCCTGCAAGAGGATGTCCTCCTATAAACGATTTTCTTAAAAACTCGTCTCTATTCATATAATTCATAATCTTAAATTTGGTACTTGCTGTATCCGTAATAATAACTTTCTCACTTACATAATTTTTAAGATTTTCAACTACGTCCACTACTCCAGAGGGATATACAGAAATAAATATATAATCAGACTCTCCGATTAGATCTCTAAGCCGAGTTATATCTTTTCCTAAAACATCCAAAATCTTTCTTTCTGAAAGATAGTCTAAAACCTTATTATCTTTATCTACACCCCACAAGTAAACATTTTTAAACTCCTTCTTAAAAGAAAGAGCTAAAGATGTTCCAATCAAACCAAGCCCAATAATACCTATTATCATAATCTTCTTCCCACAGCACTTGCTATAGCTTTTAGTTCACTCATTAATCTTCTGAAGTCTGAAAAGGTAAGCGATTGAGGACCATCAGAGAGGGCTTTCTCAGGATGAGGATGTACTTCTATAATTAATCCATCTGCTCCTGCAGCTATTGCTGCTTTAGCCATGCTAGGTACATACCTATAATTTCCAGTTCCATGACTTGGATCTACAAACACTGGAAGATGAGTTTTTTCCTTCAAGGCAGGAACAATAGAAAGGTCTAAAGTATTTCTAGAAAAATCAGAAAAAGTTCTTATTCCTCTTTCACAGAGAATAACTTCTGAGTTTCCTCCAAGCAATATATATTCTGCTGCAAATAAGAACTCCTCCAAAGTTGCCGATAGTCCTCTTTTTAAAAGTACGGGCTTTCTTAATTTCCCAACCTCTTTTAATAAAGTGAAGTTCTGCATATTTCTTGCTCCTATCTGAATAATATCTGCATACTCTGCTACAAGTTCTAAATCCCTCGGATCCATGACCTCTGTAATTACTGGTATATCAAACTCATTCTTTACCTCATAAAGAAGTTTTAACCCTTCAACTCCTAATCCCTGAAAGCTATAAGGAGATGTACGAGGTTTAAATACGCCTCCTCTCAAAATTTTTGCACCCACTTCTTTAACAAATTGAGCAATTTCACGAAGCTGTTCTCTACTTTCTACAGCACAGGGGCCAGCCATAACTACTATCTCGTCATTTCCAATTTCTACTTGATTTACTTTTATTTTTGTACCCTGTGGATTAAATTCCTTAGTAACTAATTTATAGGATGTTAATATAGGGATTACCTGTTCAACAAATGGAAAAGAACTAATCTGTTCCATTATAAGAACTTTCTCTTCCATTCTTTTATCCCCAATCGCACCTATAACAACCCTATTTTCCCCTCTTGATATATGAGCACCATAATTATATTCCTTTAATTTATCTACCACTTTTTGAATTTCCTCTTCCGTAGCACCCGATTTAAGTACAATAATCATAATATCTTTCCTCCCCTAAAAAATGTTTTAAGTAATCTATTGTCAAATTACAATAATTAAATTCATAAAAATCACTTTCCATACCCATCACCTGCCTTCAACGCTTTTATTATGTCCTTTTCTTCCAAATTTTCTACAATCTCTACCTTACCTATTTCTTTTGGCAAAATAAGTCTAATCTTACCTCCATAAGCCTTTTTATCTCTCTTGATATAGCCTACTAAATCTTCTATTCTGTAAGGATTATTAAGATCGAATCCAAAACTTAGCAAGGTATCTTGTAACCTCTTCAAGACACTGTAATCACAAAATCCAATTTTATAAGCTAAGTAAGTAGCTAAAAACATGCCAATAGCCACGGCTTCTCCATGCAAAAATCTTTTATATCCTCCCTTAGCCTCTATAGCATGTCCAAAAGTATGTCCAAAATTTAAAATCATTCTCAAAGAAGATTCTTTTTCATCTTTTTCCACCACATACTTCTTACAAATAAGACTTTCTCTTATAATATGGAAAAGTATGTCTATATCCTTATTCAGTATAGAAGTCGTATTTTTCTCTAAAAAATTAAAAAGGCTTTGATTCATAATCATTCCATATTTTATTACCTCTGCAATACCACTTCTGTACTCTCTTTCTGGAAGGGTATTTAGAGTCTTTATATCTATTATTACTGCATCGGGATGGTAGAAAGTTCCTATTAAATTTTTTCCCTCTTTTATATTAATACCTGTCTTGCCTCCTATGGAACTATCAACCTGAGCAAGAAGAGTTGTAGGAATTTGAATATATCTTATGCCTCTCATATAAATGGAAGCTACAAAACCAGTAAGATCTCCTATGACTCCCCCCCCAAAAGCAAAAATAGCGCTTTTTCTATCTGCACCCCTTTGGGCAAGCTCTCTTGAAATTCTAATTACCTCTTTAAAGCTCTTACTCTTCTCTCCAACAGGCACATATATTATTCCTTCCTGAGAAATTTCTAAATCCTCTTTGTAAAGGTCGTACAAGAAAGAATGGGTAATAATAAAAGAGGAAGAATAATTATCTCGATAATTTTTTAGAAATTTTTTTAAAATATCATAACCAATATATATAGGATATTTTTTATCTTTAAGTTCAACCCTTAGCTCTTCCATCCTAACCTCTCATAAACATAATTTTTATATTTTTCAAAATTTTCTCTTATCTCTTCCATATGATCTCCCGAAAACTTGTTTAAAAACTCTCTTGCCAAGATAAAAGCAAGCATTGCCTCCCCTACCACACCAGCTGCAGGCACCACACAAACATCACTTCTTTCATAATAACCTTCTGTAATTTTCTTTTCTTTTATATCAAAGGTTTTAAGAGGTCTTCGTAGAGTAGGTACAGGTTTAACTATAGCTCTAACCATAATAATCTCCCCATTTGAAACTCCACCCTCGATCCCTCCAGCATAATTAGTCTTTCTGAACCTATCCTTTTCTCCATAAAATTCATCATGTACCTTTGAACCAATATTTATGCTCGCATAAAGAGCCTCACCAATTTCCACACCCTTCACCGAAGGTATACTCATAATAGCATAAGAAATAAGAGCGTCCAGTCTCCTATCCCAATGAACGTAACTTCCAAGACCAATAGGTACTCCTTTTGCAAGAAGAATAAATCTTCCTCCAAGAGTATCTCCCTCTTCTTTTGCTTTATCTATCAATTCCTTTGCTTGCCTTTCTTTTTCCTCATCGATCATTCTTAAGTCCGAGGACTCTGCCTTTTTCTTTAAAATATCCCAGCTAAAATTGTTAATATCAAAACTATCTTCAATTCCATCTATAGCTTCTACAAAACTTATGATCTCAATTCCAAACTCAGAAAGAAAAGTTTTTGCAATAGCACCTACAGCAACCCTTGCAGCTGTCTCTCTGGCACTAGCTCTTTCAAGTACATTTCTTATATCCTCGAAATGATACTTTATTGCTCCTGCAAAATCAGCATGCCCAGATCTTGGTTTTGTAACAATTCTCTCCTCAAAAATTTTTTCAGGATCCATAACAGATTTCCAATTTTCCCAATCTCTATTTTTTATTAAGATTCCGATAGGAGTCCCAAGGGTATAACCTCCTCTTATCCCGGATATTATTTCAGCCTCATCTTTCTCTATCTCCATCCTTTTACCTCTTCCATATCCCACTTGCCTTCTTCTCAACTCTTGGTTTATGTATTCCAAATTTATACGAAGACCTGCAGGTACACCCTCTATAATTGTCATCAGAGCTTTTCCATGGGACTCTCCAGAAGTTAGAAATCTCATAACAATTTTTCAGCCTCCCTTTTCATTATCTCAAAAGGCCCAATAAATCCAAACCATTTATTCCAAGAGAGACACGCTTGATAAATAAGCATATCGAGACCATTCTTAAAGGGCACATTGTTTTCTTTAGCAAGGCTCAATAGAGGAGTCTCCTTAGGGTTGTAAATAATATCATAAACAAAGGCTATGGATTTAAAATTCCCATTCCAGGGAGTACTTTTGCCATCAAGCCCTATTGATGTAGTATTTATTAGAATTAATTTTTCGTCAACTTTATGTCTTTCCTGCCAAGGAATAATTTTTATTTCAATATTTTTATTTTTCTTTACTTCCTCAGCAATTCTCTCTGCCCTTCCATAAGTTCTATTAGTTAAGTAAATTTCTTTAAATCCATATTCAATTACAGCATAAACTACGGCCCTTGCTGCACCACCTGCTCCTAAAATTAAACAAGGCAAATCTTTATCTAATTTCAACTCCTTAAGGGTTTCCAAAAATCCTCCAAAATCGGTATTTTCGCCCTTCCATTTATTTTCTTCTAAATAAACCGTATTTACAGCACCAATAAGCTTAGAAATTACAGAAATCTCGTCTAAAAAATCTATTATGCGTTCTTTATGAGGTATAGTTACGTTCAAACCATAAATAGGAAGGTATTTTATTCCAAGAATTGCCTTTGAAAAAGACTCTGGTTCAATAGGAATATTTATATATAAAGCATCAATAGATAATGCCCTGAAAGCGGCATTATGAATGTAAAAGGATATAGAATGCCCCAATGGGTAACCTATAAGTCCATATAATTTCGTCGATGGAGAAACCAAAGAAATTAATCACCCCTCTTTCTTTAAACTCTCTCCCCATTGAGGTAAATTTAAAGGTTAATTTACCAAAAAAGATTTATCTTGTCAAATTGAAAGTATTTTACTCAAAAATTCGATGGTTCGTTCTTCTTTAGGATTTTCAAAAATCTGCTTTGGAGTACCCTCCTCCACAATTCTCCCTTGATCTAAGAAAATTACCCTATTTGCTACCTCCTTAGCAAATCCCATTTCATGAGTCGCAATAATCATAGTCATCCCTTCATGAGCAAGCTCTCTTATAACATCTAATACTTCCTTTGTCATCTCTGGATCTATGGAAGACGTAGGCTCATCAAATAACATTACCTCTGGCTCCATAGCAAGAGCTCTTGCTATAGCAATTCTCTGTTGTTGTCCTCCCGAAAGTTGAGAAGGATAGCTCTTAGCTTTATCTAAAAGTCCAACCCTTTTTAGCAACTCATAAGCTTTTTCTACAGCAATTTGGGGATCTACTTTCTTAACTTTAATGGGAGCAAGGGTTATATTTTCAAGCACAGTAAGGTGAGGAAAAAGATTAAAAAGCTGAAAGACCATTCCAACCTTTTGTCTGATCTTATTTATATCTACTGAAGGATCGGTTATCTTTATACCATCAATGTAAATTTCACCTTCGGTAGGTTCTTCTAATCTATTTATGCAACGCAAAAGGGTACTTTTTCCCCCTCCACTTGGTCCTATAATTACAAGTACCTCACCTTTCTTTACCTCTAAATTAATCCCCTTTAAAACGTGAAGGTGCTTAAATTTCTTATGCAAATTAACTACTTTAATCACCTGTTTTCAACTTCTTTTCCAACCATACTGAGAGTCTTGTTAAAGGCAATGTCATTAACAAATATATCAAAGTTACCCCTAAAAATGGACTAAATACATTTGCCTTCCAAGCTACGATCTCTCTACCTGCCCTAAGAAGTTCGGTAACAGCAAGAGTAGAAGCAAGAGAACTTTCCTTTAACATGGAAACAAATTCATTAGTCAAAGGGGGTAAAATTCTTCTGAAAGCCTGAGGAAGAATTACATATCTCATCGCTTGAAAATAAGTCATACCAAGAGACCTTGCAGCCTCCATCTGTCCTTTTTCTATGGACTGGATTCCACTTCTAAAGATCTCTCCGGTATACGCAGCACTATTTAAAGATAAACCTACAATGGCAGCAGTGATTGCACCTAAATTTATACCAAAAGAAGGTAGAGCATAATAGATTATTAAAAGCTGCATAAGTAGAGGAGTACCCCTTATTACCTCTACATATATGGTAGAAGGTATTCTCAAAAAATAGTTTTTAGATATGCGTGCAAGACCTAAGAACAAACCAAGTATTATTCCAAAAAACACAGAAACTACTGAAAGGCGCAATGTAACCACTGCGCCTTTCAGTAAATAAGGTATACTCTCAATAAATATACTTAGATTAAAATCCAAAATATCACCTCTTACTTAGGTGGCTCTATACCAAACCATTTTTTATATATTTGGTTATATTTACCAGTTTTTTTCAAGTTAGTCAATATTTCATTTATCTTCTTTAAGAGATCTTTATCTTCTTTTCTAACAGCTATTCCATATTGTTCTATAGTAAATGGTTTTCCAACGCACTTTAACTTTGGATTATTTTTAGAATAGTATAAAGAAACTGGCAAATCGTTAATAACAGCATCTAATCTCCCAAGCTCAAGATCCATAAAGGCTTCAGGAATAGTCTCGTAACTTCTAATCTCTTTTATACCCACTTGATCTTTTATTTTTTTAGCAGTAAGCTCTCCCGTAGTACCAAGCTGTACTCCAACTATTTTTCCTTTTAAATCTTTCTCTGAGTTAATGTCTTTATTATCACTTCTTACCACAATAATCTGTCCAGAATCATAATAAGGAATAGAGAAATCAATCTCCTTTTTCCTTTCCTCGGTAATGGTCATAGCAGAGATTATAATGTCAAATTTTTTAGCCTTTAAAGCTGCAATTATACCATCAAAAGAAGTATTTATAATTTGCAATTTAACTCCAAGCGCTTTTGCGATTTCCTGAGCAATATCAATATCAAAACCTACTGGTTTATCCCCTTCCATAAACTCAAATGGGGCATAAGCCACATCACTTCCTACTTTTAGCACTCCTGCTTTCTTTATTCTTTCAACAGCCCCAGCTCCTAAAACAGGATAAAGCATTAAGAGAGAAAACAATAAAAATATAATTAGGATTTTTCGCATATTCTTTCCTCCTAATTGCATAATTTTTAAAAGTATATGAGCAAAACTTTCTAAAAGTCAAGTATAATATCTAAAGTGGAGGTGAAAAAATGGATTACTTAATAAGAGGACTATCGAAAGATAAAAGAATAGTAGCATATGTAGCAAAAACCACTAATCTTGTAGAACAAGCAAGACAAATCCACAAGGCTTCTCCAACAGCCATTGCAGCTCTTGGTAGAACCTTAACTCTTGCTGCAATAATGGGTAAAATGCTTAAAAAAGATGAAGAAAGAATAAGCCTACAAATAACAGGAAATGGGCCTTTAGGTAATATATTTGCAGAAGCAGATTCAAAAGGAAATGTAAGAGGTTTTATTAAAAGAGCTTACATAGACCTACCACCCACTCCCGACGGAAAATTAGATGTGCCTTCTGCTATAGGAAAAGAAGGAACTCTAAGCGTAATAAGAGATTTAGGATTAAAAGAGCCCTATAGAGGAGTTGTACCCATTGTATCTGGAGGTATAGCTAAAGACTTAGCTTATTATTTTACATACTCTGAGCAATTACCATCTGCCGTTGCTGCAGGGGTTTATGTGAGTAAAGAAGGAAAAGTGATCTCTGCTGGTGGATACATTGTTCAAATAATGGAAAGTGCGGAAAAAGATATTATTGATATTTTGGAAACCAACATTAAAAATCTCGATCCTCCCAGCAAGATGATTCTTGATGGGCAAAGTCCCGAAGAAATAATGAGCAGAATATTTAAAAATATCGAATATGAACAATTCTCAAGAGAAGATCTTAAATATGCTTGTAGGTGTAGTAGAGAAAGAGCAGAAAATACTCTTATAGCCCTCGGAGTTAAAGAATTAGAAGAGCTTATTAAAAACGAAGAATTCATTGAAGTAAAATGCGAATTCTGTGGAAAAACCTATACTTTTGACAAAAGGGATATGGAAGAAATAATAAATCAATTAAAAAATAAAACATAAGAAGTCCCCCCAATTGGGGGGACTTCTTCCTTAAATAACCTCTTCCAATGGAACATATGGAAGGTTAAAAGCCTTCGCTACTTGTTCATGGGTTACTCTACCGTATGCTATATTAACTCCTCTTGCTAAACTCTTATTTTCCATTACAGCTCTCTTCCAGCCTTTATCTGCAATTTCAATTACATAAGGCAATGTGTTTAAAGTAAGAGCCCTTGTAGAAGTTCTTGGAACAGCCCCAGGCATATTTGCTACAGTATAATGTATTACTCCTTCCTCTTCATATATAGGATCCTTATGAGTGGTAGGACGAGAAGTCTCAGCGCAACCTCCTTGATCTATAGCTACATCCACAAGCACTGAACCCTTTTTCATATTTTTAAGGAGCTCTCTCGTGATAATTTTTGGGGCCTTTGCTCCTGGAACTAAGACAGCTCCAATTATAAGATCAGCATATTCAACAGCCATTCTTATGTTATACTCATCTGCAAACATAGTTATGACTTTTCCTTGAAAGTAATCATCAATATACCTTAATTTTCTGGGATTTATGTCAAGTACGGTAACTGATGCACCCATACCATAGGCAATTCTTGCAGAATTAAAACCCACATTTCCAGCACCAATAATAACTACGTTTGCTGGAGGTACCCCAGGAACTCCTCCAAGCAAAATTCCTCTTCCTCCGAAAGTCTTCTCCAAATACTTAGCTCCCTCTTGAGGAGCCATTCTTCCAGCTATTTCACTCATAGGAGCTAAAAGAGGCAAAAAACCATCATCGGTTTGCACAGTTTCATAAGCTATACCAATAATTTTTCTTTTCAAAAGATTCAAAGTTAAATCTTGCGAAGCTGCAAGATGTAAATAAGTAAATAGGATTTTACCCTCAGAAAGAAGGTCGTACTCCTCTGGCAAAGGTTCCTTAACCTTCAGGATAAGTTCTGCTTCATAGAAAACATCTTCGTGTCTTTCTAAAATTATAGCTCCAGCTTTAATAAACTCCTTATCTGAGAATCCACTCCCAAGCCCTGCTCCTTTTTCTATAAGTACTTTATGACCTCTTTTAACTAAAGTCTCTACTCCCCCAGGTACAATTGCCACCCTATTTTCCTCAGGTTTAATCTCCTTGGGAACACCGATTATCATAACTTAACTCCTCCTTGAGTATAAATAATAATATACGCCAATTAAAGTTTTAGAATCTTCAAATTTATTTTCAAAAAGATATCTCTTAACCTCATCTTTGCTCAGAATTACGAGCTCTAAAAACTCATCTTCATCTGGATTTTCTTTTGTCCTCTTCAGATTACTAGCCTCAAAGAGATATAAGACTTCATCACTTATACCTGGAGATGGATAAAAGGTATGGACAAGTTTCAATTTTCCAGGAACATAACCTATCTCTTCTTCAAGTTCACGATATGCACATTCCTCAGGCTTTTCGCCATAATCTAATTTTCCAGCAGGAATCTCAAGCAAAACTTTTTGAGCTGGTAGGCGATACTGCTTTACAAAAAACACGGATCCATCCTCAAGAACAGGTAAAATTGCTACAGCTCCAGGATGATGAACTACCTCCCTTTTAGCCTCCTTTCCATTTATAAGTACCACTCTATATTCTTTTACAGTAATGATTCTCCCCTTATATTTTTCAACTGTCTCTATGATTTTCTCATCCAATTTAACTTTCACCCCCCATATTTTCTAAGCTTTCCTTGCCTTTAAGTTGTGAGGCCTTAACTAATAACTCCTTTGCATGTTGCTGACTTACATCAGAAACTATACTACCCCCAAGCATTCTTGAAAGCTCAAGAATCCTAGACTTATCTTCAAGCATTGAGACCCTTATTCTGGTTTGATCATTAACGATCTTCTTCTCTACATGGAAGTGATAATCTGCCCAAGCTGCTATCTGAGGCAAATGAGTCACACAAAAAACTTGTCTTCTCTTTGAAATATTCCATAACTTTTGAGCAAGAAGATAAGCTGTTTCTCCACCTATTCCAGTATCAATTTCGTCAAAGATAAGCACAGGAGTATTATCTACTTCATTCAAAATAGTCTTTAAAGCTAACATAACCCTGGACAACTCACCACCAGAAGCTACGTGTCTTAATGGCTTAAACAGTTCACCAGGATTAGAAGATAACATAAATTCTATTACCTCTCTCCCTTTTTCACTTAACTTCACTCCGTTTATATTCAAACCTGAAGATGGCTCTATAAACTCGACGGAAAATTTTGCATGTTCCATTCCAAGTTCCGAAAGTTCTGACTCTACTCTCTTAACAAAATCTTGTACTATATTCTTTCTCATTTCTGATAATTTTTCACTCTCATAAAGAAGCTTCTCTTCAATGGAGTTTATCTCTGCCTCAATATTTTCTAATCTTGCTTCCATATTAGAAAGCATATCAAGTTCTTCTTTTGCCTTCTCTTTATACTCTAATATTTCCTCAATGGTCTTACCATATTTTCTCTTTAACTGAGAAATTCGGTACAATCTCTCTTCTATCTCCTCAATTGCAGATGGGTCTAAATTCATGCTATCTTTATACTTGATTAAATTATCCACAGCCTCACCAAGGTATATTTTTGCATTCTCAAGTAAATTTGCAATATTACTAATATTTTCATCTAATGAAGAAAGAGTTTTAATAATATCTAAGCCTTCTCCTAACTGTTCGAAGGCTGAGAAACCTTCTGGATTCTCATATAAAAATTTTATAGCCTCTTCTATACCCATTCTTATTTTCTCGTAATTTTGCAACCTCTGTCTTTCCTCTAATAATTCCTCTTCTTCTCCAATTTTTAAATTTGCTTTTTCGATTTCCTCTATTTGAAAGGACAATAGATCAATTCTTTGCTGTCTTTCCTTTTCTTTACCATATATTTCATCTCTCTCTGCATAAAGATTTTTAAGTCGAGAAAACAACTCTTTCACTTTATTTCTCTGATTTAACAATTCATCTCCACCAAGCCTATCAAAGACCTCAAGTTGAAAATCCCTATGAAGTATCTTTTGATGTTCGTGCTGTCCGTGAATTTCTACAACATTTGAAAGGAGTCTTTCCAACATACCTACAGTAACCAGTTCGCCATTAACTCTACACTTACTTCTTCCATTTTTATTTAACTCTCTCGAAACCAACAAAGTACCGTCCTTTTCTTTAGGAATATCCCATTCATCTAATAGTCTTTCTACTTCTTCATTCATAGTAAACATAGCTTCCACGAGAGTTCTATTACTTCCCGACCTTATAATATCTGTTGAAGCTCTTTCCCCTAAAAGAAAGGCTACAGCATCTACTAAAAGTGATTTACCGGCACCAGTTTCTCCAGTTATAACATTAAAACCATCATGAAAATCCAAGGTAATCTCATCTATAATTGCAAAATCTTTTACTCGCAGCGCTAATAACATTCCTCTCTACCTCCAATGTAGTTTCTTCTTAAGTCTATTTATGAAGTCCCATCCAGGTAAAAATATTAATTTTCCATAAAAATTAGCCTTACTAATGCTAATATGATTCTTATTACTAACAATACCAATTTCTTTACCATCAATCCACACTTCAACTTGAGTAGATTTTCTTTGAAAATTAACCTTTACTTCTAAGTTATTAAGATCTAAAATTAAAGGCCTTGAAGTTAAAGAATGAGCACATATGGGAATAATTTCTAAGACCTCCACTTCAGGGAAAATAATAGCGCCACCAGCAGAAAGAGCATAAGCAGTAGAACCTGCAGAGGTAGCTATAATTACCCCATCGGCCGGAGGAGTCAATATAGAACTATTGTCAAACACAAGATTTACAGAGATTAAAGGTGTATTTTCCGATTTTAAGAAGACCACTTCATTAAACGCATAAAAATTATTATGGTCAATTGAGATCTTTATTACCGGATGTTTTTCAATAAAAAAATTTCCACTTTCTATAGAGTTTAAAAGCACGGAGATATCTTTGAACTCTACGGTGGTTAAAAAACCAAGTCTTCCAGTGTTAATACCGACTACAGGTATATCATGGATAGATAGTTTTTGAAGAGTATAAAGAACAGTTCCATCACCTCCAATAGCTACTCCAAGATCCACATCAACTCCCTCGGGAATGACCTCAATACCCTTTTCCTTAGCCCAATCTTTCAGTATATCTATCCCCTTCTTTGCCTCCCTTTTTTTGGGATTATAAAAGACTCCTATCTTTCGGATCTTAATTTCCAATTTAAAAAGGCCTCCTGAACTACTCTTTCTATATCTCTACTTTCGATTAAAGTTCCTTGTTTAATAGTAAATAAAGATGGATATTCGATATTTCCTTTTCCTTCTTTACTCAAATAATATGTTACATTTTGCATGAAAAAGCCTTGTTCTTTTAATTTTTCTTTAATATTCTCTAATATTTTTATATGTACGTCAATATTTTTTACTATCCCACCTCTACTCACTTCTTTAGGCGATGCTTCGAACTGAGGTTTAATTAAAGATATAATTATACTATCATCATGTAAAAATTTTCTAATAGCCGGAAATATCTTTAAAAGAGAAATAAAAGAAACATCTATAGTAACAATATCTACCTTATCTGGGATATCCTCTTCCTTTAGATACCTAGCATTTATCCCTTCTTTTACTATAACCCTTGGATCCTTTCTCAATTTTTCATGAAGTTGACCCTTCCCTACATCAACCGCATATACTTTTATTGCCCCCTCCTGAAGAAGACAATCTGTAAATCCCCCTGTGCTTGCTCCTATATCTAATGCAATTTTTCCTCTAACATCAACTCCAAAAGTATCAATTGCTTTCTTTAACTTGAATCCACCTTTACTAACGTACGGAATTGTCTCCTTTATTTCGATTAAAGAGTCAACAGGAATTTTTAAATCAGGTTTTGTCACAATATTACCGTTTACCTTTACTACGCCAGCTATAACAGCAGCTTTAGCCTTTTCTCTACTTTCAAAAAAACCCTTTTTGACTAATAATACATCTAATCTTTCCTTTTCCTTCAATCCTTACACCTTAACATCTTCCAGTACACTTATTATTTTTTCAGCTATCTTATGTCCACTGAGGCCATAGATATCTCTTAAGAGCTGAGCATTACCCTGCTCGATAAACTTATCGGGAAGGCTAATTGGCAAAACTTTTTTATTTAGCTTTAAGATATTTACCAACTCAGATATAGCTCCAAAGAGTCCCCCTGTAATCACATTCTCTTCCACAGTTATTATGACATCATGAGAAGAAATCAATTCTTCCAATGTTAGTACATCTAAGGGCTTTAAGAATCTTACATTCACTATAGTAGGAGATATGCCTTCTGTTTTCAGAATACTTTCAGCCTCTAAAGCTGGGTAAACCATTGATCCAATAGCAAGAATCAGTACATTTTTTCCATATTTCAATATTTCGCTTTTACCTATTTCGATCCTTTCAAAATGATCTTTCAAACCTATGCCTACACCTTTACTCTTTGGATACCGTATAGCAAAGGGACCAGGATAATTAATCGCAGTGTATAATAGATCTCTAAGCTCAGACTCATCCTTTGGAGCAGAAATAACCATATTAGGTATTAGTCTAAGATAAGACAAATCAAAAATTCCTTGATGAGTAGCTCCATCATCACTCACTATTCCTGCCCTATCTAAAACAAAAACTATAGGAAGTTTTTGCAAGCATACATCATGAATTATCTGATCAAAAGCCCTTTGCAGAAAAGTGGAATATATAGCAACTACAGGCTTTAATCCGTTTTTTGCAAGTCCTGCCGCAAAAGTAACTGCATGTTCCTCAGCAATACCAACATCAAAAAATCTCTCGGGAAATCTTTGTGCAAAATATGATAACCCAGTTCCTTCAGGCATAGCAGCAGTTATTGCTACAATCTCAGGATACTTTTCTCCTAATTCCACAAGAGCCTTACCAAAAACTTCTGTATAAGTTGGTACTTTCTTTTCCCTTTCAATTTTAGCCTCTATACTATGGAATTTAGATGGGGTTGCTTCCGCATCTTTATGCCCAATACCTTTTTTAGTTGTAATATGAATCAATACAGGACAAGATAAATTATCTTTTATTCCTTTAAAAACTGATATAAGTACAGGAATGTCATGCCCATCAAAAGGACCAAAATACTTAAATCCCCAATATTCAAACATGGGATTTTCAAGCAAAAGACTTTTTAAACTTCTCTCTAACTTTAAATCAAAAGCTAATAAACCTTTTCCTATAGATGAATTTTTTAATAAATTTTGGGTTGTCTGTTTAAAAAATCTATATAAAGGATGTTTTCGAAGTTTTACTAAATATAAAGCTATTGCTCCTACATTGGGAGAAATTGAATGTTCGTTATCATTCAAAACCACAATAAGATCAGTATTTAAATAACCAATCTGATTTAACGCTTCCAAAGCCATACCCGAGGTTAAAGCTCCATCCCCTATTACCGCTATAACCTTATATTTTTCTCCCTTTAAGTCTCTTGCTTTTGCAAAACCTAAAGCAGCCGAAAGAGACGTTCCAGCATGTCCTACAGCAAAATGATCATATTCACTTTCCCAAGGAGCAATATAACCACTGATTCCACCAAACTGCCGTAAAGTATGAAAATCTTTTGCTCTTCCTGTTACTAACTTATGGGTATAGGCCTGATGACCCACATCCCATATAATCTTATCCTCAGGAGTATCAAAGACATAATGTAAGGCTAAAGTTAATTCTACGGTACCTAAATTTGAAGCCAAATGTCCCCCATTATTCTCAACAGTATTAATGATGATTTCCCTTATTTCGGCAGAAAGAGTCTTTAATTCGTCTATAGAAAGTCTTTTAAGATCTTTAGGAGAGTTAATTTTCTGGAGTAACATCCACAAAACCTTCTTTCAAACTTTTAACCTCTTCCCAATTTCTAACAATATTTCTTAAAATACCATTTACAAACCTACCAGCTTCCGGACTTACATATTTTTTAGCAAGCTCAACTGCCTCATTAACAGTAACTGCCTGAGGAATATCGGAAAAGGTAAACATCTCTGCAATTGCTAATCTCAAAATATTTCTCTCTAAAGCCCCCATTCTTTCAAGCTTCCAATTTTTACTAAATCTGCTTATTATAGAATCAGCTAAATCCTTATATTGAAGAGCACCATCATACAACCTGTAAGCAAAAGCTTGTCCCTGAGGGGAAAAATCACTAAAATCCACTTCAACTTCTTGGCCCAGGTCTTTTTGAAAAAGAAGCTGTAAAACCCTTTCACGACATCTTGTCCTTTCCTTACTCATTTTTTATTCCCTTCCTACAAAGAATATATCTTTTAACCTTTCAATGAAATCTATAAAAAGATTTTTGTCAATTATCAATCCTATTAGATATCCTATTAGAACACATAGCAAAAGAAAAAGAGTTTTCCAAAAACCAATTAGAAGAATTAAAATTCCAATAGTTAAAAATACAAGAGAAAAAATAAACCTGTATTTGTATTCTTTAAAGTTGAGATTCTTAAAGTCCATACTACTTACCCTTCTTAGCAGGAACTACATCTTCAATGATGATATTAATATTTTCTAAGTTTAGAGATAAAACATTTTCGAAATAAACCTTGACCCTATGCTGTAATTCATTCACCACTCTTGTGATATCAGTACCATAAGGAACCTTTATTCTGAGAGTCAACATAATTTTACCCCTTATATTTTCTATTTCCGGCCTAATCTCTTGAATCTCAGAAAAATATGTAGCTATATCTCTTATAGCATTTTTAATTCCATTAAGAGATATGCTTATCTCTCCAAGTCCTGAGGTATTTCCCAAACTAATAGTAGTTTTTTCTCTAAATAATAAATAAAAAAAGCTCATACTAAAAGATAATACAAATAAAACAATAAGAAGGATTATTGAGAAAAGAAAACCTTTACTAGATGCCCAATCCAAAATAGACAAAGCAGGAGGCCATTTTAATAAAGCTAAAATAAGAACAATATATATCAAACAGGAAATAAAAAGTAGCAAAAATGTAGTTACTCTTTCAGATTTATTTATTCTCATTTAACCTTGTCCTCCTCACCTTTTTTACCTAAAATAACCCCTTTAATTATAACGTTGACCTCACGAACATTTAAGCCCGTCATACTTTCTACAACTTCCTTGACATGATTTTGAACATCTCTTGCAATATCAGGGAAAAAGACATTTTGCTTAACATAAATAGGAATCCTTATAAAAACGTCCTTATCTAACAATTCCACTTTTAACCCTCTACCAATAGGTATCCCAGATACAAATTTTATAAACGATGATAAGCTCTCTCCTACCCTAGCTACTCCTTCGACTTCTTGAGCAGCTATTCCAGCAATAACTGCAATTACCTCTTTTGATATTTTAACAGATCCATAAGATAATTCTTCTTTCATAAAAAACACCCTTCTATGATGATATTTTATCAGATTTACTCTTCAACTAAAATCCTTCTTGCTAAGAAATTAGTAGAATAATCACCTTTAACAAAAGAACTATTTTCCAAAATTTTAAGATGGAGTGGAATGGTAGTCTTTAATCCTCTTATGACAAACTCATTCAAAGCACGTTTCATTCTTGCTATGGCCTCATCTCTATCCTTGCCCCATGCAATGACCTTAGCAAGCAACGAATCATAATAAGGTACCATTTCATATCCTTCATAAATATGAGTATCTATCCTTACAAACGGTCCACCAGGAGGTATATATTTTTCAATTCTACCTATGGAAGGAGCAAAATTATTATCAGGATCCTCAGCATTAATTCTACATTCTATAGCATGCCCTCTTAAAGTTATGTCTTTTAAATCAAGTTTTTCTCCAGCAGCTATTAATATCTGCCATTTTACCAGATCAATACCTGTTACCATCTCAGTAACTGTGTGCTCTACTTGAATTCTAGTATTTACTTCCATGAAATAGAACTTTCCGTCTTTATCTAATAGAAATTCAAAGGTGCCAGGTCCTACATAACCAACTTTATAAGCCCCTTTTATAGCTGCTCTACTCATTGCCTCTCTTATTCTATTGTTAACCACAGGGGATGGTGACTCCTCAATCAATTTTTGATATCTTCTTTGGATGGTACAGTCCCTCTCCCCTAAGGAGACAATATTACCATATTGATCCCCTAAAATCTGAATCTCTACATGTCTTGGTTCCTCTATAAATTTTTCTATATAAACACCAGGGTTTCCAAAATTCTTCTCCGCTTCCATTTTCGCAAGCCTAATATTTTTTACAAGCTCCTCAGGGCTATAAGATATCCTCATTCCTTTCCCTCCACCGCCTGCGGTGGCTTTGATGAGAACAGGAAAACCTATCTCTTTTGCAACCCTTAAAGCTTGTTTTTCATCTTCTATTAGTCCTTCAGAACCGGGAAGTAAAGGAACTCCAGCCTCTTTCATTAATTTTTTAGCTCTTGCTTTATCCCCTAAATTTTCTATTACTTCCTTTTTAGGCCCTATAAAAACTATACCATGATCCTGACATATCTCTGCGAATCTTGCAGACTCAGCTAAAAATCCATATCCTGGATGTATAGCTTCAGCATTAGTTATTAAAGCCGCACTTATTATGTTAGGTATATTTAAATAGCTTTGAGAGGCTGGTGGAGGTCCTATACATACTGCTTCATCGGCCATATATACATGAAGAGACTCTTTATCTGCTTCTGAATAGACTGCTACTGTTTTAATCCCTAATTCTCTACAAGCTCTTATAATCCTTACAGCAATTTCGCCACGATTAGCAATAAGTATTTTCTTAAACATTGCCATCGGTTTCTATAAGGAATAATTTTTGTCCAAATTCTACAGCTTGACCGTTGTCTACTAATATCTTTTTAACTTTTCCCCTGACATGGCTTTTGATTTCATTCATTAGTTTCATTGCCTCTATTATACATACTGTTTGACCTGGTTCAACAAGGTCTCCCTCTTCCACAAAGGGAGGAGCACCAGGTGCTGGAGATCTATAAAACACACCTACTAAAGGAGCTGTAATATATACTCCCTCTTCTTCTTTTACAAAAGATTCCTTCTCTTCTTGCTCTTTTTTAACCTCTTTTTCTGAAATTATATTTACTACATTATCCCCTCTTTTTAGTATTAGTTTATTTTCACCACTTTCTATTACCAGCTCTGAAAGATTACTTTTTGAAAATAAGCTTATTATCTCCTTTAAATCTTCCAAATTCCACTCTCTCATATTATCTAAGCCCTCTCTACATACTTAGCATATCTGGTATCCACAACAACTTTATCCCCTATCTGTATAAATAAAGGTACCTGGATAACAAGTCCTGTTTCAAGTTTTGCAGGTTTAGACCCACCAGAAACTGTATCTCCTCTCAAGCCTGGATCTGTTTCCACAACCTCTAATACCACAGTAGTTGGCAATTCTATTCCAATAGGATTACCCTCATAAAAAAGTACACTAACTGTATTTCCCTCTTTTAAATAATTTATTGCCTCGCCTAACTGCTCTTCAGTAAGTACATACTGTTCAAAACTTTCATTATCAATAAAATAATATTCATCCCCTTGTTTATACAAATATTCGGCTTCTCTTTTATTTATAAAGGCTTGCGGGACGTATTCATCGGATTTAAAAGTTTTCCTTATAACATTTCCTGTTTTAAGGTTTTTTAATTTAACTCTGACCGTCGCCTGTCCTTGAGCCATATGAACATGTTGATACTCTAATACTATGTAGATCTCTCCATCTAATTCAATAGTTAATCCTGGATAAAAATCGTTTACCGAGATCATTTATCTTTTTACCTCCTTTACCTTAAATAATTATCAAATCGTTAGTAAGTTTATTTAATATTTTTGAGCCACTTTTGTCTACCACTACCATATCTTCTATCCTTACCCCAAATTTTCCAGGAATATAAATACCTGGCTCAATAGTAACTACCATTCCCTTCTTAAGCACCATATCACTTTTAGGTGAAAGTCTTGGTAATTCGTGAATCTCAAGTCCAACTCCATGTCCTAATCCATGTCCAAAATAATTTCCAAAACCATTCTCTTGAATTATATCACGAGCAACTTTATCTACAAAATTACATTGAAGACCTTCTTCAATAATTTCTTCTGCTTTTTTTTGAGCTTCCAACACTATATTATAAACTAAAATTTCTTCTTCAGTAGGATTACCAAAATAAACAGTACGAGTAATATCTGAATGATATCCATTATAAACTGCTCCAAAATCAAAAACTATAAACTCATTACCCATAAGCTTTTTATTACTTGCTTTACCGTGAGGTAAAGCACCTCTTTCTCCTGAAGCTACTATGGTATCAAAGGCAGGCCTCTCACTACCTAATTTTGCCATTTGATACTCCAATTCAATGGCAATATCCTTTTCACTTACTCCAACCTTTATTAAAGGTAGGACATTTTCAAAAGCCTGTTCAGCTATCATTAAAGCCTTTTTTATTTTTTCAATTTCATCTTCTGTCTTAACTATACGTAACTCTTCAACCCAATTGTTCAAGGGAACTAATTCAACATCTTGAAAAAGTTCTCTCAATTTAGCCCAAGTACTATAAACCACATTTGAGGCTTCAAAACCTAATCTTTTCAGACTATTTTTGCCCTCTAACTCCTTTAAAAAAGTAAACAGATTATTATTTCCATCTACTAGAACTGGCTTAATACCCTTAACCTCCTGATTTACTTGTTCCCAATATCTTGAATCTACTAATATATACCCCCCCTCCCTGAGAACAAGTAAATCTGCAGTAGAGCCAGTAAATCCAGTAAGATACCGAATGTTTACTATATTACTTATCCATACAGCATCTATATTTTCTTTTATTAATTTTTCCTGTATTTTTTCTATCATAAATCTCACTACTCAATTATCTTAGGCGTAATTAGTATAATAAGCTCTCTTTCAACCTTTTGAGTTTTTCTTGCCTTAAATAGTTCACCTAAAATTGGAATATCTCCAAGAAGTGGTACCTTAGACATGCTTTCTATTTCTTCTTGCCTTAACAAACCTCCCAGAGCAAGAGTTTCACCATTCTTGAGATTTACAATTGTTTGAGCTTCTCGAGTAGAAATTATAGGTACATCCTGAACATATCCCTGAATTGTACTTACTTGTGGATTTAAGTTAGCCGTTATAGTACCATCAGCATTCACCGTAGGAGTTACATTTAAAATTATACCTACATCTACAAAACTCACTTGTCTATTGCCCTGAGCATCATAGGATATTAGTGGTACTCTATCACCAATCATAATTCTTGTAGATTTACCACTTACAGTGGTCATACTAGGTTGAGCTAATATTTTAGCTTTGTTTTGAGACTCTAATGCTTTGATATTAGCACTAATCTGTCCTGGGTTTATAATACTTATCCTAAGATCTTGCCAACCCACATTTGCTGTAATTTGTAATCCTGTAGAAATACTACCAGTACCCCATTCAATTCCAATATCTTTAATATTTTCTCTTGATACCTCAATAACTTGCACATCTATTTTTACTTGAGGAGTAGGTTTATCAAGTTTTGCTATCATGCTCTCTACAGAGGAAACTTGATCTGCTGGTCCTTGCACTAATAGGAGACCTGAAGTCTGATCATAATAGAAATTAACATCTTTAGCTATTCCTGACACTACAGATTTCAATGTATCTAAGGAGATATATTTTAACTTGTATTCTTTTGTGACAATTGGAGCACCTTCCTTTGTTGCTACTACAGCTGTGGTAAATGGCTTTACAAAGGTCACAGAACCTACTTTTTCAAAGGAGATACTTGCAATCTTACTGAGTATATCAAGAGTCTCAGGAAGCTCTACCTTGTTGAGATATAGGTCAATTTGCCCTGTAACCTTCTGATCTATCACAAAGTTTATATCTGCCTTCTTTCCAAGCTCCCTCAGTACTTCCCTTATATCTGCACCCCTTAGATCACAACTTACATATATCTTGCCACCTTCCCTCTCTACCGTGAGGAGCTCTCTACTAACTACTGCTTCCTTCTTCTCTACATCTATCCTGCTTATTAGTTCATCCAACACCTTCAAATCATCTTCCTTACCTTGTGCTATAAGCAGCCTCGTCTTATCATCATAACTCAAACTTAAGTTCTTTACTAAACTACCTCCTACCCTCTCTATGTCTGACAATGTAATGTATTTCAATGCATATATCTTTGTCTTTGCTACCTCAACCGGCACAGCTGCCTTCTCTTCATAGGGCTTCACATATGTCACTTTATCCTCAGTAGTTATACTCAGCTTACCCGCCCTCTGAATTATATTCAGTACCTCAGGAAGCTCTACCTTGTTGAGATATAGGTCAATTTGCCCTGTAACCTTCTGATCTATCACAAAGTTTATATCTGCCTTCTTTCCAAGCTCCCTCAGTACTTCCCTTATATCTGCACCCCTTAGATCACAACTTACATATATCTTGCCACCTTCCCTCTCTACCGTGAGGAGCTCTCTACTAACTACTGCTTCCTTCTTCTCTACATCTATCCTGCTTATTAGTTCATCCAACACCTTCAAATCATCTTCCTTACCTTGTGCTATAAGCAGCCTCGTCTTATCATCATAACTCAAACTTAAGTTCTTTACTAAACTACCTCCTACCCTCAAAATATCTTGAAGAGTTATATACTTTAATACATACAGTTTTGTACTTATAACCTGAGGCACAGTTGCGGTTTGAACTTCTTTAGGTCTTATGTAATAGGTCTTTCCAACTTTTTCCATATCAAAATTAGCAAGTCTTTGAATGATTGTTAAGACCTCATCAAGAGGCACCTTATTAACAAACAAATCTACAGTACCAGAAACCTTAGGATCTACAATGAAATTTAAATCAGTCTTGCTTGCAATTTCTTGTAAAACATCTCTGATATCTGACTTCTTGAGACTTGCAGTTACATAAAATACATCTCCAATTTTATCAATTTTTACAAGCTCCTTAATTTCAATTATGGGAGAGGGTGCACCTTCAATTTTAGGAGCACTTACTAATATCACTCCACCTTCCCTAACCTCATAAATATATCCAGAACTTCTTATTATCAAATCGATAGCTCTATCGAGAGGAACTCTATTAAGAGTTAAGTAAACACCCCCAGATACATCTTTAGAGAAGATAATATTTTTACCAGATTTTTGAATTATCTCCTGAAGAATATCCTTAATATCATCGCCTTTTGCAGTTAGAGTTACAAGATAAGTGTCTTCACTCTTTTCCAAAATAACCTTTCCTAAGGTCTTAGCTCCTGCTATACTTTCCGATGGGATATCCAAGGTTTTGATTGTGCTTTCTATCTTTGCAAACTCTGATGAAGGAGCAGAAACTATAAGCCAATTTCTTGAATCATCAGAATCAAAAACTGCAGTTTTAGAAGTTTTACTTAAAATATCCTTAGCCTTCTGACTTTCAAAATACTTCAATTGATAAACCTTTGTTACCAAATCCCTACTTTCTATCTTTTGTAACTTATCAAGATTAGCTACAATAATAATTTCGCCTTGTTGAATGTACCCTAAATCAGAAGAGGCTAGTAAAGCATAAAAAGCATCTTTAAAAGGAATATCTTTCAAGTATACACTTATTCTTCCCTGAACCCCTATATCAGTGATAATATTCAATCCCGCAAGCTGACCCATTGCCTTCAATACATCTCTTATCTCTGCTCTATCAAAAGAGACCGATATTCTTTGTTGAAACTTATCCTTTACTTCTACAGGCTTACTTACAATTTCTTCTTTAGGTTTTTCTTCTGGCTTTTCTTCTACAGTAGTAGTTTTAACTTCGGTTACTTTTGGTGTTTCCTCAACTTTAGGAACCTCCGTTACAACTTTTTGAGAAACGGGTACTACTTTTGCTAACACTTCCGAAGTTCCAATATATAACTTATTTTGATAATCCTTAACTACTAATTTAGGATATGAAGTTTTTAAGTCTACAACCACACGTGTAACATAAGGCTTTGTAGTAAACTGAGAAACTCTAACTCCAAGTATAGGGCTTGAATTTACAGAGATACTTTTTGTAGTCACTTTATTTATCGTATTGTTTATATCAATAACAAGCCTTAAGGGGTTTTGTAATAAAGAGACCTTATATTCAGGAACCTCAGCAGAGAAATTTAACACAATTAAATTCGGTTTATAGTTTTTGTCAACATTTATACTAATCAGATTTACTTCAGATTCTTTTGTCTTGGATAAGGTAGTAGACACACCAGACAACTGAGGATTCAAGACTAATTTTAAACTTCCTACCCCTGAATTATAGATATAGGTGGGTACTCCACCCACAAAATTTATGTAAACTATTGTATTTTTTTCGTTCTGGGTAAGTTCAATTTTTGTAAGAAAGGCCTTGTTTACGTCGATAGATTTAGAGGGCATCTTGACCGTTGTATTCAAGAAGGTAACAACCAATTTACCATCTTTCTGCTGGATATCAAATTTAGGCAAACCTGTTGTGGGAGAGAAATAAAATCCAATATTAAGACTTCCTCCTACCCCCTCTTCTACTTGCACTCCCACTAAGCTAAAATTTGCGACTTGGGCATATAATATAGAAAAAATAAAAATCAAAAAAATACAAAATATCAGACTTTTTCCCCTTTTAAACCTCAAATTATTCACCTCCCAATTTTAATGTGGCATAAGCATTACCTCTTTTTAAAACCACAGAACTATCACTAATCTTAGAAACATATATATCATTTTTCAAAAACTCACCCTCTCGCAAGACATAGCCCCTATCCCCCTCTTCAATGATAGCATAGCGTCTATCTTTCCCCATCACAATCCCTGTCAATTTAAAGTTGCTATACCATGTCTTAGTAGATTCCAAAGGTGCTTTTGGAGTTACTGTAATATTAACACTACTAGGAGTACTTTGAGGCACTTGAGAAACTTGTTTCTTAGGAGTTAGGTCAATAACTGGAATAAATGGATTACTTCTACCGAGCTCAACCCTTGAATAAGTAAAAACCACTGACGTTTGTCGAGTTAGGGTCTCGAGCAATTGAGCCAAAGTATACGTCTCTATAGAAGTCACTCTTCTTGGTGTTGTTACAACTGTTTCTTCAGAAGGTACCAATATGTAATTTGTAACCACATAATAACCGCCTATCAGGCCAACCAATACCAAGAGTACTACTAAAAACATAATTCTCTGTTTTGGGTTACTCAATAAACTTTTTAAGTCCATCTTCTTTCCCCACCTATTTAGTTATGAAAGTTGAAAGGACAAAAGAAAATTTCAATTCTTTTGCAGTCACATCAACAGGGTCTATTTTCAAATCTTTCATCAGTATTAACCTAGGTGCTGTTTTTAACTTAGATAAGAACAGTAAAAACCCACCATAACTTCCTTGAAGATCAAGACTGTACGATCTTTCCTCATAAGCTGGTTTTTGCTCCTGCTGAACTTGTTTTCCTTGTTGCTCTTGAGTTGTGGTCTGTTTTACTTCAGGAGGTAAAGGCTTAAAACTATTAATTGATAATTTTGAATTTTTAGCTATAGATTCAATAAAGGCTAATAAACTTGGAAGATCCTCTTTTGTAGGAAGTTTTTGCTGAATTTCTGAAAATCTTTGAAGAGAATCCTTAAATTTCTCCCATTCTTCTAAGCTCTTTTTATAGCTAAGTTGATACCTAAGTAACATCTGCCTATTGGTTTCGATACTTTCTGTAAGAGTTGTTTTTTCGTTTTCTAAAGCCTTATAAAAGACAAAGTAAAAACCAATTGAAATTATAAAAAGTAAGATTCCAATTATAACCCATTTGTTTATACTTATCTTCATTGTTCACCCCTCTTATACTGAGCCACAATCCTAAAATTTATAGAAACCAAAGGTGGTTCTCCCACTTTTTGAGCAAATCCCAAAGAAGCATTTTTTACAAGATTACTTTTGTCAAGTTGATCCAAAAATATGGCGATCTCTTTATAATTCAGAGCAAAGCCTTCAATGTTTATATTATCAGAAGAATCCAAATTAAAACTTTTAACCCATAAATTCTTAGGAGTTATACTATTTAACATCTCAAATAAGTCAAGCCATGCAATTTCCCTTTTTGATATTTCTTCTACCAGTTTTAATTTCTCTTCATATTGGGATTTTATACTCTGTAATTTCTGAAGTTCATTGATTTTGTTTTTTAAATCATTAATCTGAATCTCCAATGATGTGTTTTCATTTCTTAAATTTGCAACCTCCGAAGAAAGATTAAAATAAAGTATAAGCTCCCCAATTAGTAAAATCAACCCCACAAGCGTAATTAGTACACCAAGAAAAGGTAACCTTATGGGTTCTTTTTTCTTAGCCTCTTTTGGAAGCAAATTAATCCTAAACATCTCTCATAACCTCTCCCAGAAGAATAATCCAACAGGAACTACCCAAGAATATATATCACTTAAAAACTCCTTTTCCTGTTTTTTCAAATTTACTGTTAACAAGTTATCCGTACCAACAGAAGAACTTGGAGAGATTTCGGTGTTTACATTAAGAATTGCTTCTAAAAGATCTATGAAATCTTTATTCTTTACATTACTCCCTGTAATTATAGCCTGATCTATATGCTCTTCAGGAAATTGCATATAAAAGAAGTTAACAGCTTCCTGTATTTTTCTAACAAAATCCTCGAGCATGAAGGATTTTGTTAAATCATCGACTTCTTCTTGTGGATTCCACTCCTCCATTACAGTACTTCTAAAAAACATAGGCTGATTTTCCTTCGCTATCACAAACTCTGCCACATTATCATGGGTGTATAGATACATAGTATTACCCTTAGGAATATCTTTTCTACTCATAATCATCATTCTTACAGCTGAGAAGACACTAACATCTACTAATTCAGGTTCCAGGTTCAGTTTTTTTATAACATCAAGGTAAGGATTCAAAATCTCCTTAGGCACAGCCACAAGCATTATTCTACTTTCTTTTGTATCTCCTTTATCTACTACGTCTACTACTTGAATATCATAATTTACATCTTCGGGAGATAGAGGTATATATCTTTCAAGCTCCCATTTTATTGATTCCCTAAGTTCATTCTCAGGCATATAAGGAAAATTAAAAAATCTTACAACCACATTTTGAGCAGGAATAGATATCAAAGTTTTTCCTGACTTTACCTTAAATCTTTTCAAAATCCCCTTAAGTACTTCTAAGAGATAATCTGGATTATTCAATTGACCCCCTTGAATAACCTCCGGAGGAAGAGTTTCTAATGCAAAATTCTTAATTACAACCTTTTTATCTTTCCTCTTCCCCCCAAAAACAACTCTTAATGGATTGCCAAACTCAATACTTAAAATTGGAACCTCAGAAGAAAATAAACCCATCCCCATTTTCCTTCCTTTCAACCTCTCCCTGATTGAGATTTATTTTAATACAAACGTTAAAAAAATACAACACTTTATTTTTCCTGCCAAGCAAGAACTTTTAGTTTTGTCTTTGTAGTCTTCACTACATTTGTTATGCCGTGAGTACTAAATATATTCTCAATGTACTGCTTATTATGCCTTACCGTACTATTTCCGCCAATACTTACATCTTCTCCGATACTTGTACCTTCAATTATAGGGTCACCATAAATAGATAAATCTTGTACAGTAGTATCTACAGAAGCAGCATATAATATACCCTTTACCTTGTTTCCTGTACCAGTAATCTTAACATCACCCTTTACTACTATCATCCCTTGAAACTCCACATTTCCAGCCATTTTTGCAGATCCCTCAATATATATAACTAAAGACCAAGTAAGCCAAGTATTTGTAGCAGAATTATACCAATTAGGATTAGATTTAGCATAAGCTACAATAGCTTTTAAATCAATATTACTACCAGATCTATAAAGTCCTTGAGATTGAGAAATACTTTTTAGGTAAGCATCATTCAAAACAGGCATTGTCAAAGTATTGTCATTTGCTATAACATCCTTTCCAAGGATTGGCGAGTAAGTACCATTAATCAAAGGAGGATTTCTCAAATCCACAGGACCATTAGAGTATATGGCCGTATCAAAAGAGCCATCAGGAAGTCTTTCACCCTCAATTACTGCTGATTTTCCAGCAAAGCTCACTGATTTTCCTGCATAAACTGCAAATTTAAAAGGATCCAATGAAATATCGGTGTTATTACCATAAACTTCTATAGTTCTTTTTATCCTTGAATTAGAAATAGAGGGAATATATCCGGTACTTACAATCTTATATACAGGAAAATTAATAATAATACCGCCAGAAGACATATTCAAAAGAGAGTAAGAAACATTAACGGTATATTCTCCTAAAGATACACTATTTAAATTTAGACTTTTCTTCTCAGTTGAGCCATAGGTATAAGTAAGAGTATACACTAAGATGTTTCCTTGGCCTGATTTTACCAAGGAAAGATTTAAAGATGCTAAATCAGGATTGTTATTAACAAAATATACTGCTTGTTGCAAACCTGACTGGGCAAGATAAAAAGCCTGATTACTCTCTACTGTTCTCTTTGCAATAGTATATTCGGAAGGCATGAGCTGTATTATAACTATCCCTAATAGGAACACAAAAAGAACAATGACTACAGCAAAGATTAACTGCCCACTCTCTCTATTTAACATAATAGACACTCCTCACTGGTAAAAAAATATTAAAGGTCAAAGTGTAATCTGGAATATTATTTCTATCTCCATCAAACTTTAAAACTACCTCAATTAATTCTGCATTCTGAGGAGAAACTAAGTTACGTGAAGAATTATAATAATAAAAGATTGGAGTTAAAACCCTAAAATCACTTTCTGTTAAGGGATTATTCCCAACCCATAGATTTCCCTGTTTAACTTGTCTCCTTAAAATCCCGTTTGAATCCACATAATATTTGACTGTGGATGAGGTTGAACTTATAGGATTAGTGGAAAAATCATAATAGGTATAACTAAAAATTAGATTACTTCCATCAGAAGCACTGTCAATAAGCGAAGCCTTTTTTACTTCTCTTATCATTCTTTCAGCTACAAGTCTTGCATTTCTTTGATATTGAACCTTTCTATTAATAAATTGATATCCCAACGAACCAGTAACAAGGAAATTAACTACTAGTGCTATTATGATTATCACTATGGAAATACTTATTAAAAGCTCTACTAATGTATAACCCTTTTTCATAATTTAGCCTTAAATAGCTCAATGCTTAAACTTTTATTTTCTTTCCCCTCATTCCAAAAAGTACTGAGTTTGATATATTTCCCCCAACTAAGCTCATCTAACAAAGTATATGTTATAGTATAACTTATATTTCCATAATTTACAATTTTAGGATAATTAGATAAAAGAAAATTATCTAAAGTTGTGTACGATTGAGATAATACTATCTCAGCTTCTTTAATTAAAAGATAATTTGCCCTCGTTAAATTATCTACTTTAGGAGCATTATAAAATATCACAGAGTACATTTGAAGTATACCCACAATACTTATTAAAAGAAGTACACCAACTACCAAAGCCTCTAATAGGCTAAATCCCCTCTCATTCCCAATTCCTTGGTGCCTCATTACTAATATATATCCTCCCTGTAGCAGGAGTTATCACAATATATTTTCTCACATTTTTATAACAAATAGCAATAGTCCCCCCTGAAGAAGGAACACTCAATCTGTTAAAGTAAACATAATTGTTATTACCAAAAACTGCGGATAGTAAATCTATACCTTCTATTGACAAATCAATTATTTTTATAGTTTTATATGTGTTTTTAGCTTTATCAAAACTCTTTATTAAAATCAAGTCGGAAAAAGGATAAAAATAAACCCAATCGGGATAGCCTTCATCTTTTGTAAAAGCATTATCTCTAATCTCGATAAGACACTGCATTATCTCATAAGCTTTTAGTATTACTTTTCTCTCATTAATTATTAAAAAGCCAAGATTTGAAATAATGCCTATCACAATTCCAGATATTAAGATAACTAAAATTAACTCTATAAGAGTAAAACCCTTATTATTTGTCATCTAAAAACTAAAGAAAGATATAATTTAATCAAAACTTCACCCCAAAATAAAGATATCAGTGCCCCCGTTATTAGAAAGGGACCAAAAGGTATAGCTGTCTTTAAATTTTTACTTCTCAAAACTATTACAAATATAGAAAATATTCCACCAATAAGATAACTTAAAAATATAGCAAAAAGCGATAATTTAAGCCCAAGGAAACTCCCAAGCATAAAGCCAAGCTTTATATCACCTTGCCCCATACCCTCCTCTTTTAATATTAACAAAGCCACAACATAAATTAACAAAAGAATTCCCCCAAAAATCAAACTCCCTAGAACACCCTGCACTAAATTACCTTCCCAAAAGGAGAAAAGAAGTCCTACAACTATGCCTGGAATAGAGATTACATCAGGTATTAACATATTCTCAAGATCAATGAAGAAGATAGGAATAAGCATAGAAATAAGTATAAGAGATTTAAAGATAAAAAGAGAAAATCCGTAAATCCAAAATAAAATAGCATACGAAATTCCAGTAATAAACTCTACTGCAGGATATCTCCAGGATATTCTTGCCCCGCAGTATCTACATCTACCCTTAAGTAAAATATAACTCAATATGGGAATAAGGTCCTTAGCAGACAATTTATGCCCACAAGAGGGACAGTGAGAAGGAGGAAAAATTATAGACTCTCTCCTAGGAAGTCTATATATCACCACATTAAGAAAACTTCCCACAGCACTTCCTAAAAGGAAAAACCAGAAAGTTAATATTATTTTTAGCATTATTCAAATCCTCCGCTAAAAACTTTTTTGCTTTTAATCTCTTCTAACAGTTTTGCTATCACATAAGAAAGATCAAAAACTCCTAAATCCTTATTATGTATCCTCACACTCACCTTACCTTCTTCTTTTTCTTTATCTCCGACAATGAAAATATACGGTACTTTTTCAGCTATAGCCTTTCTTAATTTATAATTTAACTTAGCCTGATCCTTGTCTATCTCTGCTCTTATCTCATTGTCTCTTAAGGTTCTTAGCACGTATTCAGCATAATCATTGTGTTTCTCAGATATGGGTAATACTCTTACCTGTTCTGGAGCGAGCCATAAAGGAAATCTGCCACCATAGTGTTCAATAAGAATTCCTATGAATCTTTCATAAGATCCAAGAATGGCTCTATGAATCATGACAGGTCTTTTCTTCGTTCCATCAGGTGCATCATAAGTAAGATCAAACCTCTCAGGTAAGTTAAAATCTACTTGTATTGTGGGTCCCTGCCACATCTTTCCAAGAAGCCCCTTCAATCCCACATCAATTTTAGGACCATAAAAGGCTCCTTCTCCTTCGGCAATCCTATAATCTATACCTACACTTTCTAAAGCGTTTTTAAGAGCCTGAGTAGCCTTTTCCCAAATCTCATCAGAACCTATATATTTTTCTGGTTTTGTAGAAAGAGTTACCACATAATCTTTTAGTCCAAAACTATCTAACATATAGAAGACAAAATCTAAAACTCCCTTTATCTCATCTTCTAACTGTTCTTGAGTACAGAATATGTGAGCATCATCTTGAGTAAAGCCTCTCGCTCTTTCAAGTCCATAAAGTACACCAGACCTTTCATATCTATAAACTGTTCCCATCTCAAAAAATCTTAAGGGTAGATCTCTGTAACTTCTTACTTTAGAATTATAGATTAAAATATGACCCGGACAATTCATTGGTTTCACTGCATACTCTTTGTCTTCCACTTGAAGAAAGAACATATTTTCTCTATAGTTATCCCAATGCCCAGACCTTTTCCATAGTTCTGCTTGCATCAAATGAGGAGTAATTACTGGAAGATAACCCCTTTTCAAGTGTTCTTTTCTTTCAAATTCTTCAATTATAAGCCTGAGCATGGCACCTTTAGGGGGATAAAATATTAAACCTGGCCCTGCCTCCTCAAAAGTATCGAATATCTCCAACTCTCTTCCTAATTTTCTGTGATCTCTTCTTTGAGCTTCTTCTCGTTCTTCTAAATATTTTTTCAACTCCTCTTCTGAGGGAAAGGAAGTTCCATATATTCTCTGGAACATAGGATTCTTCTCGTTTCCTCTCCAATAAGCCCCGGAGACGCTCAACAGTTTAAAAGACTTCACCCAACTTGTAGATGGCAAATGGGGTCCTCTACAAAGATCAATAAAATTTCCTTGCCTGTAAAAGGATATTCTTTCTCCCTCAGGTATTTCTTCAAGAAGTTCCAATTTAAAATCCTCTTTCATCTCTTTCAAAATTCTTTCTGCTTCTTTCCTTGTAACTTCAATTCTTTCAATAGGTAAATCCTGCTTTATTATCTCCCTCATTTTTGCTTCTATTTTTTCCAAGTCTTCCTGTGAAAAGGGTTCGCTTCTATAAAAGTCATAATAAAATCCATCCTCAATAGCAGGACCTATTCCAAGCTTTACTTCTGGAAATAATTCCTTTACTGCATGAGCAAGTATATGTGCAGAAGTATGCCTATAGATGCTTCTACCATCTTCACTCTCCCAATCAAGAAGCTCCACAAAACTTCCATCCTGAGGAAAGACATTTAAATCAGAAAGAACCCCATTAATCTTTGCCCCAAAAACTTTTTTCTCAAGACCTTCTTTCTTTACAACCTCTAAGAGATTTCCTTCTTTTTCCCATATTTTATCCTTATACTGCATTTTCCAACCCATCTCTATCTCCTCCCTTAATTTAAAACTAAAATAAAAAAACTCTCGCCCTCATAAAGGACGAGAGTTTCCCGTGGTTCCACCTTAATAGGTCCCTAAAAAGACCTCCTCTTGATCTATAACGGGATCACCCGTCAATGCTTACTCTTCCAGTTATTAGGAATTTCAGCACGAGGCTCCAAGGTGGTGTTCGCCTTTTCTCGACTTAGAAAGCCTCCCAGCCTAAGGCTTTCCTCTCTGGAAGTCAAAGAAAAGGCTACTCTCCTCTTCTTCGCCTTTAGTTTTATGGTGGGCGCGGGTGGGATTGAACCACCGACCCCTACCGCGTCAAGATAGTGCTCTCCCACTGAGCTACGCGCCCATACCTTAGAGAATTATAATCTTATTTATATTTATGTGTCAAGAGATGAAGAATCAAGGTATTTTTGCAAAATTATAACTGCAGCCTGTTTATTTTTTAGTAATTTTCTCTTTTTTCTCTTTATATCACCCTCTAAAAGAACCTTTTCTGCTTCCATTGTAGTAAGCCTTTCATCGACAAATTTTACAGGAATTCCTATTACAGACTCTATTAACTCTGCAATATGTCTTACCTTTTGGGTTCTTTCATTTTCATGTCCTCTTAAACTTATAGGATATCCTAAAACTATTTCTTTTACTTGATAATCTTCTACCAATCTTTTTAACCTACTTACAAAATCCTCTTCACTCTTAATCTCCCAAACATCCAATCCTTGTGCAATTATTCTCAAAGGATCTGATATGGCAAGACCTACATACTTTTCTCCCCAATCAATTGCAAGAACTCTCATTTCAAAAGATTTTCCTTTAAGAACCCTTTTATTTCTTCAATATTAGTCTTAGGCAGACTTATCTGTGCTAAGGTATCTTTTCCTCCACCCTTTCCATTAAACCTTTCCCCAATTAAATCTACAATCTTTTTGGCCGTTATACCTTTTGAAATTAACTTTTTACCTACCATAACCGTACCCACAAGTTTATTATCTAAGGGTCTAAAAAATAACATAATTAAATTATCATCTTTATTTTTTAGATAATCCCCAAGTCTTTTAATAGCATCATTTTCCATATCTAAACTAGCACAGATAAGAGAAAAATTATCTATTTTATCGACATTATTTAACAAGACCTCTGCCTCTCTTTTAATCACTTTTTCTTCAAGATCTTTTATTTTTCTTTCTTTTTCCTTTAACTCATTAAGCAACTTCTCAACTTTTATGTGAACCTCATCAAGAGAAGAATTAAGAAGCAAAGAGACTTTATTAACAATTTCTTCTTTTCTCTTTTGATATTCCCAAGCCTTCAAACCACAAACAGCAAAAATTCTTCTTATCCCGCTCCCTATTCCCTCTTCTTTCACTATATAAAAACTGCCTATTTCTCCGGTATAGTCTACATGAGTCCCTCCACAGAGCTCCATACTTATATTGTCAATTTTAATAACTTTGACATTTTTTTGATACTTTTCTGTAAATAGAGCAATAGCTCCCATTCTTCTTGCTTCTTCCAGAGTAGTCCAGAATTTCTCTACTTTATGATTTGCCAGAATATTTTCATTAACTTTTTTCTCAATTATTTTTAAGTCTTCATAGCTTAATGGTGAATGGTGAGTAAAATCAAATCTTAAAAACTCAGGAGAAACTAAGGATCCTGACTGCATAACATGAGTACCTAAGTATTCCCTTAAAGCTGAATGTAAAAGGTGAGTGGCAGTATGATGTCTCATGGTATGATATCTTTTTTCTTTATCCACCTCTGCTTTAACAATTTGTCCCTCTTTAAACTCTCCCTTTAGAACTTTTCCCCTATGTATGATAAAGTCTTCACCAAGTTTCTTAACATCCAAAATCTCCACTTCTACTTCTGAATTATAAACTTTACCTTTATCAGAAACCTGCCCTCCGCCCTCAGCATAAAAAGGAGTCTTATCCATCAAGAAATATACTTCTTCTCCTTCCAAAATATTCTTCCCATGTTTTCCCCCGACAAAAAATAGAACATTACTCTCAGTTTCAAGAGTGTCATAACCTACAAATTCAGTCTTAGGAAGATTTCTCATATAATAAACTTCCTCATCAGAAAGAGAAATAAAACTCTCCTCAAGCTTTTCTTCCATAGAGGCTCTTGCCTTTTCTCTCTGTTCTTCCATATATTTGTTAAATTCATCTATGTCTATCTTGAAACCTTCTTCTCCTGCTATCTCTTGTGTCAATTCAATAGGAAAACCATAAGTATCATAAAGTTTAAAAGCAAATTCTCCACTTACCACTTTATTTGAAACTTTCTTGAAATAGTCCTCGAGAAGAGCTAAGCCCTGCTCCAAAGTCCTTAAGAATTGCTCTTCTTCTCTGATAAGTACCTTTTGAATATAATCTTTTCTATCAATAAGTTCAGGATATGCCTCTTTCATTATTTCAACCACTACTGGGACCAACTTATATAAGAATGGCTCTTTTATACCATGTTTATATGCTCTTCTCAACGATCTCCTTATAAGCCTTCTCAAGACATAGCCCCTTCCCTCATTAGTTGGGACAACACCATCTCCCATCAAAAATGTAATCCCTCTTATATGATCAGAGATTAATCTTTCAGTAGTAGGGTCAGAATTTTCTATTATATTCTTAATTTCCTGAATAATAGGCAAAAATAAGTCAGTTTCAAAAACATTACTTACTCCTTCTACCACAGTAGTGATTCGTTCGAGTCCCATGCCTGTATCAATATTCTTTTGAGGAAGAGGAGAAAGTTTTCCATCTTCATCCATGTAATAAGCCATAAACACCAAATTCCATATCTCCATAAATCTATCACATGGATCTCCAGGCTTACAATTTTCTTCCTCCTTAGTCTTAGGACCAAAATCATAGTATATCTCAGAACAAGGGCCACAAGGCCCTGTAGGTCCTGGGGGTCCCCAGAAGTTATCTTCCTTCCCAAGTCTGACAATTCGCTCTTTAGGAATACCTATTTCTTTATTCCAAATGTCGTAAGCCTCATCATCCTCCTCATAAACAGAAATCCATAATTTAGAAACAGGAATGCCTAACTCCTTTGTTAAAAATTCATATGCAAAACCAATTGCCTCTCTTTTGAAATAGTCTCCAAAAGAAAAATTACCAAGCATCTCCAAAAAAGTAAGGTGTCTTGGAGTTATCCCAACTCTTTCTATATCAGTAGTTCGGAAGCACTTTTGAACTGTAGTAATTCTCCTCTTCGGAGGTACACCCTGTCCTAAAAAATAAGGTTTAAATGGTACCATTCCTGCAGTAGTGAAAAGAAGAGTTGGATCATCAGAAGGTACTAACGATGCACTTGGTAAGTGCAAATGATCATTTTTTACGAAATAGTCTATAAATTTTCTTCTAATATCGCTACTTTTCATCATAAATAAGCCCTCTCCTTAGTTTTTAATTGAGATATCAAAAAGCCCCGCCGTGCCGTGGTGTGTGAGTCCTTGTGCCCCATCCCAAAAGTTGAGGCCTACCCTGCTTGGTTATGTAGCTCCTCCGAGCCGCAATCCCAAGACAGGAGCTCAGCCTCCCGAAATGAGGTGTTGAGCCAGGACACAACAAACACCACGTACACAGCAGGGCGCTTTTGATTATGAATATAGCACAAAATAGAAGTTTTTTCAAATTTTTTATTTTTGATTGGTTGGCAGAGTTAAGTTTTGCAAAAGCGTAGCAAGCCTCATTTTGCTCATAACTAATATCTGAGGATCAGCTTTATCTCCTAATTCTTCTATTCTTCTATAAACCTTTATAGCATCTTCTATTTGCTTTTTTTCTTCAAATATGGTAGCTAGAATATATAAAGCTTGAGAGTTATCTTTATCAGTACTTAAGACTTTTTTCAAATCTTCTTCTGCCTTTTCATATAAACTTAACTTTTTGTATTGAAGAGCTCTATTTATCAAAAATTCCCTCTCGCTATTATAAAGGATCTTAGCCTTTTCATAAGCTTCTTTTGCCTTTTCTTTATCTTTATTCTCAAGAATAATACCAAGAGAAAGCCACAACTCAGGGCTATTTTTATAAATTCTTATTTTATCTTCAATTATCTTTTGAGCTGTGTCTATTTCTCCCTTATATAAATATTCATAACTTTTCTCGATAGTTTCTATAATATCCTGAGAGGGAGTTTTGAAGTAATTTAACAAAAGAACTATACCTACAAAGACTAAGATTATTATTAAAGAAGAAAGAACTATTCTCTGCAAACTTTTCTTTCTTCTCTCTTCCACTATATCCCATATATGCCACCACCAGTAGTCTTCTGGATATCTACTACCTTTTGTCCTGAGAAAAGATTTTCTTAGTAAAACATAAAGAGTATCAATATTTTTCTTTATTTCGCCATCAATCTCGCTAAGTTCAACGAGTTCAGCATCTATTGATACGCCTAAACTCTTAATTTTCTCTATTAACTCTTGTATTTCTTGCCTTTTTATAATATATTCTTCGGCATATTTTGAAGCCTCAGAATAGTCAGGAATTAAAGTTTTTCCAACTAACTTTTTCAAATGTGATATCTTTTCTCTTAACAGCTCAATAGGAGAATCTTTCATAAGGATCACCTTATAAGTATTACTATAGCTACAGCATATTTATGGGTATGTGACAAACTTAACTTAATCTCTCTCACACCTCTTTGAAGAACTACTTCTAATGCCTTGTTTTTGAGTCTAACTTCAGGTCTACCATTAATTCCATAGAGTATTTCTACATCCTTCCAACGCCATCCTTCATATCTGCCCCCCAAAGCCTTTATAAAGGCTTCCTTAGCTGCAAAACGTGCAGCTAAGGAAGCATAAATATCTTTTCTATTTCCCAGTTGTCTTAATTCTTCATGAGAATATATCCTTTCTTTAAAGCTTTTATGCTTCTCACAAGCCCTTTTTATTCTCTCTATCTCTACAATATCAAGACCAACCTCAAGAGTAACGTCTTCCATCGTCTTCAACCACTACTCCACAGTTACAGATTTAGCCAAATTTCTTGGCTGATCTATTTCTCTTCCAAGGAGATTTGCTACATGATATGCAAAAAGCTGTAACACCATTGCTCCCATATAAGGATAATAAAAAGGATCAACATTAGGGACAGGAATCAAATCATCTACAAGACTTTCTAATTTTTCATCCCATTCATTGCCAATAGCAATAATAGGAGCCTTTCTTGCCTTTGCTTCCTCAAGATTATTTATCATCTTAGAATAGGTCTCATCTTTATACACTATACCAAAAACTGGTGTCTCGGGATCTAATAGTGCTATTGGCCCATGTTTCATCTCTCCTGCAGGAATACCTTCCGCATGTATATAAGATATTTCCTTTAATTTTAATGCTCCCTCTAAAGCAAGAGGGAAATTTTTTCCCCTTGCAAGGTATAGAAAATTCCTTTTTTGGTAATACTTTTTTGCCACTTCAAATACTCGATCTTTTATTTGAGAGAGATAACTCTCCAAATATGTAGGAAGCATATTCCACTTATCTAAATCAATTTTTATGTTGTAAAGTCTACTTTTGATATACTCCTTAAGAAGTTCGAGATAAACAAGTTCAGCCATAAAAGTCTTTGTTGCTGCAACACCTATTTCAACACCAGCCCTCAAATTAATAAAGTAATCACTCTCCCTTGCTACTGTACTTTGAGGATTATTAACTAAGGACAGAACTTTAAATCCATTTTCTTTTACCTTTCTCAAAGTAGAAATTACGTCTGCAGTTTCACCTGACTGACTTATAGTTATAAATAAAGTCTCTTCAGGAATGTTTAAATTGCGATGATGCATTTGAGAGGCAAGCTCAACTTCTATAAAATAAGGTAACTCTTTTTCCCATAAAAATTTAGCATAATATCCTGCATGGTAAGAAGTACCACAAGCCACAATAAATACTTTCCTAATTTTTTCCCAAGAAATATCCACATTTTTAATGTCTTCAAAAATAAACTTATCTTTATCTCTATCTAAAGTAGAGAGTATTCTTCTTACTACTAAAGGCTGTTCAAAAATCTCTTTTAACATGAAATGTGGATATCCATTCTTTTCTGCTCTAATACCATCCTGAGGAACAATTATAGGCTCTACTTCTATGTAATTATTAGTTTTCAAATCATAGACTTTTATTTCTTTATCAGAAACTATCGCCATTTGATTATCCTTTAAATAATAGAATCTTTCTGTGTAATCTCCCAAAGCAGGAATATCTGAGGCAACAAAGTTTTCACCTGTCCCAAAACCAACAATGAGTGGACTCTGTTTTCTTAGAGCATATAAAATGCTGGGTCTTCTTTTATCTATTATTAATAATGCAAAAGCCCCTTCTAATCTCTTGAATAGTTCTTTTAAAGCCTCCTCTAAACTCATTCCATCTTTATCGACCATTTCTTCCAAAAGATGAGGAACTATTTCTGTATCTGTTTGACTTCTAAATTTGTGTCCCCTGCTTATTAAAAAGTTTTTTATTTCTTTATAATTTTCTATGATCCCATTATGAACCACTGCAATGTTTCCCTCACAATCAGTATGAGGATGAGCATTCTCAACAGATATTCCTCCATGGGTAGCCCACCTTGTATGTCCTATCCCCGTATTTGAAAAATCATTAAAATCCAATATTTCTTTCAAGTTTTGTACCTTTCCAACGATCTTCTTTATTTCTAAGTTTTTATCTTTTAAATAAACAATACCTGCTGAATCATATCCTCTATATTCTAATTTCTCCAAACCTGAGATAATATAGGGAATACAATTTTTGTTCCCAACGTAACCAAAAATACCGCACATTCTTCTCCTCCTCCTTTCGTTTTTTGGAGAAGGAGATAGCCCCTAATGCTACTGGAGACCTTTTGTCCTGGCAGTCACCCACCAGTTTTGTGAGTCTCCTTAAGGTAGGTAGCAACTACCTGGAGGCATCCGCCGAAAACCTCGATAAACCTCCACCTCGTCAACTTACCCCTTTTGAGGGTAAGTCCTGGCGCTTAGATCTTCTTAAAAAATCAATTATCCTGTTTTTAATCTCTAAAGCTATATTAGTTAAATCTTCCTTAGGGACATCTCCTTCCACCGTTATCCTTATTACTGGTTCAGTTCCAGATTTCCTCACTATATATCTTATATTTTTCCCATTTATCACCTCCTCTGCTATCCCTCTAAACTCTTTTTCATCTTCCTCTGTAATATAGATATCTTTTATGTGTATCTTCTCATGTACTTGAGGAAAGATTCTTATTTCTTTTGCCAAATCAGAAAGCTTTATCCCTCTTTCTTTTAGTATCTTAAGCAAAAAGAGAGAAGTTAATAAACCATCTCCCGTAGGCATATAATCAAAAAGGATTATATGTCCCGAAGTCTCTCCGCCAAGATTTAAATTATTTTTTAAAATTTCCTCCAGAACATATCTATCTCCAACCTTAGCCCTGATAAGCCCTATACCAAGTCTTTTTAAATATTCCTCAAGACCTAAATTTGTCATAACAGTACCAACAATTTTGTTACCTCTAAGTAATCCCCTTTCTTTAAGATACTTTGCAAAAATTCCGATCAACACATCTCCATCCACTATTTCTCCATCTTCTGAAAAAGCAATTACTCTATCCCCATCTCCGTCGTAGGTAAAACCTATATGAGCACCTGATTTTAAAAAAAGGTTCCTGCCTATCTCAGGATAAACAGCGCCACAATTATCATTGATATTTATACCGTTATAATTAGTATTATAAGCTATAACTTCTGCCCCTAATTCCTTAAAAACAGTAGGTGCTATCTCAGATAAAGATCCAAAAGCACAATCCAACATAATCTTATACCCTCTGAAATCTTCTCCAATTATCTCTTTTAAGTAATTTTTGTAATCTTCTAAGGCTTGAGTAAAATTGTAGATCACACCAATTTCTCTTGGGCTTGCTCTAAAATAATCATCTTCCCTTAGAATATATTCCTCAATCGTTGCTTCAACATTATCTTCAAGTTTAAATCCATCACTCTTAAATATTTTTATTCCATTATACTCTACAGGATTATGAGAAGCAGAAATCATAATCCCTAATAAAACATCATCATACTTTTTAACTAAATAAGATAAACTAGGAGTAGAAACAACTCCCACATCTAATATATCCATTCCCCCCGAAGTAAAACCAGCAATTAAAGCTGATTTCAACATATCTTTAGAATTCCTTGTATCATTTCCAATTATTACCTTCTTTTTCTTAACATCTTTAAAATAACCAATTATTGCCCTACTCAGCTTATAAGCAAGTTCAGGAGTAAGTATCTCATTCACAATTCCCCTTATACCATCCGTTCCAAAAAATTTTCTCATTTTATTTCTCTCCTCTCCTTCTCAATTACTACGATAGGATAAGTTTCTCTTACCTCCTTACCTTGCCAAAGACCTACCACCTCAAAATTCTTTCTCACTTCTCCTGTAACAATCAAATTTTCTCCTTCTGCCGGAATACCAGTAGTACTTAGTACTGTAATTTGAAAATTTTCAAAAGTCAAAGAATAGGCAGAATACACACTGCCCCAAATACCATAGGGATTTGTAGCCTCACCTTTTAAAGTTATTTCTTTCCCCACATACTTCTCTAAATTCTTCCATTTTTCTCTCCAGGGAGAATCTTTTAACCAATCATAATAACTGTAAGCCAAAAATGTTAACAATATTACAAAAAAAACAAAATATCCTCTCAATTTCTTATTCCTCAATATCTTCCCCATTTCTATCTTCCCCCTACGTGAATAGGGATAGAAGTATCACAGTAAGGACATATATTAGAGGTTTTTAAAAGATTTTTTCTTATAAAATACCCTTCTCTTACAATCAAATCCTTACCACATTTAGGACAAAAGGTTGTACTTCCTTCCACATCCCATATGTTTCCTAAATAGACAAAATTTAGCTTCTTTCTTGCTTCTTTATAGGCAAACCTTAATATCTCTATAGGAGTAGGAGGAACTGTAAATTTATATGCAGGAAAATATCTGGTAAAATGCAAAGGAATATCTGGACTTATACTTGCCACATAATCTATCAGAGCTATTATTTCCTCTTTGCTATCGTTATAACCAGGAATTATTAGATTGGTCAGCTCTATATGAATTCCTTTACTATATGCAATCTCTATTATTTTCTTTACATTTTTAAGAGATCCTTTACATAAATTCCTGTAAAATTCTTCATTTATTGACTTTATGTCAATATTCATAGCATCAATATATGGAGCCATCTCTAAAAAAGGCTCTACCTCTACAAAACCATTTGTAACCAATACATTTTTAAGGTTGTTTTCCTTAAAATACTTAGCAACATCTAAAACAAATTCATACCATATAAAGGGTTCATTATAAGTGTATGAGATCCCGATAGATCCATTCTTTAATGCCAACCCCAACAACAGATCTTTGTTTACCTCTTCCAAAAAAATATCCTCAGGAGTAACTTGAGATATACTCCAATTTTGACAAAAAGGACACTTAAAGTTACAACCTACAGTACCTATGGAGAGAATAGCTGAACCTGGATAAAAATGATAAAGAGGTTTCTTTTCGATAGGGTCTAAAGCAATAGAGCTAGCCTTTCCGTATACTAACGAATATAAAGTTCCCTCAATATTTTCTCTTACGCCACAAATTCCTCTTTTTCCTGGAGCTATAATACAATGATGAGGACACAATAAACACTGAACCTTCTGATTCTCTAATCTTTGGTAATATAAAGCCTCTTTCATCAATCATTCCTTAAATCTAGTTACTGAAAATCTGTAAACTTTAAAATTTTCGTAAGGAGAAATTCCAGCCTTTGCTAAAGCAATAGATAATTGATCCTCTATGGTATCTACTCCCTCAAGATCAGGAAGGAGTACCCCTCTCCTCCAACCCTTCTCTACTACAACCCCATACTTTTTAGGATCAAGTTCTCTAATATCTCTTACTTCCTCTAAGGGAGAAAGTACGTCAACAGATATCTCTATATCATCAAGTTCATCCAAAGTAACAGGAGGAAATCTTGGATCTTCAGTAGCTGCACTTATGGCATTTCTTATTATTTCTTCTGCAATATTAGAGGTGGTAGGTAGTATAGTACCTATACACCCTCTTAATTCACCAGTAGATCTCTTATGTAAAGAAACAAAAGTTCCTGCTCTTTTTTTTAAATAATCAGGTAAATCAGGAGGGGGAGTTATTATTTTCCCCTCCCTTAAATAAGTCTCTATAGCTTTACGAGCAAGCCCTACTATATACTCTCGTAGATCCATAAATACAAATTAACGCTTCGAGTATTGTGGTGCTCTTCTTGCTCTCTTCAAACCATACTTCTTTCTTTCTTTCTCTCTGGGATCTCTCTTAAGTAATCCCTCTTTTTTGAGTAGAGTTCTCCAATCCTCTTTTAATGCTACAAGAGCTTTTGCAATCCCATGAGCAAGAGCTTGTGCCTGAGCACTGACACCTCCACCAATTGCTTGAGCAACCACATCCACCTGATCTAACATTCCTGTTAATTCTAAAGGTTTTTTAGCTATTTTATGGAAAAATATTCTTCCCCCGAAGTATTCTTCTAAAGGTTTATCATTAACAATAATTTTACCTTCTCCAGGAAAACGCAACCATACTTTCACTCTTGAAGTCTTTCTTCCTCCAACCTCATGTATCACTTTAACATCTTGAGAAGTAAATTCCAACATCTATCCCTCCCACTATATATTCAATTCTTTTGGTTTTTGTGCTTGATGAGGATGTTCAGGCCCAGCATAAACCTTTAATTTTTTCAACATCTTTCTACCAAGAGGACCTTTAGGGAGCATACCTTTAACAGCAAGATAAATCATTTTCTCAGGACTTTTTGCTCTCATATCCTTTGCAGAAATAAGTCTATGACCTCCAGGATACCCTGAATGGAAGAAGTATATCTTTTGCTGTTCTTTCTTGCCAGTAAGAACTACATCTTTTGCATTCACAACAATCACAAAATCACCTGTGTCTACATGTGGAGTATAAATTGGCTTATGTTTTCCTCTCAATATTTTAGCTATTTCAGAAGCTAATCTACCAAGAACCTTTCCCTTCGCATCTACCACATACCATTCTCTCTTTATCTCTTCCTTTTTTGCCATAAAAGTTTTCATTCTTTTTTCCTCCTTTCCCGTAGCATTTTAATACAGATTTCTTTAATATGTCAATAATCTATCTTAAAAAGATAAAGTCCACTAGCAGGAGCTGGACTTGAAAATCTTTCTTCTTTTCTATCTTTTAAATATTTTTCTAAATCCTCTAATTCCTTTTTCTTCAATCCCACCTCTACCATACTACCTACTATAAATCTTACCATTTTTCTCAAAAAAAACGGTGCAGATACAAAATATATTAGCAAATCTTCTTTAAAATACCAAAAAGATTCATAAATTTCAACATTGGTATTATCATAATTCTCAATTACACAAAAATTTCTAAAATCATGTATCCCTTTAAATAGGTTTGCAGAAAGATTTAATAGATCTTTGTCAAGGGGTTTATTTATCCACCAACAATAATCCCTCAAAAACAGATTTTTCTCCTCATTATTATAAATAACATAAATATACCACCTTCTTTTTGCAGAATATCTAGCATGAAAATTGTCATCTACAATCTCTACTTTTTTTATCTTAATGTCTCCAGGAAGTAATTTATTCAAGACTTTATAAAGCTTATCACAGGAAAAATTTTTACTTTCCTTCGTCTTAAAATTTACTACTTGTCCCAAAGCATGAACCCCCGCATCAGTTCTTCCTGCACCTATTACTTTGATATCCTCATCAAACAAAAGTTTTAAAACCTTTTCTAACTCTCCTTGCACAGTTCGTTTTCCAGGCTGCTTCTGAAACCCCCAAAAATCCTTGCCAATATAAGAAAGTTCAACTTTCCAGTTGATCATTGTTTATAAGAACATAATTATAATTGCAGTGTAAATTCCTATAAAAGTTATGAACAAAGTTTCTTTACTTGTCCAATATGTTCTTCTATATCTAGTCCTACCTTCCGCCCCTCTATAGCATCTCGATTCCATAGCTTCAGCTAGCTCATTTGCACGTCTAAAAGCATTTATAAAGAGAGGAATTACTATGGGTAATAGGCTTTTTGCTTGATTTATTAAGTTACCCCTGCCAAATTCTGCTCCTCTGGCCTTTTGAGCCTTTATTATTTTATCAGTCTCATCCAAAAGTGTCGGAACAAATCTAATAGCTATAGTCATCATCATAGAGAACTCATGTACAGGAAATTTAAAATACTTTAAAGGATTTAAAAGATCCTCTAAGGCTTGAGCCAGTTCTAATACTGAGGTAGTTAAAGTAAGCAAAGAAGTTATCATAACTATAAAAACTAATCTTAAGGACATAAAAAAGGCCATTTTAATACCCAATTCTGTTATATGAATAATTCCAAATCTCCAAAAAACTTTTCCGCCTTCCTCCCCAAAAAAGAAATGAATAATAAAGGTAAACAATACAAGAAAATAAACCGGTTTTAAAGACCTAACAAAATACTTAAAGGGCAAAGAAGAAAATAAAATTCCTAATAAAATAAGAAGAAATACAAATAAATAAGAGAGATTTAGCTTTATCAAAAATATAAAAACAATAAGCCAAAAAGATGCTAAAATCTTAGCCTTTGCATCTAATTTATGCAGTAGAGAATCTGCAGGTATATATTGTCCAAGGGGAAAAGTCTTTAACACTTCCATAAGCTCTTATAACCCTTGTAAGCAAGTATTCTTTCCACAATCTCTTGAACAGTAAATGCACCCTCTATAGGATATCCCTTTTCTTGTAATATTTTTACAATCTTAATTATTTCTGGCAAATCCAAATCTGCTTCTTCTAATTTTTTATAATTCATAAATAATTTCTCAGAGAGTCCATCAAAAACTAAACTCCCTGCCTTTAGGACTATTACTCTTCTTACCAACCTTACAATTTCATCTAAATCATGAGAAACCACAATAAGAGTCTTATTATTCTTACTGATCCATTTATCGATATAATTCATTATCTGAAACTTACCTTTAGGATCAAGATTTGCCGTGGGCTCATCAAGGATAAGAACTTCTGGATCCATAGCCAATATACTTGCAATAGCTAATCTCCTTTTTTCTCCTCCAGAGAGATGAAAGGGAGATCTATCTTTAAGTTCATCATAAGATAAACCTACAGATTCAAGTGCACCCCTTACACAATCCTCAATTTTTTCCTCTGGAACTCCTACATTCCTTGGTCCAAAGGCAACTTCCTCAAAAACTGTCTCAGCAAAAAATTGATACTCTGGATATTGAAAAACTATTCCTACAACCTTACAAAGTTCTTTTGAGTTCCATTTTTTAATTTCTTTTCCTTTTATGTATATTTCACCCACTACTGGATAAATAAGACCTCCTATGAGTTGGATTAATGTGGACTTTCCAGATCCTGTCTTTCCAAGAATTCCTATTCTTTCCCCCTGCTCAATATCTAAAGATACATTGGTTAAGGCTTCCTTTTCTAAAGGTGTGTCTTTTAGATATGTATAATAAACACCCTTTAAACTAATTAAAGCCATAAAGCCAATTCCTCAGGAGTAAGTAGAGGATGAGGTATGTCAAAACCTCTCTCAGAAAGACACTTTGATATTTTAGTAGTTATAGGTAAATTCAGGCCCCATTCATCTAACCTTTCTTCTTTTAAAAATATTTCCTTAGGAGTACCCAGATCTACAATTTCTCCATTAAAAAAGACCACAACTTTTTCTGCCCAAACTACTTCTTCCATATGATGAGTTATTAGAATTATAGTCTTTTTTTCCTCTTCGTAAAGTTTTCTTATGATTTTTATTATATCTTTTCTACCTTTAGGATCAAGCATGGTTGTGGGTTCATCAAGCACAATGTATTTAGGCATCATAGCCAAAATTCCTGCTATAGCAACCCTTTGTTTTTGGCCTCCCGAAAGTAAATAAGGTGGGTATTTTCTATACTCTTCCATTCCAACAGCTCTCAAAGCAAATTCTATTCTTTCTTCAATCTCTTCTGGGGGAAGCCCCAAATTTTCACAACCAAAAGCCACATCCTCTTCTACAGTCATCCCTATTATTTGGTTATCAGGATTTTGAAAAACTAAACCTACGTTTTTCCTGATCTCCCATATCTTTTCTTCATCCTTAGTATTTATACCATCTACTATCACATCTCCAGAAGTTGGAGTATAAAGCCCATTAAGAAGCCTCGCAAAAGTAGACTTACCAGAACCATTTGCTCCCACAATGCAAAAAAAAGAAGGAGAAGGTATCTCTAAATTAACATTTCTAAGAGCTACCTTCTCCTGAGAGGTACCAGGTTGATAAACATAAGACACAGATTTAATTTCTATCATTACACAAGTTCGATAACTGCTTGCTCTGCTGCGTCTCCTCTTCTCATACCAAGTTTCAATATTCTAGTATATCCACCATTTCTATCCTTATATTTGGGAGCTATATCTACAAAAACTTTTCTAACCAACTCTCTATCTTGAAGCCATGCATACACTAACCTTCTATGATGGACCGAATCTTCTTTGGCAATAGTAAGAAGTTTTTCAGCAATTCTTGTAACTTCTTTTGCTCTTGGCAAAGTAGTAACTATCTTACCGTGCTTAAAAAGAGATATCAAAAGAGCTTTTAATAAAGCCTTCCTCTGGGGAGTTGGTTTACTTAATTTTCTGTATGCTTTACGATGTCTCATCTAAGCTCTCTCCTTTCTCCAAATCAGGATTTCCGCCATCCTTTAAGCTTAATCCCTTCTCTCTCAATTTTTCCTCTAATTCTTGAAGAGATTTCTGACCAAAATTCTTAATCTTCATTAATTCCTCTCTAGTTTTTGACAAGAGATCCTCAATAGTATGTATGCCAGCATGTCTTAAAGAATTATAGGCTCTAGTAGAAAGTCCTAAGTCTTCCAGAGTCAATCCTTTCTTTTCTTCCTCTAAATAAGTATTCTCCGGTTTTACTTCTTCATAAGGTAATTGAAATTCTTTTTCATTTAAAAGTCTAAAGTATTCCATTAATATCCTTGAGGCTTCTCTGAATGCCTCTTCAGGAGATATAGACCCATTCGTCCATATCTCTAATATCAACCTATCTAAATCTGTTCTTCTTCCAACTCTTGTTTTTTCAACTGTATAACTTACTTTTTTAACAGGAGAAAATATAGAATCTAACACTAACACGCCAATAGGATAATTTTGATCTTTATTCTCCTCAGCACTGACATAGCCCTTTCCTTTTTTCACTTCTACTTCCATATGAAAAGGCATGTTTTCTACTAAGGTTGCAATTACAAGATCTGGATTAACTATTTTCACATTTGATGGAACTATAAAATCAGCTGCTGTTACTACTTTCGGTCCTCTTGTATCAATCTCTAAAATATGAGAGTTGTTATCTTCTATTTTAACTACAAGCTTCTTCAAATTCATCAGAACTTCTAAAATTTCTTCTTTTAGACCTGGAAGTACTTCCAATTCATGTCTTACACCATCTATTTTTACAGAAACTACTGCTGCTCCCTCTATAGAAGAAAGTAGTATTCTCCTTAGAGCGTTCCCTATGGTCCATCCATATCCTCTCTCTAAGGGCTCTATCACAAAACGCCCATAATCTTCAGATCTTTTCTCAACAATAACTCTTACATTCTCCTCTATCAAATTATCTACCTCCTTACCCTGCCCAAATAAAACAGAAATTACCTAGAATAGAACTCCACGATGAGCTGTTCCTGGACAGGAGTATCTATTTCTTCTCTCTTTGGCAATCTCAAAACTCTACCTCTAAAGTTCTCTCTATCTAGTTCTAACCAAGCAGGAACATTCTTATTTCCAAAAACAGAAATAGCTTCCTGAACAGGAATCAGGTCTTTATCAAGTAACTCTACCACATCTCCAGGCTTTAAATTATAAGAGGGTATATTAACTCTCTTACCATTCACAGCTATCTTACCGTGAGAGACAAGCTGCCTTGCTTGATCTCGAGATAAGGCCCAACCAAGTCTATATACTACATTATCAAGCCTCGTTTCTAAAAGTTGCAATAATCTTTCTCCTGTAACACCTCTACCTTTTGAGGCTATCTCAAAATATCTTCTAAATTGTCTCTCTAACACTCCATATATTCTTTTTGCCCTTTGTTTTTCTCTTAATCGCAATCCATACTCAGTCAATTTTCTCTGAGCTCTTCCATGCTGACCAGGAGCAAAAGGTCTCCTTTCAAAGGGACATTTTTCTGAAAAACACTTTGTCCCTTTTAAAAATAACTTCATACCCTCTCTTCTACATAAACGACAATCTGGTCCTGTATACCTTGCCATTGTCTCTCCTCCTTTTTAGACTACACTCTTCTTCTACGTGGTGGACGACACCCATTATGAGGAATAGGTGTAACATCCTTAATAAGGGATATCTCTAATCCAGCAGCTTGCAAAGCTCTAATAGCAGTTTCTCTTCCTGGGCCTGGTCCTTTTACTAAGACATCAACTTTTTTCATTCCATACTCTGAAATAGCTTTTTTAGCCGCCATCTCAGCTGCAAGTTGAGCTGCAAATGGGGTACCCTTTTTTGTACCTTTAAATCCTGCTGTTCCACCACTTCCCCAAGTTAATACATTTCCCTCTGGATCAGTTATAGTAACAATAGTATTATTAAAAGTAGAGTTAATATGAGCAACTCCAACAGGAACTATTCTTTTCTCTCTCTTAGGTCCTCTTGTTCTTTTCTTCTTAGCCATTTATCCAACTTCCCTCCTAAATTTTAATTTTTATTTTTCCTTCCTCTTAGCACCTACTGTCTTTCTTGGACCTTTTCTAGTACGTGCATTACAACGAGTTCTTTGACCTCTAACAGGAAGCCCTCTTTTATGTCTTATACCCCTATAACAACCTATTTCAATTAGTCTTCTAATATTTGCTGCAACCTCTTGTCTCAAATCTCCTTCCACTTTATAATTACTTTCAATCTCTTCCCTCAATTTACTTATTTCCTCTTCAGTAAGATCCTTAACCCTCTTATTAGGGTCTACGCCTGTAGCCTGAAGAATCTTCTTGCTTGTAGTACGCCCTATACCATATATATATGTTAAGGCAATTTCAATCTTTTTATTGCTTGGTAAGTCTACTCCTGCAATACGTGCCATTAAATAAACACCTCCTATCCTTGTTTCTGCTTGTGTCTTGGATTTTCACATATCACAAAAACACGACCGCCTCTTCTTACTATTTTACATTTCTCACATATTTTTTTCACAGAAGATCTAACCTTCATCCTTATTACCCTCCTTATTGGTATATCTATATATAATTCTTCCTTTAGTAAGATCATATATTGACAATTCTACCTTTACCCTATCTCCGGGCATTACTCTTATAAAGTTCATCCTCATCTTACCAGAGATATAAGCTAAGATTTCTAAACCATTATCTAATTGTACTTTAAAAGTTGCATTTGGCAAGGCCTCTTTTACAGTACCAGTTACCTCAATTACCTCTCTATCCTTTTTATCCATATGGCCCTCCAATTTCCTATTCCATTGTTAATACCAGAGGTCCATTCTGAGTTATTGCTACGGTATGTTCAAAATGAGCTGCCAATCCACCATCTAATGTAACTGCTGTCCATCCATTTTCAAGGATTCTAACCTCATAACTACCTGTAACAACCATAGGTTCGATAGCAATAACTAATCCCTCTTTTAATACAGGTCCCATACCTGGAGGACCATAGTTTAGAACATTGGGAGGCTCATGCAAATTTCTACCTATCCCATGCCCTACAAAATCTCTAATAACATTAAATCCATGTCTTTCTACATATTCCTGAATTGCCCAAGAAATGTCAGAAAGCCTATTACCAACTTTCGCTTTTTCGATTCCTCTCCATAAAGCCTCTTCGGTAACCTGAATCAACTTCAATCCTAAAGGAGATACTTCTCCTACAGGATAAGTTTTTGCCGCATCTAAGAAAAATCCATTATATTCTATCCCTATATCTATACTGACTATGTCTCCAGATCTTATGTATTTATTTTTACTTGGTATACCGTGCACAATCTCTTCATTAATAGAAACACAAATAACCTCGGGATATCCCCTGTATCCTTTGAAAGCAGGTTTAACATTATAATTCTCCATTAACTTTTCCGCAACTCTTGCCAAATCATATGTACTCATACCCTCTTTCAATTCCTTCTCTATATGGCTGAATATTTTTGCTAGTATTTTCCCTCCTTTTTCCATTATTTTAATGTCTTCATTATTTTTAAGCAGAACATTCATTCGCTAATCACCTTTAAAATTTCATTTAATACTTCTTCTCTTTCCTTTTCTGCACTAATAGTATACATGATGCCTTTATTTCTATAATAATCAATCAATGGTTGCGTTTCCTTATAATAAGTTTCTAATCTTTGTTTTATAACCTCAGGTTTATCATCGCTTCTTTGATACAACTCTCCTCCACATATATCACAGATGCCATCTTTCTTAGGAGGCATGGATATTAAATTATATATAGCTCCACAATTTTTACAAACTCTTCTTGCAGAAAGTCTCTTAATCACTAATTCATCAGAAGCATCAAGATAAATCACTTTTATCACTGCATTCTTCTCTTTTAAATATTTCTCTAACATCTCTGCTTGCGGTATTGTTCTGGGGAAACCATCCAAAATAAAACCATTTTTACAATCTTCTTTACTTATTCTATCTTTCACCACTTCCCACACTAACTCGTCTGGAACTAAGCTTCCAGAATCTAAGTAACTCTTTACCTTAATTCCTAACTCAGTTTGATTTTTGACATGTTCCCTAAAAATATCTCCTGTAGAGATATGAGGAATATTCAAAATCTGACTTACTTCTTTTGCATGAGTGCCTTTACCCGCACCCGGAGGTCCTAAAAATATTATTGCCTTCATCATCTTAAAAACCCCTCATAACTTTTCATTATCATTTGAGCTTCCAAGGCTTTTATAGTCTCAAGTATTACACCAACCATAATTAATATACTTGTTCCCCCAAGTTGAAATTCCGTTACACCAGTTATTCTTTCAATAAAGGTAGGAAGTAAAGCAATAATACCTAGAAATACTCCACCAAAAAAGTTTAAACGATTCAGAGTTCTTTGAAGATACTCTTCAGTTGGCTTTCCTGGTCTAACTCCAGGAATAAAACCGCCATACTTTTTAAAGTTCTCCGCAAGATCAGCAGGATCAAAAACTATAGATGAATAAAAATAAGTGAAACCCAAAACTAAAAGGAAATATATTATGGGATATAAGACAGAACTAGGAGAAAAAATACTAAGAAACGCCTTTAACCATCCAATTTTAACTACTGGAATAAAGGTCTGAGGAACCATTAATATAGTTATTGCAAAAATTATTGGAATAACGCCAGCTTGATTCAATTTTAAAGGAAGATAGGTACTCTGTCCTCCATAAACCCTTCTTCCCACTATTCTTCTTGAGTATTGTACCGGGATCCTTCTTTCTGCACTCTCTTCCCACACAACCCCGATTATTATAAGAATCAACAAAGCAAAAAATGCTATTACATTCAATACTCCAATTTCCCCTCTACTAAGTAATGCAAAAGTCCTTACAAGATCAGTAGGGAAACGAGCAACTATCGAAGTTAGGATCAAAAGGGAAACTCCATTTCCTATACCATATTGAGATATCTGTTCTCCAAGCCACATAATAAAAGTACTTCCAGCGGTAAGAGTTATCACACTACTTATAACATACAATGGACTTAAGCTTGGGATTACTTTAAAGTTATGCATAAATATGGTCAAACCAAAGGCCTCTATTGCAGCAAGAAGTACTGATAAATTTCTTGCATATCTTGTTAATTTTTTTCTTCCGTCTTCTTCTTTCTTCAACTCAGCCAAAGATGGAAATACAGCAGTCAAAAGCTCCATCATAATGGAGGCATTAATAAATGGAATAATTCCCATAGAAAAAATTGAAAAACGAGCAAGAGCTCCTCCTGTAAACAGATCTAAAAATCCTAATGCACCCTGGCTTCTAAAAAGATTAGCTAATGCTACTCTATCTACCCCAGGAACTGGAATATGAGCTCCCAATCTATATACGGCAAAAATAAAAAGAGTGAATAATATTTTCTTTCTTAAGTCAGGTATTCTGAAAGCCCTAAGCAAAGTATCAAACACTACTCAATCACCTCAACTTTTCCGCCCACACTTTCAATCTTCTCACGGGCTTTTTCCGAAAAAGCATGAGCTCTTACAATAAGAGGTTTTGTAAGCTCACCATCTCCGAGAATTTTAACCCCAAATTCAATATCCTTTATAATTTTTCTTTCCAGAAGTACATTAGGATCTACCACTTCGTTAGCCTCAAAATTTTTCTCCAATACAGATAAGTTAACTACTGTATACTTTCTTCTCGGAGCTCTTGGAATACCATCCATCTTTGGAAGACGTCTTGTAAGAGGAGTTTGACCACCCTCAAAGCCTGGTCTTACCCCATCTCCTGTTCTTGCGTTTTGTCCGCTCATACCTCTTCCAGCATACTTACCAGAAGCTGCATAGCCACAACCAACTCTTTTGGGTTTTTTTCTAGAACCTAATTTTGGTCTCAATTCAAATAGTTTCAATTTTCTCCCTCCTCATTCCCTTTACTATCCTCGGTTTTTAATCCAATTATTTCATTAATTTTCTTATCCCTCATCTCGGCCACTTCAGGAAGAGATCTTAACTTCTTAAGCGCTTCAAAAGTTGCTTGAGCAAGATTCACAGCAGTAGTTGAACCAAGAGCTTTAGCCAAAACATTTTTAATTCCAGCAAGCTCCAAAACAGCCCTTGCTGCTCCTCCTGCTATCACACCTGTACCTGGAGCTGCAGGTTTGAGTAATATCTTTGAAGCCCCTAATTTGCCTACAACCTCGTGAGGAATAGTACCCTTACTTATAGACACCTTAACAGCATTCTTTTTTGCTTTTCTTATAGCTTTTCTAATAGCATCAGGAACCTCAGCAGCCTTTGCTATGCCAACCCCCACGGTTCCTTGCTCATCTCCTACAACTACAAGGGCTCTAAATCTTAAATTTTTACCTCCAGCAACTACTTTGGCTACTCTTCTTATTTCAATAACTCTTTCCTTTAATACAGGTTCTAACTCTTTCAAGGTTTTCCCTCCTTTTTTAGAATTCGAGTCCTGCAGCCCTTGCGCTATCAGCAAGAGCTTTTACCTTTCCGTGATAAAGAAATCCGCCTCTATCAAAGACAACTTTCTTTATACCCTTTTCTAAAGCTCTTTTAGCTATAACTTCCCCTACTAATTTGGCTGCTTCTATATTCTTAGTAGATTTCAACTGACTTCTAATTTCTTTCTCTAAAGAGGAAGCTGATACTAATGTATGCCCCTTAGTGTCATCTATAATTTGAGCATATATATATCTTAAGCTCTTATAGACAGCTAATCTTGGTCTTTCTGAAGTACCTATTATTTTTTTTCTAATTCTCAAATGTCTTATCTTTCTAAGCTCTTTCCTCGACCTTTTTATAATCATACTCCATCAAACCTCCTATTTCTTACCTGCTTTACCAGCCTTTTGTCTTATCTTCTCACCTTCATACCTTATACCTTTACCTTTATAAGGTTCTGCAGGTCTTACACTCCTAACTATAGCAGCGAATTGTCCAACAAGCTCTTTGTCAATCCCTTTAACACTTATTTTTGTATTATCTTGAACTGTTACTGTTAGCCCCGTCGGTATCTCCAATTCTACAGGATGAGAAAAGCCTACTTCTAAAATGAGCTTGTTACCTTGAACTCTTGCTCTGTACCCTGTTCCTTGTAATTCTAATCTTTTTTCAAATCCTTGAGTTACTCCTAAAACCATATTGTTAATCAACGCTCTCGTTAAACCATGAAGAGCTTTTACAAATTTCTCATCATTAGGTCTTTCTACAACAATTTGATTATCTACCTTTTTAATTGTAAGCAAGGGACTAAAAGTTTTTTCAAGCTGTCCTAAAGGTCCTTTCACTAGAACGCAGTTTCCATCTTTTATTTCAACCTGTACATTTTGTGGTATTGGAACTGGCTTTTTCCCTATTCTAGACATAATTTACTCCTCCTTTTCTACCATACCATACAGATAAGTTCTCCACCCACACCTAAAAGTCTTGCCTCTTTATCGGTCATTATCCCTTTGGAAGTAGATAATATAGCAATTCCAAGGCCACCAAGTACTCTTGGGATTTCTTCTTTATTAACGTAATACCTTCTTCCTGGCTTACTAACTCTTTTAACATCTTGAATAACAGGAGTCTTTCCTTTATATTTTAAATAAACCCTTATATATTTCTGAGGTATCTCACCAATAACTTCATACCTAGCAATATAACCTTCCCTTAAGAGAATTTCCAAAATTTTCTCCTTCATTTTGGAATAAGGAACATCTACAGTAGGATGCCTTCTCATACTAGCATTCTTTATTCTAACTAACATATCAGCAATAGGATCTGTTACAGTCATAGCAACCCTCCTTACCAACTTGCTTTCCTTACGCCTGGCAATTCACCCTTCAATGCTAATTCCCTAAAGCATAAACGACATAATCCAAATTTTCTGATATATCCTCTTGGTCTTCCACAGATTCTACATCTGTTATATTCTCTTACTTTATACTTCTTAGGTTTGAGCCATTTTACTATTTGAGATTTCTTTGCCACAATAACCTCCCTCGCTTTTTATTTTATTTTTTGAAAGGCATTCCTAAAAGAGCTAAAAGCTCTTTAGCTTCCTCATCAGTTTTTGCCGTAGTAACTATTGTAATATCCATTCCCCTAATTCTATCAATTTTATCATACTCAATCTCTGGAAAAACCAATTGTTCCTTTAAACCTAAAGAATAATTTCCTCTACCATCAAAGGAATTGGGAGAAACTCCAGAAAAATCTCTCACTCTTGGAAGAGCAAGATTTATTAATTTATACAAAAAAGCATACATTCTTTCTCCTCTTAAAGTAACTTTTACCCCAATAGGCATTCCCTTTCTTAAATGGAAGTTAGCTATAGATTTACGTGCTTTTCTTACTATAGGTCTTTGCCCCGTAATTATTGCCAAATCTCTTGCAGCAGCCTCTATAGCTCCAGGATTCTGAACTGCTTCACTTACACCAATATTAACCACAATTTTCTCTATTTTAGGTACAGCCATCGGATTTTTGTAACCAAACTTTTTCATCATTGCAGGAACAACTTCTTGAATATATTTCTGTTTCAAAACCTCCATACTAATCTTTCCTCCTTTAATTAGACCCGATCAATGATTTCTTTGCATTTAGAGCAAACTCTTACTTTTCTTCCATCTTCAAGAAAAGTATGTTTAATCCTTGTAGGCTGGTTACAATGTGGGCATATTAACATAACCTTACACCTATATAAAGGTGCAGGTTTTTCTATAATTCCTCCCTGTCTCATTTTTGCATTAGGTCTTGTATGCTTCTTTACAATATTAACTCCCTCTACAATAACTTTCTCTTCGGAGGGGAGCACAGAAATAACTTTTCCTCTTTTTCCTTTATCTTTTCCAGATATAACCAACACAAGATCTCCTTTTTTGATGTCCATTTCACTTCACCTCTATATCACTTCTGTTGCTAAAGAGATAATTTTCATAAAGTTTTTATCCCTAAGCTCTCTTGCAACTGGACCAAAAACTCTAGTACCCTTTGGATTTCCTTCTTTATCTATAATTACAGCCGCATTATCATCAAATCTTACACATGAACCATCTTTCCTCTTGATAGTCCTTTTAGTTCTTATAACAACAGCATAAACTACATCGCCTTTCTTTATGTTAGAACGTGGAACTGCCTCTTTTACACTAGCCACAATAATATCTCCTACTTGGGCAACTCTCTTTTTCCCAAGTATTCTAAAACACATTATTTCCTTCGCACCAGTATTATCTGCAACAACCAATCTAGTTTGAGGCATTATCATTTGTACCACCTACCTCGACTTTAGTTTCAGTATTTTCCAAATTTTCTTCATCAGAAATAGTTGGAACAATTTCTCCCCTCTTTATAATTCTAACCAATCTCCATCTCTTCTCTTTAGAAAGAGGTCTTGTCTCTCTAATAAGAACAATATCCCCTTCTTTTGCCTCTTGGTTTTCATCATGAGCCTTATACTTTTTTCTTCTTGTAACTGTTTTTTTGTATAAAGGATGAGTATAAGTCTGCTCTACTAAGACTACAATAGTCTTTTGCATTTTTGCACTTACTACTTTTCCTATTAACTCTTTCCTATTACCCATGAACATCTCTCCTTAATTTAAGATTTTTTAAGTTCTCTTTCGCGTAGAATTGTAAGAATACGAGCAATATCTTTTCTAACTGCTTTTATTCTATGAGGATTAGTAAGTCCTCCTGTAGCCTGCTGAAGCCTTAAATTAAAAAGTTCAGCCCTTAAATTTTTAAGCTCTTCTTTAAGTTCTGAATCAGTTTTCTCCCTTAATTCAGATGCTTTCCTTGCCATACTACTCACCACCCAATTCTCTTGTCACAAATCTAGTTTTAATAGGAAGCTTACTACCAGCAATTCTAATAGCCTCCATTGCAACTTCTTTAGAAACCCCTCCAATCTCAAATAATACTGTTCCTGGTTTTACCACTGCTACCCATCCTTTTACGTCTCCTTTGCCTCCACCCATTCTGCTTTCAGCTGGTCTTGCAGTCACAGATTTATCCGGGAAAATCCTAATCCAGACTCTCCCGTTTTTTCCAGCATGTCTTGTTAGAGTCCTTCTAACAGCCTCTATTTGTTCACTGGTAATCCATGCGGGAGCCAAAGCTTGGATACCATAATCTCCAAAGACTACACGATTTCCTCGAGAAGCCTTACCCTTCATTCTTCCACGATGTTGTTTTCTATACTTAACCCTCTTAGGCATCAACATCGTAATTCACCTCGTCTTTCTCGTAAAGATCTTCATCTTCTATCTTCTTAGGTACAGCCTTTTCAGGAAGCTCTTGAATAGCTTCTTTATGCAGTTCTGGAACATCTCCTTTATATATCCATACCTTAACACCTATCACTCCAGATATGGTAAAAGCTTCTGCAAACCCATAATCGATATCTGCAGTCAAGGTTTGTAAAGGTATTCTTCCTTCTCTAAACCACTCAGAACGAGCAATCTCAGCCCCATTTAATCTGCCACTACACATAACTTTTATGCCTTTAGCTCCAGCTCTTAATGCCCTATTTATTGCTTGTTTCATGGCTCTCTTGTAATTAATTCTCTTCTCTATTTGCATAGCAATGTTTTCTGCTACAAGTTGTGCATCCAGTTCTGGATTTTTAACTTCTTGAACATTAACAAATACATTCTTGTTCGTTAATTTAATCAAGTTTTTCCTAATGTTCTCTATTTCACTTCCTCCACGTCCAATTAACATTCCAGGTCTTGCAGTGTGAATAGTAATATCTACCCTATTAGCTGCCTTTCTTTCAATCTCTATTAACGAAATTCCTGCCTGATAATAATTTTTCTTTAAATAGTTTCTTATAGCCCAATCTTCATGTAATAAGGAGGAATAATCCGACCTTTCTGCATACCAATGACTTTTCCAATCTTTAGTTATGCCCAATCTAAACCCATAAGGATGTGTTTTCTGGCCCATTTTATTCTTCCTCCTTTTCCTTTACATAAATAACTATATGACTATTTCTTATCTGAATAATGTCAGCTCTCCCTCTTGCCCTAGGATTTAATCTCTTCCATCTAGGGCCTTCATTTACGAAAGCCTTAGATATGTATAATCTATCAGCCCTCAAACCATAATTATGTTCTGCATTTGCTTTGGCAGATCTTAAACATTTCAATATAAAATGGGCAGCCTTGTGAGGGAGATTTTCAAGTATTGCTTCTGCCTCTTCTACCATTTTACCTCTAACAAGATCAATTACCCTTCTTGCTTTGTAAGGGGAGATCCTTAAATATTTACTTTCTGCTTTTACTTCAATCATAAAAATCTAACCTCCCTACTTAATAGCCGTAATACGAGCTGTTGGTATCCTGTGTCCTGTAAATGTTCTTGTTGGAGCAAACTCACCAAGTCTATGCCCTATCATATTCTCTGTAATATAAACCGGTATATGTTTTCTACCATTATATACAGCAATAGTATGACCTACCATTTCTGGCACTATAACTGATCTTCTTGACCAAGTTTTGATTATCCTTTTCTCTCCTTTTTCATTTAGTTCTCTAATCTTTTTAAGTAATTTAGGATCTACATAAGGACCTTTTTTAAGTGAACGACCCATGTGCTCCTCCCCTTTTACTTCTCTTTTTTATCATTTGCTCTTTGAATTATAAATCTATCTGATGGCTTTCTCTTTTTCCTCGTCTTGTATCCAAGAGTAGGCTTACCCCATGGAGTTAAGGGGCTTGGATGACCTATAGGAGCCTTACCCTCTCCACCACCATGAGGGTGATCTACAGGATTCATAGCAGAGCCCCTAACATGAGGTCTCCTACCCAACCATCTACTCCTACCAGCCTTACCTAAAGAGACATTTTGATGATCAACATTACTTACTTGACCAATAGTAGCCCTACAATTCAAGTCAAATAGTCTTATCTCACCAGAGGGCAATCTAACATAAGCCCATTTTCCTTCTTTACCAAGAATCTGAGCGGCTGTTCCTGCAGCTCTAACCAGCTGTCCGCCTCTTCCTGGATATAATTCTAAATTATGAATTAATGTTCCATCAGGAATATTTTTCAACGGTAAGTTATTACCAATCTTTATATCAACATTCTCACCAGACATTATAATATCGCCAACTTTTAATCCCTCAGGAGCAATAATATACCTCTTTTCTCCATCGGCATAATGAAGAAGAGCAATTCTTGCAGTACGATTAGGATCATACTCTATACTTGCAACTTTGGCAGGTATATTATCTTTATCCCTTCTAAAATCTATGATTCTATAAAGCCTCTTATGTCCACCACCTCTAAACCTAGAGGTTACATGCCCAAAATTATTTCTTCCTCCACTTTTCTTAAGTGGTTTCAATAAAGATTTTTCTGGCTCCTCTTTTGTAATTTCAGAAAAATCAGGTAATATTAAATGTCTTAACCCAGGCGTAATTGGTTTAAATTTTTTAAGACCCATATCTTTCTACCTCCTATACTCCACTGATAAGCTCTATTTTATAGCCCGGTTCTAAAGTAACTATAGCCTTCTTCTTGGTAGAAGTAAAGCCTTGAGAAATTCCCAATCTTCTTCTTTTAGGTTTCTCATTAATTACGGCAACACTTTTTACTTTCACTTTAAATATCTCTTCTACGGCTTTTCCTATTTCAATTTTATTTGCATCTTTAGCAACTTCAAATACATATTTATTTTGTTTAGCAAGATTAAGACTCTTTTCCGTTAACACAGGTTTTAAGATTATTGTATAAGGATCTCTCATTTTAAAAATGCCTCCTCTAATACTGGAATCGCATCAACCGTAAGTATAAGATAATCATATTTCAAGAGATCATAAACATTCAAAACCGACGCTATCATTGTTTTAACTTTTTCAAGATTCATTGCAGCTCTTTTTAGATTCTCGTCTTTAGCTGGAACACCAATAAGAACCTTTGAATCAGCTAAACCAAAATTATTTAAAATATTTACCAACTCTTTCGTCTTAGGCTGAGATAATTCGATTTTGTCCAAAATAATCAAAGCATTCTCTTGAAGCTTTGTAGACAAAGCAGATCTTATAGCAAGTCTTCTCATCTTCTTAGGAATCTTATAAGAATAGTCTCTTGGCTTTGGACCAAATGGTCTTCCACCACCAACCCAGTGAGGAGCTTTCCTGTCTCCTTGCCTTGCATGTCCTGTACCTTTTTGGGGCCAGACCTTTCTTCCGCTTCTATTTACTTCGCCTCTTCTCTTTGTAGAATGAGTCCCTTGTCTACCATTGGCAAGATGCATAACAACACATGTATAAAAAAGATCAGGCCTTTTCTCAACCCCAAAAAGTTCTTCTTTTAACTCTATCTCTCCAACCTTTTCTGCTTTTTGATTATATACAGGTACTTGTATCATATCCTCTTATCCCCTTCCTAGGTATTTATTTCCTTAACAGCTTTTCTAATAATCAGTAGATTTCCTGTAGGTCCAGGGACAGCACCTTTTACTAAAATAATATCCTTTTCTTTATCCACTTTAACAACCTTTAAATTCTGAACAGTTATAGTCTCATTACCCCATCTACCAGCCATCTTCTGTCCCTTCATTACATGCTGTACACCACCAGCACCAATGGAAGCCCTTCTCCTGTGAAACTTAGAACCATGAGACATTCTTCCTCTTCTAAAACCCCATCTTTTTATATGGCCGGTAAAACCATGACCTTTACTTTTACCTGTAATATCTACAAGTTCACCTTCTTGAAAAATATCTACCCTTATTTCTTGTCCTCTTGTATAGTCAAGAGGATTCTTAACTCTTACTTCCTTTATAATTCTAAAAGGCGGGAGTCCCAACTTTTTAAATATTCCAAGTTGTGGCTTATTAAGTTTTGACTCCTTGCAATTTTCGAATCCTAATTGAATAGCATCATACCCATCTTTTTCTTTGGTTTTTACATTAAGAACAAGACAAGGTCCTCCTTTAATAACAGTAACAGGAATCAATTCTCCACTATCAGTAAATATTTGTGTCATTCCAATTTTTCTTCCTAATATAGCTTTTGTAGTAGGAGCTGCCATAGCTTTTCCCCTCTCTATGTTTTAATTTCAACTTCAACACCAGCAGGAAGCTCCAAATTCATTAAAGCTTCCACCGTCTTTGAGGTAGGTTCTATTATGTCTATTAATCTCTTATGTATTCTTATTTCAAAGTGCTCTCCAGAATTCTTATTAACATGGGGAGAGCGAAGAACCCAATATCTTGTTACTTTAGTGGGGAGAGGAATAGGGCCAGAAATCTTGGCCCCAGTTCCTCTTACTGTATCAATAATCTTCTTGGTAGAAATATCAAGAACTCTATGATCAAAAGCCTTTAGTTTTATTCTTATCTTTTGTTTCTCCAGATAGCTACTCATATCCTTTAATCGCCCCCATTATTCAATAATTTTAGTTATGACGCCTGCACCAACTGTTCTTCCACCTTCTCTTATAGCAAACCTTAAACCTTCCT
>OGCH01000049.1_pt1 | contig 81246 bp, 78 predicted proteins | sample 1570111 | NCBI WGS metagenome assembly OGCH01 (sample SAMN03436243, study PRJEB24508) | hot springs metagenome | biome: Desert Springs; feature: Hot Springs; material: Water | place: USA: Great Boiling Spring, Nevada | collected 2008-12-01 | depth 0 m m | reverse complement strand
AAATATAAAACATGACAGTGCGTGATATCTTGTAGGTGCAAATATACGGGAATTTTTTGCTTATCTTTTTTATCTTCTACAAAAGAAGGTATTATTAAAAAATGAATCTGAAGATAAGGTCTAACTTTAGGTATCAATTTAAAGATAACGGCTATCCAGATAAGACTGAATTAGAAATTATATGGAAACGAAGGATCTTCTATGTCCAAGTACTTTTATTTGTCATACTTTTCTTACTTGCTGGGCGTGCCTTTCAATTGCAAATTATCAAACATAGTTATTACTTAAAAAAAGCTAAGGAACGCACAGTCGCAACCTACATAATTCGGGCACCAAGAGGGGAGATAATTACTACAGATGGGGTAGCCGTAGCTACCAATCGGGCAGTCTTTCAGCTTTATCTTGACCCAGAATCCATAGAAGGAGAAGAAGAGGAGGTTTTAGCTAAGCTTAGTAAAATCCTCAAAGAAGACTTTGGTCAGCTTAAAGAGAAGTATTACTTTGCCAAGAAGAGGTATTTAGGAAGGATTCTTTTAAAAAGAGATTTAAGCTGGGATGAGGTTAGTAAAATCCTGGTAAGACAATACTATTTACCCGGTGTTTTCGTTGAGGTTGAAGCGGAGAGGTATTACCCTTACGGTGAAGCCTATTTTCATCTTTTGGGTTATGTAGCAAGGATTGATCGGTCGGAATATCAGAAGCTGAAGGATAAGGGCTATTCCCCTGAGGATTACATCGGGAAAACAGGGATAGAAAGATTGTTTGAAGAGTATCTTAGGGGTGAGAACGGAAGGATTGAAGTAGAAAGGGACGCTCGGGGTAGGCTTGGAAAGGTTTTAGGTAGGGTTCCCCCCAAGGCAGGCAAGGACATAATAATTAATGTAAACCATAGGCTTCAGATGACGGCTTATGAATTGCTAAAGGATAAAAGAGGAGCCATCGTTGCCCTATCCCCTAAGGATGGCTCTCTCCTTGCCATGGTTAGCAGTCCTGCTGTTGACCCTAACAAGTATCTTTCAGGTTTTCATCCACAGGAATGGAAAGCCTTGATGTCAGACCCAAAGAAACCCTTTTTAAATCGTGCTGTTCAGCCCTATCCCCCAGGTTCAACTTTCAAGCTTGTCACTGCCCTTGCCGGTCTTCAATCTGGGGCAATAAGAGACCCAAAATCCTCTGTGTTCTGTTCAGGTAGCTTCCCCTTTGGACAAAAAGTTTTTCGTTGCTGGGAAAGGAAAGGACATGGTAGCGTTGACCTTTTTAAAGCCATTGCCCAATCTTGCGATGTTTACTTTTATACTCTTGGGCTAAAAATTGATATTGATTATTTAGCTAAGGTTGCCCGGAGCCTTGGTCTTGGCTATACTACAGGACTTGGCTTTCCAGAGGAAAAGCCTGGAATAGTCCCAGACAAGGCTTGGAAGAAAAAGAAGTTTAAGCAAGATTGGTATGGAGGAGACTCTATCGTTGTTTCTATCGGGCAGGGATACCTAACCACTACCCCGATTCAGATGGCTAAGGTCTACTTAGTGCTTGCTAATGGTGGCTATAGATACAAGGTCAATGTTGCTCGGGAGGTAAAGGATAAAAAGGGAAGGGTTTTGAAAAGGTTTGAACCGGTTTTAGAAGAAAAGGTCCCGATTAACCCTCAGCATCTCTCTTGGCTTCATGAAGGACTAAGACAAGCTGTAGAGATAGGGACAGGAAAGGCTGCCCGTGTGCCCGGTATTCAGGTTTACGGAAAAACCGGAACCGCTCAAGTTGTAGCTCTTGAGAAAAAAAAGGCAAACCTTGAACATCATGCCTGGTTTGTTAGCTTTGCAGGAAATGATAGTATAGATATCGTTACTTCAGTCCTTATAGAGCATGGTGGTCATGGGGGGCAAGCTGCCGCACCTATTGCTGGTGAGCTTTATCGAGCCTACTACGGATTACCCTTGCAACGAAAACAAAAAGAAAAGGAAGGTGCAGAGGAACCATCTGAGGAAAGCCCCTTAGAGTTTCCTTCAATTTTAGCCCATCAAGAGGAGAAGGAAGCTCAATGACAACAGAACAAGAAAGATTAAAAAATTTCTTAGCTCTAATAAAATCTAATTGGCTGGCCTGGATTGCTTTTTTTGGGTTGATGATCCTTGGGATATTAAATCAATTTAACATGGGTGAAAGCACTGTTCACATCGTTAAAAATGCAGCCTGGCACATTTTTGGGCTTTTTATCTTGTTATTTATTGTTTTAAAGATAGATATGGCTAAGGTTCCCCCGCAAATTTACCTTTTCTCCTACATCCTTCTTACGCTTCTGATGTTTATCCTTGCCATCTTTAAGAAACGGTGGCTTATTATCGGTCCTATTAGTCTTCAGCCCTCGGAATTTTTAAAAGTTGTGCTTGTCCTTCTTTTTAGCTATATGGTGAGCAAAAGGAGAGGAGGTCCTTTAAGTCCTAAGGATTGGTTGATATTTTTTACCATTCTAATTATCCCCCTTCTATTTCTCGTTGTCGTTGACCTTGACTATGCCTTTATCATTGGCTGGATGTTCTTTGTGTTTTTTATGGTTTTAGGTCTGCCAAAGAGGTTTGTTATAGGAATGGCTGTTGGAGGATTGATTATCGGGGCTCTATTAGTTCCTATAGCCTGGCAAAAGCTTAAACCACATCAGAAGGGTAGGATCTATGGCTACTTAAATCCAGAGAAGTATTATAAAACCTGGAGTTATCAGTTGTATCAGTCTTTAATTGCTGTAGGGTCTGGTGGCTTAACAGGACAGGGTTTTAGGCAGGGATGGTCAACAAGATTAAACTACCTTCCAGCAAAGCATACTGATTTAGCTTTTTCCGTCTGGGCTGAAGCCTTTGGTTTCTTAGGGGTTTTAGCTTTTTTAAGTCTTTACGGTTACCTTCTTTACTGGGGGCTAACTTTGTCTCAACAAGTAAAGGACCTTTTTGGTAAGTATTTGATCGTCGGGATAGTTTTAATCCTCTTGTGGCAACTTTTTTTCAACCTCGGAGGAGCGATGGGCTTACTTCCTATGACGAGCATACCTCAACCCTTTTTAAGCTATGGCGGTTCTATTACCATTACAACCTATCTCATGCTTTCTTTTTTATTTAACTTTGCAAAAAGAAAAAGTTTCTTTAAATAGCTTAAATTTTTATAATGAAACAGAGCTTGACATCTCATTTGAAGTAGTTAAATCTCTTAAGTTTAAAGTATGGCTTAGATTTTAATCAAAGGAGCTTAGCTATGCTTTCATTCGATATAAGCTTGATCGTTCAAATAATCGAAACGATTGTCTTAGCTCTTCTTTTAAACCTTCTTTTAATTAAACCCATCATGAAAAACCTTGAAGAAAGAAGAAGGCGTTTTCAAGGGTTGGAAAGGGAGATTGAAGATTATAGCTTAAGAGCTAAAGAACTACTTGAAAAGTATCAGCAAACACTTCACGAAGCTCGTGTTGAAGGGTTAAGGAAGCAAGAGCTTTTAAAGGAAGAAGCAAGAAAGATTGAGAGGGAAAAACTTCAGGCTGTAATGAAGGAGGTTGAAGCAAAGAAGAAACAATGGGAAGATACTTTCAAGAAAGAGTTTGAGTCTCTTCGGCAACAGATTTTGGGTCAAAAGGAAGCTCTTTCAAGTATGATCATTGAAAAGTTAGTTGGGAGGAGAGTATGAAAGCGTTAGTCTCCCTTTTTATACTTTTTTCCTTTTTTGTAGGAGTTGTTTACGGTGCTGAAGAAGGGCATCATGCCATAACTCCCACTCAAGTTCAAAATCTTATCTGGTGGACGGTCAATTTTATAGTCCTCCTTATCATTCTTTTTAAACTCTTACGTAAACCTTTGGTCAACTTTCTTCAGAATAGAAGAGAGACTATCCAGAGGGAGTATGAAGAACTACTTCGTAAAAAAAGGGAAGCTGAAGCCCAGTATTTAGAATTGCAAGCAAAATTGAAAAATATGGAAGAGGAGGCAAAACAAATTTTACAGAATTACATAGAGCAGGGACAGAAGGAGAAGGAAAGGATTATCAGAGAGGCGGAAGAGCAGGCAAAAAGGATAATGGAACAGGCTGACCTTTACATCAAACACGAATTAGAAAAGGCTAAAGAGGAGCTTCGGAAAGAGTTGGCACGGGAAGTAATAAAGCTTACTGAAGAGAAGTTGCTTAAAGGGTTAACCGTAGAGGACCATAAGAGGATATTCCGGGAGGTTGTGGAAAGTTTGAAGGGTTTAAACATCGTTAAACATTAGGATAAGAGTGTAGGAGGAGCGCCTTGAGAGCGATAACCACCGCTTTAAAGTATGCTAAGGGTTTGTTTGATGTAGCTAAAGAAAGAGGCAAGGTTAAGGAATTTTGGGATGAGCTTATTGCTTTTAGAGAATTCATAAAGGAAGTTCCAGAAGCCATAAATGTCCTCCAAAGTCCTATCTATCCTCCAGACTTAAAGCTCGAAATACTTGATGAAATTTTCAAACAAATTCAATTTGATCCGGAGATTGAAAAGTTTTTGCGTCTATTGGTTGAGAGAAGGAGAATGCATTTATTTAGTGAGATAGTAGAAATGTATCGTTCTCTTCTTGACGAGGAGTTAGGGATTTTAAGGGGTGAAGTAATAGCTCCGATTGAGCTTTCTCCAGAGGATGTGGAAGAGATTAAGAAGGTATTACACGAAAAGTTTGGTAAAGAGGTTCATTTAGACTTGAGAGTTGACCCGAGCATAATCGGCGGTTTAATGATAAAAATAGGAGATTTTGTATTGGATGCCAGCTTTAAAAGACAGTTGAGGGTTATACAAGAAATTATTGAGAAGGGGGTGCTATAAATGGAAGCAATTAAGGCTCAGGAATTAAGCGACCTTATCAAGAAGCGCATTGAAGAGTTTGAGAAGAAAGTAAACCTTGAGGAGATGGGAGTGGTTATCTCCGTTGCAGACGGTGTGGCGAGGGTTTTTGGTTTACGGAACTGTGAATACATGGAGCTTATTGAGTTTCCTGATAGCGGTGAGGTAGGAATTGCGCTCAACCTTGAATTTGATAATGTTGGAATTCCAGTCATGGGAGACTATACCAAGATTAAAGAAGGTGATATTGCTAAAAGGACGGGAAGAGTGGCATCCATTCCTGTAGGGGAATCCGTCTTGGGTCGAGTTATCGACCCCGTTGGTAGACCTCTTGACGGGAAGGGACCAATTGAAGCCAAAGAGTATAGGCGTATTGAGATCAAGGCTCCCGGCATTATCATGAGAAAGCCTGTTCATGAGCCTATGTATACGGGAATAAAGGCTATTGATGCCATGACCCCTATTGGAAGAGGACAGAGGGAGCTTATCCTTGGTGACAGGCAGACTGGGAAGACGGCAATAGCCATTGATGCAATTCTTGCCCAGAAGGATACCGATGTTTATTGCATTTATTGTGCTATTGGACAGAAAAAGTCAACGGTTGCCCAGATAGTAGAAACTTTAAGAAGATATGGGGCTATGGAGTATACTACAGTAGTTGCGGCTTGTGCTTCAGACCCAGCTGCCCTTCAGTGGATCGCTCCATACTCAGCCTGTGCTATTGGTGAGTACTTTAGGGATACGGGAAGGCATGCCCTTGTGATCTATGATGACCTATCTAAGCAGGCAGCAGAGTATCGTGAGATTTCCCTCCTCTTGAGGAGACCTCCTGGTCGCGAAGCTTATCCAGGTGACATCTTTTACAACCATTCAAGGCTTCTTGAAAGGGCAGCAAAGCTTGATGATAAGTACGGTGGTGGGTCCTTAACTGCTTTACCCATCGTTGAAACCTTGCAAGGAGACGTGTCAGCCTATATTCCAACGAACGTTATCTCTATTACGGATGGACAGATTTACCTTGAGCCTGGGTTGTTCTTTGCTGGTATTAGACCGGCTATCAACGTAGGGTTGTCAGTGTCCAGGGTTGGGGGCGCAGCACAGATTAAGGCTATGCGCCAGGTAGCTGGTAGGCTTAGGCTTGAGTTAGCGCAGTATAGAGAGCTTGCTGCCTTTGCCCAGTTTGGTTCCGAGCTTGATAAGGCAACTCAAAGGGTCCTTCATAGGGGAGCAAGGCTTGTTGAAATACTAAAGCAACCTCAGTATCAGCCTTTACCTGTAGAGAAGCAGGTATGCATCCTCTTTGCCGGAACAAGAGGCTTTCTTGATGAAATGCCTCTTGAAGTTCTTGCCCAGTATGAGAAGGAGCTATACGAGTTTATTGGAAGTAAGTATCCAGAAATCTACCAAGAGATTAGGGAAAAGAAGGAGATAAGCCCTGAGCTTGAAGAGAAGATGAAAAAGGCTTTGTCGGAGTTTAATGAGGAGTTTAAGAGGGCTCATAATATAGAACCAGTGCCTGTACCTTAGTAGAGGAGAGGACGGCTTGTGTTGATATAGATTAGGAGGAATAAAGCATGCCTGGTCTTCGGGATCTAAGAAAGAAAATAGATGCGGTAAAGAAGATAGGACAGATTACCAAAGCCATGAACATGGTTGCTTCTGCAAAATTAAGGAATCTTCAGGGACGTTTAGAGGGTTTCCGTCCATACAGGGAACGGTTTGAGACGATCCTTGGGAGAATATTAGCAAGCCCTGGTTTAAACAAGTCGAGAATAGCCCTTCTTCAAGAACGGGAAGTAAAAAGGGTAGGGATAGTTTTGATAACCGCTGACAGGGGATTATGCGGGGCTTTTAACAGCAATCTAATTAGAGAAGCGGAAAACTTGATAAGGCGTTTTAGAAGGGAAGGCAAGGAAGTTGAGTTGATAACCGTTGGAAGGAAAGGTTATACCTACTTTAACAGAAAGGTTCCGATACGGGAGGCTTATCCTGAGGTAATGGCTCGGGTTTTAGTTCAGGATGCAAGAAGGATTGCCAGATCGGCGACGCAAGCCTTTTTAAACGGTGAGTGGGATGAGGTATATTTAATTTATGGGAAGTTTATCAACATCGTTAAGCAGGTCCCGGTTGTGGAACCCTTTTTACCCTTAAGGTTTTCTTCAACAAAAGAAGAGAAGGAGACACCTAAGGTAACAGCCTATCTTTACGAACCAGACGAAGAGGAGTTGTTACCGGTTATTTTACCCCAATATCTTAACACCTTAGTGTTTGCTGCTATGCTTGAGACGGCGGTGAGCGAACAGGCGGCGAGGATGACCGCTATGGACAACGCTAACAGGGCTTGCACAGATATGGTTAAGCAGTTAACGCTCTATTACAATAAGGTTCGCCAGGCAAGCATAACTAAAGAACTGATGGATATAGTAGGTGGAGCAGAAGCCATTAAAGGATAAAAGAAACTTTTTAAAGGGGGTATAGGAGATGGCTGAGGAGAAGGTAATTGGTCGTATAGTTCAGATAATGGGAACGGTTGTTGACGTAGAATTTCCTCCGGGAAAGGTTCCTAAGGTTCTTGATGCCCTTAGAGTAACCAACCCCATGATAGATAACAGAGAATGGAACCTTGTTCTTGAGGTAGCTCAGCAGCTTGGTGACAACATAGTTCGTTGCGTAGCCATGGACTATACTGATGGGTTAAGGCGGGGTCAGGAAGTTTTAGCAACTGGAGGACCTTTGATGGTCCCGGTAGGCAAGGGGACTTTGGGTAGGATTATCAACGCCGTAGGTGACCCGGTAGATGAGGGGGGACCTATTCAGACGGACAAATACTATCCTATCTTCAGACCAGCCCCACCTTTGACAGAGTTAGACGTAAACATTAGGGTATTAGAGACTGGAATTAAGGTCTTTGACCTTCTTATTCCCTTCCCGCGCGGTGGTAAGATGGGGACCTTTGGTGGTGCAGGAGTTGGTAAAACGGTTGTTATGATGGAGATGATCCACAACATAGCTATGCAGCATGGTGGAATTTCCGTCTTCTGTGGTGCTGGTGAGAGGACCCGTGAGGGGAACGAGCTCTACCTTGAGATGAAAAGGTCTGGAGTTATCGATAAGGCAGCTTTAGTTTATGGACAAATGAACGAAACACCAGGACACAGAGCAAGAGTTGCTCATACTGCCGTTGCCTTAGCCGAATACTTTAGAGATGAGGAAGGTCAGGATGTTCTTCTTTTCATCGACAACATTTACAGATTTACTCAGGCAAACCAAGAGGTTTCTGCTCTCTTAGGTAGGATGCCCTCTGCAGTCGGATATCAGCCAACCTTGGCAACAGACATAGGAGCCCTTCAGGAAAGGATTTGTTCTACAACCAAGGGGTCGATCACCTCTGTTCAGTGCGTCTATGTTCCTGCCGACGACTTGACTGACCCAGCACCAGCCACAACCTTTGCCCACCTTGACGGAACGGTCGTTCTTTCAAGGCAGATTGCAGAGCTTGGTATCTATCCAGCGGTTGACCCCCTTGACTCACAGTCGAGAATTCTTGACCCGAACGTGGTAGGATGGGAGCATTATAACGTTGCCAGACAGGTTCAACAGGTCCTTCAGAGATACAAAGACCTTCAGGACATTATCGCTATTCTTGGAGTAGAGGAGCTTTCCGAAGAGGATAAGATCATCGTTGCCCGTGCAAGGAAAATTCAAAGGTTTCTATCCCAGCCCTTTCATGTAGCCGAGCAGTTTACCGGTCTTCCAGGTAGGTATGTAAAGCTTGAAGATACCATCAGAGGCTTCAAGGAAATCCTTGAAGGTAAGCATGACGAGCTTCCTGAGCAGGCATTCTACATGGTTGGTACTATCGAGGAGGCGGTGGAGAAGGCTAAGAAGCTCCTTGAAGGATAAGAGGAGGAGATATGGCAAGGATCCTATTAGAAGTTATAACACCAGACCGGGTGGTGGTAAGAGAAGAGGTAGACATAGTTACTGCTCCTGGTGTGGCGGGTGAGTTCGGCGTTTTGGCGAACCATTGCCCTATGGTTGCTGCGGTGAAGATCGGTCCTTTAAGATATAAAGTCGGAGATAAAGAAGAGTGGTTAGCAGTAAGCGGTGGTTTTTGCGAAGTCTCGGAAAATAGGATAACCTTTTTTGTGGAAGCAGCAGAAAGGGCCTATGAGATAGATGTGGAAAGGGCTTTGAGGGCAAAAGAAAGGGCTGAAAAGAGGATTCAAGAATATTTGGCTGGTGTTGAAAAGATAGATTATGCCAGGGCTCGTGCTGCCCTCCAGCGAGCCTTAACTCGCCTCTTGGTTGCTGAACGAGGGAGGTCTGGGGTCCCAAGATAATTGAGTGCCCATCAAGAGGAGAAGGCTAAACTTCGGTCCCTTTTTTTGGCAAAAAGGGAAGCCCTAAACGAGGTTTTAGTTAAGGATCTATCTTGTAAAATTTCTCAAAATCTTTTTAAATTTCTATTGTCTCATCGGTATAAAAAAGCTGCTTTCTACATGGCAAAGGGTAAGGAAGTTTCTCTTTCTAAAACTATAGGGAAATCCTTTTTAGAGGATATCAAGGTATTTTTACCCAAAACCTGGCTTAAGGAGAGGAAACTAACCTTCCATAGGGTATACAGTTTTTCTGACCTTGTCCCAGGTCCTTTTGGTCTTCTTGAACCAAATCCGAAGAATGAGGAGGCAGATTTAAGCTCCTTAGAAGTTATACTTGTTCCAGGGGTAGTCTTTGATGTAAAGGGGTATAGAATTGGGTATGGAGGTGGTTTTTATGATAGGGTGTTAAAAGAAACGAGAGCGTTAAAAGTTGGTGTTTGCTATTCCTTTCAACTGGTAGAAAGCTTACCCGTTGAACCTCATGATGTGCCTGTTGATTTAATCATAACAGAGGACGGGATAATCCAATGTCAAAAAACTTAGTAGATATTTTGAGAAAAAACTATGAAAACCTTTTAGAAAGGGTGGAGAAGGCTTGTTTGAGGGTTGGCAGGAAGCCTGAGGAAGTAAAGATCCTTGGGGCAAGTAAAGGACAGAGCGAAGAAAAAATAAGGGTCCTTTATTCCTTAGGTTTAAGGCTTTTTGGTGAAAATTACGTGCAGGAGGCTGAAAAAAAGATAAAGAATTTAGCAGACTGTGCCATTGATTGGCATTTAATCGGGAGGCTTCAGACAAACAAAGCTAAAAAAGCCGTATCGCTTTTTAGCACCATCCATTCCTTAGATAGACTTTCTCTGGCAGAGGAGCTTGAAAAAAGGGCAAGGTCTTTGAACAAAAGAATTAACGTCCTAATTGAGGTGAACATCGGACATGAAGCTACTAAAGCCGGTATCTTTGAGGAAAATTTAGAAGAATTCGTAACTAAACTAAAGGATTTTCCTAATCTTAACCTGATTGGGCTTATGTGTCTTCCTCCTCTGACTGACGATGAAAAGAAGACGAGGTTTTATTTTCAAAAGATGAGAGATCTGTTTGAGAAGATTAAACCTTTAGTTAGCGATGAGTTTACTGAACTTTCCATGGGAACAAGCTCTGATTTTGAGATAGCCATAGAAGAAGGGGCAACCATCATAAGAATAGGGACGCTACTTTTTGGTCCAAGGATGTGAAAAAAACTTATTTTTTTGTTGTATCAACTTCTTTCTTAATCGGTCTCTATCTTAGCTTTTATTCAGTCCCCCTGGTTTTTCTTTTTTATGTTATCCTTCTTCAGCTTTTATTTTTCCCTCAAAATAAGGATAGAGCTTTAGCTGTGTTAACCCTTGTCTTTAGTTTTATGTTTGGTTTGTTTTATTTCGCAAAAGACGAAAAGAGGGAGCTTCCTCTAAAGGCTCAGTTTTTCGGTAAAGTCTTAAAGGTTGAGCCTTATTTTGGGGGAAAGAAGGTTCTATTTAGATTAACATCTGGGGAAGAGGTTCTTTTCATTGCCTATCATGGTGATTTTAGTCCAGGGATGAAGTGTATAGTAAGCTTAACTTCAAAGGAAACAAAGGAGGGGCTAAATCCCTTTCGTCCTGCCATAAAGGATTTGGCAAGGGCGCATGGAGTTGAGGGTTTTTATGAGTTTAGACCTCAGGATAAGGCTATCTGTAAGACATACGGTTTTAGCATGGAAAGCATTCGGTATGAGTTATTCAGATTTTCAGAGGAGCTTTCTGGCTTAGCAATGGGGCTTTTTCAAGCCCTTGTGCTTGGGGTTGAGACCCAACTTCCTCCAGAGTATTTAGAGCTTCTAAAGAAACAGGGGTTATACCATCAGCTTGCCATATCTGGGTTTAACCTTGGAATATTCTACGGGCTCCTATACAAATTCATTCTTATTCTGCTTAGAAGATTTCCTTTAGTATTCAGAGGCTATCCTCTTCAAATTTACGCCATGGTATTTTCTCTACTCGGAGCTTTTGTAGTCCTTTTTCTTTCGGGCTTTGCTGGCTCAGCTGTGAGAGCCTTTTTCTTTCTAATTCTGTTAGTTTTAGCTAAGATGTTTTTTAGAAACACACCAAGTATTTTCCTTCTTCTTTTAACTGCCTTTATCCTTTGCCTTTTAGACCCAACCCTTATAGGAAATCTTTCTTTTCAATTTTCTTTTTTAGCAACCTTAGGATTACTCCTTGCCCATCAACTTTGGCAAAGGTTGGATTTAAACCCTAAGAACCTACGACAAAAGATTTTGTACATAGGCCTTCATGGTCTTTTTGTTTCCTCCTTTATTTCTGTTCTACTTTTTCCTTTCCTTTTATACCGAATTGGCTATTTTGCCATAGCTACACCGATTAACAATTTATTAGCCACAGCTTTCTGGAGCTTTATCTTCATTCCCTTTTCTCTCCTTTCAGCTTTAATCTATTTTCTTGATGAAACCTTAGCTAAGTATTTAATGGAATTCATTGCAACTATCTTCGAATGGTATATAAAAATTCCTTTCTTTGACTGGTTATACATTCCTTCCTTCTCTGTTAACCTTATTGTAATTTGCCTTTTAATCTTTCCTATAACTTATTTTTTGATTCAAAGAATGGTGCAAAATCGGACCAATCTTGGTCAATACTACATCAAACATCTATCTCTTCTTTTTTCCTTCTTATCTTTTCTTGTGACCTATTACTTTTTTGAACAGCTTTATCAAAAAACTGACTTTATCATAGTTTTTAAAGATAGAAACTTTCCTCATATCTTGCTAAAAAATCAAGATAAATTTTCTCTATTAATTAACTTAAAACCAGAGAACATTCAAGCTTATAAAGCTAAATATTTCCCGATATACAACAAGCTTGGTGTATCAAACTTTGAATGCCTAATAAATTTTTCTCGCTATAATCCCTATCAAGTTTTTAAAAGGGATTTTGAGGTAAAGAAGATCTCTACCCTTGAAGAGAAAAAGTATTTAGACCTTGAAGTTTGCGACCCAAGGATTTTTGAGCTGATAGAACTTAAGGAAGGCATTTATTTTTTAGAGTTTAGAGGCTTAACCCTTGCTTTGGTTCTTCATCATAAACAGAGTTTTACTTTACCTTCTGAAGTTTCAATCCTTTTTTACAAACCAAAAAATAAGGTGGATTTGCCTTCAGACATCATCTATTTAGAAGGTGAAAGGCAATCTGCCCTTATCTTTATTCCCAAGGAAAGGTATGCTCTTTTCTTTTCAGAAAAAGAAAGGCGGGCATCTTTCTTAGCCTATTTTCTTTTCCCCTTTGTGCCTTATTATTTTGAAGATAACATAGGAAAGATTGTATACTATCATCGCGAGACCCTACCTTGAGGTGTCACCTATGAAGGGATACGAGACCTTTGAGCACGGAGCAGACGTAGGCATAAGAGGCTATGGTGAGACCTTAGAGCAAGCCTTTTCTGAGGTCTTGAAAGCTCTTACCCTTCTTTATGTTGAAAACATAGATTTTGAGGAAGTTTCTCCTGTTGAGGAAAGAGAGGTTGAGGTGTCTGCTGAGACCTTGGATGAGCTCTTTGTGTTCTTTGTGAATAAGGCTATAAGCCTTGTTTCCCTTGAAGATGTTTTAGTGATTGGATTCCAAGGAAGGATTGAGGAAAGAGACAGAGAATACCATCTGACTGGGAAGTTTTTGGTTATTCCCTTTGATGTAGAAAGGTTTGGTTACGGGGTTGAGGTAAAGGGAGCAACCTTTACCCAAGCAAAGGTAGAAAAGGGAGAGAAAGGGTGGGTCGTTCAATGCGTGGTGGATGTATAGAGCCCGCTTGCAGGGTAATAAAGCTTAACCCTAAGGACATAGAACTACTTGACCGTTTTGATGCTGAGTCTTTGCGATCTTTTTTACAGAGGACTTTCAACTTGGGAGAATTTACCTTTAGTTTAACCTCCTTAAGAAAGCTTCCCCGGTTTCTAAGGCAGGAAAAGCCGTTCAAAGTGGTTTTTGTGAAAGAAGAGAAGGGGCTTTATCTTGCAGATATTCTTGACGAGGAGAGACCGGTTTTTGGCTTAGCCATAGACCTTGGGAGCACAACTATTGCCTTCTATCTCTATGACTTTGAAAGGGAAAATCTTCTTAAAGAATATTCTATCTTAAACCCTCAGATAAAATACGGAGAGGACATATTGACGAGGCTTTATTTAGCAAGAAAGAGCGAAAAGCTTGAAGAGATAAGGCTTGAAACTTTAAAGGCTATAAACAAGGAGGTAGAAAGGCTTAACGGAGAGAGTATTTACTATGTTTCTCTTTGTGGAAACACAGCGATGACCCATCTCTTGCTCGGTTTGCCAGTAAACTATTTAATACTTGAGCCCTATCCTCCAGTAGCCAAATGGTATGGTGTGTTTAGAGCCCTTGAGGTTGAGTTCAAGGTCAACCCTGAGGGACGGATTTTTATCTTCCCTTCAGCTGGTGCCTACTTTGGAGGAGACTTGATAGCTGGTCTTTTTTTTGTGGAGCTACACAAAAAAGAGGAGCCTTCTTTTTTTATAGATGTTGGGACAAACGCTGAGGTGGTGCTTGGAAATAGGGATTTTTTGCTTGCCTGTGCAGGGGCAGCTGGTCCGGCTCTTGAAGGTGGCATCTTCTCCTCAGGTTGCAAGGCAGAGCCCGGAGCTATCTACAAGGTCTCCTTAGACCGAACTGGCAATCAAGTTCACTTTGAGACGATTGCAGGGAAACAACCAAAATGCATTTGCGGTTCAGCCATCATCGACCTTATGGCTCAGTTGTTTAAAGAAGGGGTTCTGTCTCAAGAAGGAAAGCTGATAAAGGAGAGTTGGAGAGAGAGGGTCATCGAGACAGAGGAGGGCATGGCTTTTTTGGTCTATGAGGATGGACAAAATAAGATTTTGATTAAGGAGCCTGAAATCAAGGCTTTTATTAGGTCAAAGGGGGCTATGTTTTGCATTCTTAGTTTGCTCTGTGAAAAGTCAGGGCTTAGTTTTGAAGATGTAGAAAAGTTTTACTTTGCTGGAAGCTTTGGGGTAAACATCAATGTTTCTTCAGCGGTTATGCTTGGGATGCTTCCAGAATCAGCCTTGGATAAAGCAGAACCTGTTGGTAACTCAGCCGGTCTCGGAGCCCTAAAATTCTTAAAGCATGCTGATTTTGAAGAAATAAAAAGGATAGTTGACAGCATTACCTATCTTGAACTAAATACCGAGCCGAGGTTTATGGAACTTTTGACCGGTGCTTTGTTTATTCCTCATGTTAACTTAGACCTTTTTCCGAGGGTGAAATCCTTAATGGAGAGGAGTTGAGATTATGTATCAAGCGGTTATCGTTGGTCGTCCTAATGTAGGAAAATCGACCCTGTTTAACACGCTAATTGGAGAGCGAAAGGCCATCGTTGAGCGAACGCCCGGGGTTACGAGGGATTTTTTGTTTGATTATGCTGAACTTGATGACGGATACGGAATAAGGCTCATCGACACAGGCGGTATAGAATGGGGGAGTGAGGATTTTTTCTCCCAGAAGATCTTTGAAATAGTAGATAAGCTTATCGAGGATGCTGACCTTGTGCTTTTTGTAGTTTCTGCTAAAGACGGTTTAACTGCCGGTGATGAAGTTATCGCAGATTATTTGCGAAAAAGGGGTAAAAAGGTTCTTTTAGTTGTGAATAAGGTTGACGGAAAAGATGAGGAAGCGAAGGCTTTGGAGTTTTTTCAGCTTGGTTTTGAGGATGTAGTTTTTGTTTCTGCAAGGGCTGCAAAAAACATAGGGCTTTTGAAGGAGAAACTCTTAGAACTTGCACAAGGTAGGCTTGAGAAGATACCAGAAAAATCCTTTATCAAGATAGCGGTTTTTGGTAGGCCAAACGTGGGTAAAAGCACTTTGGTTAACAAGATAGTTGGTTTTGAAAGGATGATAGTTTCAGAAATTCCCGGCACAACGAGGGACTGCGTAGACATTCTCATAACTACTCCAGAGGGTAAGAATTTTCTCTTAATCGATACACCTGGCATAAGAAGGCGAGCACGGATTGACGAACGGGTTGAAAAGTTTAGCGTTGATAAGGCTTTGGATGTCCTAAAAAGGGTCGACGTCGTTCTGTTTATGATTACCGCTGAGGAGGGGTTGACCCATCAGGATAAAACTCTTTTGCGTCAGATTGCGAAGAATTATCGTCCCTGTCTGCTTCTTGTGAACAAGTGGGACCTCTTTGATGGAAAAAGAGAGGCAGGGAACGTCTTTCTTGAGCTTCTCAGGCATGAGCTGAAATTCATGGATTATGTTCCGTTACTTACCATTTCTGCAAAGACGGGAAGAAGGGTAGGAGAGATACTTCCGCTTGTTGAAGAACTTCACGAAGAGTTTAACCGAAGAATAGCAACTTCAAAGCTAAACGCCCTCCTTGAAGAAATCAAGACACAGTATTCCTTTACCATCTCAGGAAAGAGACTAAAGGTCTACTATGCCACTCAGGTTGAGGTCGCTCCTCCAACTTTCGTTGTCTTTGTAAACGTAAACCCTGAGACCATTCCAAGACATGTTCAGAAATTTTTTGAAAGAAGGTTTAGGGAGGTCCTTGGTTTTAAAAGCGTTCCTATAAAGCTTATCTTTCGGGAGAGGAGATAAAGTCTGGTTTAGTTTCAAGAGCTTGAGTAGGCTTAGGCTGAGGGTAGCGAACGGTAAGGGAGATTCTTCTGTTTCTTGGGTCGTAGGGGTTTTCAGGGAAGAGGGGTTTTGTGTCGGCATAGCCTACGACTTCAATTATTTTCTCTGGTGGGAAGCCGTTTTTCTCAAGCTCAAGCATGGCTGAGATGGCTCTTGCGGTAGACAATTCCCAATTGCCTATCTTTCCTCTACGAGTGGGGACGGCGTCTGTGTGCCCTTCTATGGATACTAACACATTCTCTCCTCGGAGCTCTTCGGCAATAACCTTTAAGATCTCTTTGGCTTCAGGCTCAGGTTCTGCACTACCTGGTTTAAAAAGAGGCTTATCCGCAAGGTCAACGATCTCGATCTTAACCACTCTTTCCTTAGTAGGTGTCTCGGTTACCTCAATTAGAACGTGCTCTTTTAAACCTTTAAGCCTGGTCTCGATTATCCTTCTAAAGCGGTCTCCAACGCCTTTTACCTCTGGAAGTTCATGAGGTAAGGTTTGAACCTTCGGAGCTTCCATTCTCCCTGTGCGGTAAAATTCCATGAGCATGCTAACTCCTGCTTTGCTAAAGATGTTAAATTTTTTAAAGTAGGCGGCAACCTGAGCCTTGGTCTTAGGTTCCATGAGGGTTACAAGCCAAAGGAGAAGGAAAAAGGTCATCATTCCTGCAAGGAAGTCGGCATAGGCGATCTTCCAGGAACCCCCGTGATGTCCGCCTGCTATTTTTTTTACCCTTTTTACGATTATGGGTGGCGTTGACATTACTTCCTCTCTTTAAGCTTAGCTTCAAGCTCGGTAAAACTTGGTCTCAGGTGTGGTGGAATTGTCCTTCTTGCAAACTCAACCGCCATCTGAGGGGCGCCTCCTGCGATAAAGGATACTATGGCTTGCTTTATTACCATGAGGTATTCCTTCTCTTCGTTTGCCATCCTTTCCATTCTGGCTGAAAGGGGTGCCATGAACCCATAGCAGGTAAGAATTCCAAAAAAGGTGCCCGCAAGGGCGATGGAAAGGTGATGGGCAAGAACTGCTGGGGGTTCGTCGATTTTACCCATGGTGAGTATGATGCCAAGAACCGCAGCAACCAAACCAAGCCCCGGCATAGAGTCCGCAAGGCTTGACAGACGATGAGCAGGCTCAGCTGCCTCATGATGTATGATCTCTATCTCGTTTTCAAGCAGGGCTTCCAATTCAAAATGGGATAGGTTTGTTGTGAGAATAGAACGAAAGGTGTCTCTAATAAAATCAAGCGCAACATGGTTGGCAAGGATCTTGGGAAAGGAGGAGAAGATTTTGCTTGCTTCTGGGTTTTCTATGTCTTGCTCGATGGAGATTAAACCTTCTTTTTTGATCTTTCTAAAAATGTCGTTAAGAAGAAGGAGAAGGTCTAAAAAGTCCTCCTTAGTGTAGACACCCGGTTTGGTGAGGCATTTTATTGCCTGTTGAAATAGACTCTTAATTACAGACATAGGGTTTGCGATAAGTAAAGCCCCTCCTGCAGCTCCAAAGATGATTAGCCATTCTACAGGCTGAAGGATAACGGAAAAATTCCCATGCTCTAAGGCATAACCCCCGAAGACGCATAGGATAACAACGAGCATGCCGACGATGGATGGCATTTATCCCAACCTCTTTCCCCGGATAAGCTCCCTTTCTTTGTTTAGAATGTATAAGCCGAGCTTTTCTCTGATATCGATAGGCAGTTTAACAAACTCAGCCCCTAACAATGTCCCATCCGCTTCATACTTTGCCCAAACCACTCTCCCATAAAGATAAAAACCGAGTGGTCCAAAGAGGTCTAAGACTATCTTGATTTCTACAAAATCTCCGGGGCTTAATTTTTCAGGACATTTTAGACATATACCCTTTTCGCTTAGGTTGACCTTTTGTAAAGGAAGGTCTCCAAAGCCCTCTTTTTCCCTTGTTAATAAACCGATTAAATAATCAAGCTTTGCGTTGATAAGCTTTAGCCAGTTGTTTAAGGCTTCGTCCATGGTGTCTTGTAGTTGTATGTAGGAAAGATAAGGGACCTCTCCTACAACTCGGGCTATCGTGTTTTCAAGTTCTTCCTGGGAAATTTTTCTCACCGAGACAGGAACAATAACCTCTATCCTTGTTGCCTCTCTTTCCATAGCCTTTTCCATTGTTTAATTTATCGGAAAAAGATCCTGTTTCTTCAGTCATTTTAAGGGGTTATCTTTCTCTTGACAAGGTATGGTTTAGCAATATAATCCTTAAAAATCTAAGAAAAAGGAGGTGTTCTATGGCTGACGTTCTTTATGTAGTAGGGCACAAAAATCCCGACACAGATTCTATTTGTTCTGCCATAGCCTTTGCTTACCTTTGGAATGAATGGAGGAAATCAGGGGTGCTTGCTAAGATGAAGATGCCTGACCTTGAGGCAAAGCCGGTGGTTCAGGGTGAACCAAACGCGGAGACCAAGTTTGTCCTTGAAAAGTTTGGGTTTTCAGTTCCTGAAAAGATGACGGATGGCGCCGGCAAAAAAGTCGCTTTAGTTGACCATTCAGACATAGCCCAGACGATTGACAACTATTCTCAAGCAGAAATTGTTGCAGTGGTTGACCATCACAAGATCGGAGATGTAACCACTCCCAACCCCATCTGCTTTGTCAACTTCCCTGTTGGTTGTAGTGCAACAGTGATTAAGTATCTTTACGACACAACAGGTGTTTCCATTCCCAAAGAGATCGCTGGGCTTATGCTTTCTGCTATCCTCAGCGATACGGTAATCTTTAAATCCGCAACCACAACCCCGATGGATAAAGAGGCTGGGGAAGCCTTAGCCAAGATCGCAGGCATTGAAGATATTACAAAGTTTGGCATTGAAGTTAAGTCAAAGCTCTCTGATGTTAGCGGAATGTCTGTGAGAGATATCATCATGAGAGACTACAAGGATTACAACATGAGCGGAAAGAAGGTTGGCGCTGGTCAGATTGAGGTTATTGACCTCTCACTCATTGAGCCAAGAAAGGAAGAAATCTATCAAGAGCTCGTTAAAATGAAACAAGAGGGAGGCTATCATAGTATCGTGTTCATGCTAACGGACATCATGAAAGAGGGGACGGAGCTTCTTGTTGTGACCGATGAGCCTGCAATCATCGAGAAGGCCTTTGGCAAAAAGCTTGAAGGAAAATCTATGTGGCTTGATGGTGTGATGAGCAGAAAGAAACAGGTTATACCTCCATTAGAGAAGGCTTTTGCCGGTTAATGATATCAAAAAGGGGTAGGCGAAACCCTGCCCCTTCCCCTTTGATCTTTAAACCTTCCAAACCCTATCTACCTTAAAGCTTATATCAACGGCTTTTACGCTGTGAGTTATTGCCCCTGATGATAGGTAATCAATCCCTTGGATTAAAAATCTATCTAAATTTTCCTCTTTCACTCCACCTGAAACCTCAACTAAAACCCTTTTCCCTGATCTTTTAATCATTTCTAAGGCTTCCGTTAAGTCTTCTCTACTAAAATTGTCAAGTAGAACCGCTGAGATGTTGGCTTTACTTTCAAGGACTAAGGATAGCTCTTTTAAGCTTTTGACTTCTATTTCAACGGTAGCATAGTGAGGGGTTCGGTTAAGTTTTTCTAAAACTTTCTCTATACCTCCGCAGGCTTTTATGTGGTTATCTTTGATCAAGATGCCATCAGAAAGGGAAAACCTGTGGTTTTGCCCCCCTCCAACCCGGACTGCATACTTTTGTAAGACCTTTAATCCTGGTAGGGTCTTTCTTGTATCAAGAAGGGTAATCCCATAAGGGGAAAGCTTCTTTTGCATTCTTCTAACTGCGGTGGCAATCCCTGAAAGATGTTGTAGAAAATTTAGGGCAACCCTTTCGCCTTTGAGCAGGCTTTTAACTTTGCCCTTGGCAATCCCAAACTTTGTCCCTTTAGAAATTTCTTCCCCTTCTCTAACATTAAAGGAGAGCTCAACAGTCCCGTCAATTTTTTGAAAGACCTCCTCCACCACAGGGATACCGCAGACCACCAAGTCTTCTTTAGCAAGGAAAAAGGCTTCACCGTAAAGATTATCTTCTATGAGAAGTTCAGATGTTAGGTCTTCAAAGGGGAGGTCCTCAGAGAGGGCTTTTTCTACCAACTCGCTTATTTGCCACCTATTCAATTTTTGTCTTCCCCTCTGGAAAAATTCAAAGGGATACTTAATTTTATCATAGCCTTTTTTCCTAAAAATTAAACCTAAAAATTAAACGGGGAGCTGAAACATGGAAGCAGTAAAAGAAGAGGTTTTAGAAAAGGGGGAGGCTCAGACGAAGGAAGGGGAAGAAACGAAAAGATTAGAAGAAGAATTAAAGCTTTGGAAGGATAGAGCCCTAAGGTATGCTGCTGAGCTTGAAAACTTGAAGAAAGCCTTTCAAAGGGAAAAGGAAGAATACTACAAGTTTGCTTTAGAGAATGTCTTTAAGGAGCTTCTCCCCTCGATAGATAATCTTGAGCTTGCGTTAAAATCCTTTGAAACTACCCAGAATATTTCCGCTTTAAAAGAGGGCGTTGCCCTTAGTTTGAAAGTTCTTATTCAGACGCTTGAAAAGTTTGGGTTGAAGCAGTTTGAGCCAGCTATAGGAGAGGCTTTTGAACCCTATTTGCATGAGGCATTGCAAACTGAGCCTCATCCCGAGATTGAAAACGGTAAGATTACCCGAGTTTTCCAAAAGGGCTACATGCTTCATAACCGAGTGATAAGACCTGCTTTGGTTTGCGTTTGCATGGGAAGAGAGCAACAAGAAGCTCAACCAACAGAAACGGTTGAAGAAGAAAATGGAACTGAATAATCAAGAAAAACTTAGGAGGTGAAAAGGATGGCTAAGGCAACACCTATTGTTGGAATTGACCTTGGAACTACCAACTCTTGCGTAGCCATATTTGAGGGAGGTGAGCCAAAGGTTATACCTAACCGTGAAGGAACAAGGACGACCCCATCCGTTGTTGCCTTTCAAGAAAGCGGAGAAATCCTTGTCGGTTTGCCGGCAAAACGGCAAGCCATTATCAACGCTGAGAACACTATTTTTGGTATTAAACGTTTGATGGGGAGAAAGTTTAACGACCCAGTGGTCCAGGAATGGAGAAAGAGGGTGCCTTATAAGATTGTTGAGGCGCCAAACGGTGATGCCCATGTAGAGGTCCGCGGAAAAAGGATGAGTCCTCCAGAAATTTCAGCAATGATCTTAAGGAAGATTAAACAGGACCTTGAGGAGTATCTTGGAACTGAGGTTAAAGATGTAGTCATTACAGTGCCTGCTTACTTTGATGATACTCAAAGACAGGCAACCAAGGATGCTGGAAGGATTGCTGGCTTAAACGTCATAAGGATCATCAACGAGCCTACAGCTGCATGTTTAGCCTATGGTCTCGAAAAGAAAAAAGAGGGAATAATTGCCGTGTTTGACCTTGGCGGAGGAACTTTTGACATTTCCATTCTTGAAATTGGAGATGGTGTCTTTGAAGTAAAAGCAACCTCCGGTGATACCTTCCTCGGTGGTGAAGACTTTGACATGCGGATCGTTGATTACATTGCCGAGGAGTTCAAGAAGGAGCATGGCATAGACCTAAGACAGGATAAGATGGCTTTGCAAAGACTTAAGGAGGCTGCTGAAAAGGCAAAGATTGAGCTTTCTTCAACCCTTGAGACGGAGATAAATCTACCTTTTATCACTGCTGATGCTACCGGACCAAAGCACTTGGTAATGAGGCTAACGAGGGCAAAGCTTGAAAGCCTGGTTGAGGACTTAATCGAAAGGCTTGAAGAACCCTGCCGGATTGCTATGAAGGATGCTGGGATAACACCGAAGGACATCGACGAGGTCATCCTTGTTGGCGGTATGACCCGTATGCCAAGGGTCCAGCAGAAGGTGAAGGAGATCTTTGGCAAGGAACCGGTAAAGGGCGTAAACCCCGATGAAGTAGTAGCCATGGGTGCTGCCATTCAGGCTGCTGTCTTAAAGGGTGAGGTAAAGGATGTTCTTCTCTTAGATGTTGTGCCCCTCTCCTTGGGTATTGAGACCCTTGGTGGAGTGTTTACGGTTATCATTCCTCGTGGGACAACCATCCCCACAAGAAGAAGCCAAATCTTTACCACCGCTGCCGATAACCAAACGGCGGTTACTATTCATGTTCTCCAGGGTGAAAGACCCCTGGCAAAGGACAACAAAAGTATTGCCCGATTTGATTTGGTAGGGATTCCTCCAGCACCGAGAGGTGTGCCTCAGATAGAGGTTACCTTTGACATTGACGCTGACGGAATCCTTCACGTTACAGCAAAAGACCTTGGCACAGGAAAGGAACAATCAATAGTCGTTAGACCAACCTCCGGCCTCTCTGAAGATGAGATTAAGAGAATTATTGAAGAAGCGGAAAAACATGCTGAAGAGGATAGGAGAAAGAGAGAGCTTGCTGAAGCAAGGAACCAAGCTGATAGTCTTATCTACTCTGTGGAGAAGACATTGAGAGAGCTTGGCGATAAGGCGCCAGCTGACCTAAGGAAAGAGGTAGAAGAAAAGATCGCCAAACTCAAGGAGAAGATGGAAGGCGATGATATTGAGGCAATAAGACGGGCAAGCGACGAGCTAACCCAAGCTTCTTACCGTTTGGCTGAAATACTCTATCGTACAAAGGCAGGCGCTTCTGAAGCAGGAGGCGCATCCCAGTCTCAGAAAGGCAAGGATGACGTAATTGACGCTGATTTTGAAGAGATGAAGTAGGATGATAGCTATAACCCTTGGGGACCCCGCTGGGGTCGGCCCTGAGGTTTTACTCAAGGCTTTACCTTATTTTAAAAGGCACTTAAAAAAGTTTCTCATAATCGGTGATAAAAAGGTCTTAGAAGCGCGCGCAAAGCTCTTTTCCCTCAAGCTTCCTCATGAAGTAGAAATTTTATCGGTTTCTGAGCTTGATGTAGAGCCTTCTCAGCCAACCCTTGAGGGCTTTCAAGCAATGCTTACCTACCTTGAGACAGCTATTTCCCTTGCTAAGGAAAAAAGAGTAAAAGCCATCGTTACCCTCCCTATAACAAAGGAAGGGTTAGCAAAGGTCGGCTCAAAATACCGAGGACATACCGAGCTTTTAGCCGATGCCTTTGGAGTTAAGGACTATGTCATGTGTTTTTATGGGAAAAGGCTTATAGTTTCTCTTTTGACCACCCATCTACCTCTTAAGGAAGTGCCAGGCGCGCTTTCAGAAGAAAAGGTCATCTCTGTAGCAAAGCTATCCTACGAATTTTTGCGAAAGATTAAACCCAAGAAGAAGAGCTTAAGCCTTGCCCTCTGCGGTGTAAATCCCCATGCTGGGGAAGGTGGTCTTCTTGGAGAGGAAGAATTAAGAATTCTTTTCCCTGCAGTTGAGAAATCTAAAGCCTTAGGAATCCCCTTGAGCGGACCCTATTCAGCGGATAGTCTTTTTTATCATGCCGTCAAGGGAAGATACGACCTTGTGATCGCAATATATCACGACCAAGGATTAGCTCCCTTTAAGCTAATTCATTTTAAGGATGGAGTAAATGTTACCCTTGGATTGCCCATTGTTCGAACCTCTCCCTGCCATGGCACAGCCTACGACATAGCCCCCCTTGGGGTCGCAAGCCCAAAGAGCCTAATATCAGCCCTCAAACTTTCTTTAAAACTTTTAGATTAGTGTTAAACTTAAATCATGAAGCGCCTTCTGCTTTATTTTGCTCTTTTTTTTCTGTTTTTCCTTTTTTTAGTAGGCCTTTTTACCTTAAACCTCACTTTTTTCCTCAATCATCCTTTTTTTAAAGGAAAGCTAAAAAACTACCTTCAGAGCAATCATCAAATAAAGGTAGAATATCATCATCTCTCCGTTGATTTGATCAAGTTGCATTTTAAGTTTCAGGATTTTAAGCTTGAGGATCCAAACTTTTTTTTATACTTACCAAAGGCAAAGATTGATTTTGATTGGTCAAAGCTTTTTCGAGGTTCCTACTTTCCTGAAGAGGTTCATCTGACCTCACCTACCATCAAAGTAACCATCCCAGAAGTTCTTGAAGAAGAAAAGACAAAGTTTGATTATAAAGCCCTTCTCCGAAAATTAGCACCCATTCGATTTGTTGTTAGAGATGGAAATCTTTCTGCAGAATACAAAGGGAAAAACTTTGAGCTAAAGGGCCTAAATCTTAACCTTGTTGATAGGAAGGATCAGCTTTTTTTTGACCTTAAAGCTAAGGGAACTCTCTTTTCTCAATTAAGTCTTAGAGGATACCTCAACTACCTTAGCCTTTTTGGAGAGGGTTTGGTTGAAGTTAAAGAGCTAAACTTAAAACCTGCTTTGAAGCTTGTAGACTTTGACCCTGGGGAGAATAAGCTAAACCTTCGAGCCCAAATCTCTGTAGAAAAAGATAGGGTTTATGCTGGTTTTTCAGGAGATGCTCCGTGCCTTTTTCGGCTTGATGATGGACAAAGGGTCATTTGTGGCTACTTTGAGGGAGTAGCAATTTTAGGAAAGGATGGATGGGAGGTTGAATTCCCGGTCCTTGATTTTCATAATCCAAGGCTTAAGGGAGAGCTTAAGGTCGTAGCAACTAAAATGGGGGTAGACCTTAGCGCTAAAGCAGATTCTTTTGATTTCGAAACTGTAAGCCCAATTTTAGTCAAACTTTTCCCAAAGAAGGTCTTTAATTCTATCTCAGACTACTTAAAGGGTGGCTTATTTAGAGAACTTGCCTTTAAAGCACGAGGAAAGGACTGGGATGAAGCTTTTAGTCTAAACTCTATAGAATTAAGCGGTGAGGTAAAGGACGGAAAGGTTGAAATCCCAGGCCTTCACCTTTCTTTTACCGGTGTAGAGGGTAGGCTTAGCTTTCATAAGGCAAAGCTTATGTTTGAAGGAAGAGGGGTTGTCAATGAGAATATTCAATTAGCAGGTGCTAAAGTTCTTGTGGATTTAGCGGGTAAGGAGCCTTTGCTTGAGGTTAAGAGTCAATTTTCTGGGCTTGCAGAGGATCTTAAGAATTTAGCCCTGCGGCTAAGTAAGGATGCTTCTTCTATTGAAAAATACCAAGTAAAAGGTGATGTTGAGGGTATTTTTCTCCTCTCTGGCTTTCCCGCATCCTTAGATGTAACGGTTAGCCTCTTTCCGAAGGATGTTTCCCTTTTTGTCCTTCCTCTTAAAAACCCTATAAAAATTTCCTCGGGAAGTATAGAGTATAAGAACGAAAAGCTTAGCTTTTCTGGGGTCAACCTCTTTTTTGAAGATGGAAAGGCTCTTGATTTAAAAGGGCTTTTTGAGATAAAAAATAAGGTTCTTTCTCTCTCTATCTCTGAGGTAAAACTACCAAAAGAAACCTTATTTACTCTTCTATCCTTGGATGAGGGGATAAAACAAAAGCTTGAGTCCTATGACTTAGATTTGGAAGAGGTTTATTTGAAGGATGTAAATCTTAATTCTTTATCTTTTGAAAGCTTAAACAAGGAGCAACTTCTCCACCATCTCTCACAAAGCCTTTCTTTTTCTGGCAGGATAAAGGGGCTTAGTTTGAGCTTAAACATCAGCAATCAAACGATTAGCCTTTCTTCCCCTGAGCTTTTTCTTTCCTTTAAAAACGGGCTCCTTTATTTAGATGAAAGCTCGGTTAAGGTTGACGATAGCGAGTTTAATCTTTCTGGCTCTTATGCTTTGGAAAAACCTTTATTAGTTCTTCGTGGGACTGGCGAGATAAATCCAAGCCTTTATGATAAGATATTAAGCCTTGCAAGTCTGCCTCAGAGGGTAAAGCTTAAGCTACCCGCTAAGATGGAATTGGAAGAAGTGAAGCTTGATAAAGACAGAATAGCTTCAGACCTATCCATCCTTGGAGAAGGGGCAAAGCTTTCTCTTAAAGCTCAATATAGTTTAGCATCAAAGAGGCTTGGTCTATCCTTGAGGTTTGAAGGAAGTAGCTCCGACTTAAGCCTTAGCCTTTCTTATGATCAGAGCTTAAAAGTAAGCCTTAAAGGTGAGCTTTCAGCCCTTGATACCTTAGTTCTTTTTGAGGGCTTGCCTTTGACCTATGGAAAATTTTCTTCAGATTTAAGCTTAACCCTTGAGGAAAAGGACCTAAAATCTTGGGAAGGGCTTAAAAGGGACCCCCTTCAAGCCCTACATAGACTTTTAAGCTCCAGAACCATCTTTCCTCATCCTTCATTCTTTGCTATTAAAGACCTAACCTTTAAAGAACCTTTACCCCTTAGCGCAACCCTTACTGCAAAGCTTGAAAATTCAACTATATCTATTTCTTCTTTTAGGATAAAAGGTGAGGGTTTAGACTTTAACGGAAGTTTAACGGTTATGGCAAAAGAAGATGCCCTATGGGTAGATGGTAAGGTCTTTAGTGAGACCTTAGACCTTGCAAGGTCTTATCTTAAGGAGGCTTTAAACGCTACTAAGGATGGTCAAAAAACAAGTAAAATGACAAGTAAAATGGAGCTTACTACTCCTATCAATGCAAACATAGCCTTTAGTCTTAACAAGGTTATCCTTCCAACTAACCATACTATTGAGCATCTAAACGGGAACCTGAACATAGTAAACGGCACAACCTATGCTATTAAGCTTCCGGAGGTTAACTTCTGCGGACTTTCCTTCACGGCTGAGGCTGAAAAGACAACCGCCTTCCATTATGGATATGTGGAGCTAAACCCCTCGCAGGGAGACCTTTTGGACCTCTTTTCTTGTCTATATCCGAACGAGATGCCTAAGATTATCTTCGAAGGACCCTTTAAGGCTCATGGCTTTTTTTATTTTGATGGAGAAAAATCACTTATTGAGAATAGCTATGGGGAGCTTTACGCAACATCTTCTAAAGGCTACATGTACCGTGCTCCGCTTCTTATGAGAGTCCTTGGTTTCTTAAGCCCCATAGACCTATTTAGGGGTAAGATCCCAAACCTTGAGAGAAATCTTTTACCCCTTGATGAGCTTACCTTAGCTCTTAAGGCTTCAAATTCCTATCTTTTGGTTGATGAATTTTTTATGTCCGCTCAAGGCTTCAGGATGTTTAGCTCAGGTTATGTCAATCTTAAGGACAAAGGCTTATCTTTAACCTTCCTTGTTTCACCCTTCAAGACGGTTGATGTTATCATAGAGCATATTCCTTATTTAAGTAGACTGCTTCTTGGAAAGGAAAGGATGCTTGTCTATCTTCCTCTTGAGGTAGTCGGCACCTATGACAATCCGGTTATCGTTCCCCTTCATCCTGCAAGCATGGGTAAGGGGATTTTCCGTTTTGTTTTTAAATTCTTTGGAATTAGCGAAGATTTCTTTCAAAAGAAGCCTCAGTTAGAGGGTATTAAAAGAAGGGATGTCCTTGAAAGACAGCTGGAAAATCCTCAAGGAAGATAAGTACATCTTAGCGGTATATAAACCACCATCCCTTGTCGTTCAGGGTGCGAAGAGAGTTCACGAATCTTTATTCCTTCAGCTTAAGGAGTATATTAAGATACGGGATAAAAAGCCTGGTAATGTGTTTCTTGCCGTTGTCCATAGGCTTGACAAACCCGTCTCCGGAGTAGTCCTTTTTGCAAAAAGAAGCAAATCGGCAAGCAAACTCTTTCAGGCTATGCAAAAGGGAGATTTTGCTAAAGTTTATCTTGCAATGGTAGAGGGGAAATTTATAGGAGGGGGTTTTCTGATAGATTATCTAAAGCATGAGGAAAGATTGCAAAAGGTTATAGCCTTTGATAAAGAAGCCCCATCTACAAAGAGGGCTTTAACCTACTTTGAGAGCCTTTATTCAACAGAAAAATACAGCTTGCTTTTACTCTTTCCCATCACAGGAAGAAAACATCAGTTAAGGGTAGCAACCAGTCGGAGAGGGGCACCTATCATAGGGGATAAGCTTTATGGATCAAAGGTCAACCTTGGGGGGCGAATCCTTCTTCACTCTTTGTTTTTAAGCTTTCCCCATCCAGCAACGGGAGAAAGCGAGGATATATTCTGTCCTGTGCCTCAATCCTTTTTGAAAGATGTCCTTTCTTTAACGAAGGACCAAAGAATAGAAACCCTTTTTAACCGACTTGACAAATCTTTTATCTTAGAGTTTGTTAAAAGGGTAAACTCAGCAAAGGATAAGGAGTTGGTTTATGTGTCAAGCAAAGATTTGGCTAAGATGCAAGGGTGAGGAAAAGGAATGGATAAAGGATATTACGCAGCTTGAAGTTCAGGGAGAGGAAATCGTGTTTAAAACCTTTTTTGAGCCACCACGGCGGATTAAAGGAAGGATCGTCTCTATAGATTTTCTTAAAGCTAAGGTTATAATTGAGTGTGATGCCTTCCCAGAGTGAGCCTTCAAAGGCATCTCAGGAGATTGTTCTTTGTGCAAGGTGCGCTTGGCGGGAGTTTTGCTTAAAAAAGTTTCAGTTTGACAACACCAAACCCATAAAGTGTCCAGATTTTTCACCAGACTTAACTCTTTTGAAAGAGGCAGAAGATGATAAAAAGGGTCATAAGGAGCAAGGTTAAAGAGGTCTTAGAGAGCCTTTATCCAGAGCATAAAGATACTCCCTTTGAGGTAGAAGTTCCGAAAAATGAAGCCTTTGGTGATTATTCTACTAATGTAGCCCTGGTTCTAAAAGGGAAAGTTGGCAAGAACCCAAGGGAAATAGCTCAAAACTTTGTGAATAGGCTTAGTAAAGAGTATTATTTTAACAAGCTTGAGATAGCAGGACCGGGCTTTATCAATTTTTGGATCGCCGAAGATTTTTATCGGAAAAATCTAAGAAACCTATTAGAGAAGGGGGATGAATTTTTTAAGCTTGATTTAGGAAAGGGGCAGAGGGTTTTAGTGGAGTTTGTTTCGGCAAATCCAACCGGTCCTCTTCACATTGGTCACGGAAGAGGGGCAGCCTATGGAGACTCCATAGCTCGCATCTTGGCTCAAGGAGGCTTCTCCGTTGTCAAGGAATACTACATAAACGACCAGGGTACGCAGATGAACACCCTGGGTAAGTCCGTTTACCTTCGAGCAAAGGAGTTAACAGGTGAAAAAATCGAATTCCCTGAAGATGGCTATCAGGGAGCCTACATCTATGACATTGCTAAGCTTGCTTTAGAGAAGTATCCGAATCTTCTTAGTTTGTCTGAGGATGAGGCTATCGCTTTATGTCGGGACCTTGCAATAGAGGTCATTCTTGAGGATATTAGAAGGGATTTAGAGACCTTTCGGGTCTCATTTGATAGCTGGTATTCTGAGCGCACCCTTTTTGAAAGAGGAATAGTGACGAGGGTTCTAAAGCTTCTCGAAGAGAGGGGTTTAACTTATGAGAAGGATTCTGCCCTCTGGTTTAGGGCAAAGGATTTTGGGGATGAGAAGGATAGGGTGTTGAGGAAAAGCACCGGTGACTATACCTATTTTGCAAGCGACATAGCCTATCACTATGAGAAGTTTTTTGAGAGGGGCTTTGACCTTTGCATCAATCTCTGGGGGGCAGACCATCATGGTTATGTGCCAAGGCTAAAGGCTGCGATGAAAGCCCTGGGGGTCCCGGAGGAAAAGCTAAGGATCATCCTCATTCAAATGGTAAACCTGCTTGAAGGGAAGGAGCTTAAAAGCATGTCCACAAGGCGGGGTGAGTTTGTAGAGCTAAAGGAGCTTATCTCTGAGGTGGGAACCGATGCGGTAAGGTTCATATTCCTTTCCCGATCAAGCGATTCCCCCCTCGATTTTGACGTTGAGCTAACAAAAAAACAATCTCAAGAGAACCCAGTATACTATGTTCAGTATGCCCATGCGAGAATATGTAGCGTCTTTGCAAAGGCTGAGGAGAAGGGTATAAAGCCAAACATTCTTGAGGCTAATTTAGCCCTCTTACAAGAAAAAGAAGAATTGAAGCTTTTAAAGCTAATAGATCACTTTGACGATGTCTTAGAGAGCTCTGTTCTTCAACTTGCACCTTATAAAATTACTTATTATCTTATGGATTTGGCCTCTGCTTTTCATGATTATTACACAAAGTATAGGATTATTCAGGATGATGAAGAGCTAACGCAGGCAAGATTAGCCCTCTGTGAAGGGCTAAGGAGGGTGTTGAAACAGGGATTAGACCTTCTTGGGGTTTCAGCCCCAGAGAAAATGTAAAAAAGGGGGGAGGATCATGGATGGTGAAAAAAAATTTAAGTTTGAAGTAAGCAAGCTTGGCTTGGTTTTTGTTGTCCTTTTTGCCCTTTGTCTATTGATTTGGACCTTTATCCTTGGAGTTTGGATTGGGACAAAGATCGGAGAGAAGCCCTCTGTTGAGACTGTAAAGCTTGACACCCAACAATCTCAAGCACCAGAGAACCTTGAGGTAAAGAAGGTTTCTTATTCTGGAAATGAAACCCCTCAAACTAATCAGACTAAACCAACCAAGCAAACATACGAGGCAAATCAAACAGCACCGAAGCAGGTAGCTTCACAGATCAAGACTGAAGAAAAGCCAAAACCTGAGCCAAAGACCGAAAGAGCAAAGACTGAACCAGTAAAAACTGCTAAGGTCCATCCCCAGGAGAAGGTAAAGCCTCAGCCTCACCAAGAGGGTATGCCATTCTATGCCTTGCAGGTTGGTGCCTACTCTAAGAAAGAGTCAGCTGAAAAGGTAAAGGCAGAGGTTGAAAAGATGGGGTTTAAGGCCCTTATCAAAGAAAGCACCCAGGATGGGAAAACCATATACAAGGTTTTAGTGGGAAGGTTTGACACTCGTGAAAAGGCCGAGCAGTACCTTACTAAGATTGAATCGACCCTTGGCGTTAAGCCCTTTGTGGTTGAGGTAAAGTAAGGTTGGGGAAGGTTCGCAAGGCTAAACTCTCTGATGTAAAGTATATTTACAAGCTTATTCTTTACTTTGCTAAAAGAGGGGACCTTGTCCCAAGACCTCTTTCTGAGCTTTATGAAAAGGTGCGCGAATTTTTTGTGTACGAGGAAAAGGATTTAATCGTTGGGGTTTGTGCTTTGCATATTCTTTGGGAGGATTTGGCAGAGATTAGGTCATTGGCTGTGGCCGAGGAATACCAAAAGCAGGGGATCGGGAAAGAATTGGTCCTTGCCTGTTTAAAGGAGGCTGAAGATCTTGGGATAGACCGGGTGTTCGCTCTAACCAACACACCTGAGTTTTTTAAAAAGTTAGAGTTTAGGGAGATTCCTAAAAATGAGCTCCCTCAAAAGGTTTGGGCTGATTGTATCAGGTGTAGCAAGTTTCCTGATTGCGATGAAGTTGCCGTTCTCAAGGACTTGACAAAAAAATAAACTTGAATACTATTTAAATCTTGAAAGAAAAATTAAACCAATAAAATAAGGAGGTGGGATTATGCCAACAGTTGAGTACAAAGGGAAGGTCTTTGAAGTTGATGAGGACGGATTTCTCCAGGGAGGTTTGGATGCTTGGTGCAAAGAATGGGTAGAATACGTTAAGGAACTGGAAGGAATTCAGGAGCTTACCGAGGAGCACTGGAAGGTAATCAATGTCCTTCAGGATTACTACAGGAAAAACGGTGTTGCTCCTATGGTAAGGATTCTTTCCAAGGTTACCGGCTATCCTCTCAAAAAGATTTACGAACTTTTCCCCTCTGGTCCTGGTAAGGGTGCCTGTAAGATGGCAGGTCTTCCCAAACCAACAGGTTGTGTGTAAAAAGCTAATTTGGGGGCTCTGCCCCCTTTCGTTTATTTTATGTTTGGGATTTCTAATCTAATTAGAATTCTGTTTGTATTTCTTTGCTTTAGCTTAATAGCTAATTCAACTTTTTCTCAAAATCTTATAGACCTTAACAGAGCTTCAAAAGAGGAGCTTGAAAAGCTTCCAGGTATAGGACCAGCAACTGCTCAGAAAATAATCGAGCTACGGGAGAAAAAGGGAGGTTTTAAAAGGGTAGAAGAGCTTCTTGAGGTTCCTGGTATAGGGCAAAAGAAGCTTGAGGCTATAAAACCTTATGTGAAGAGTGAAGGGATGACTACTCACTCTGGAGCCAGCAATTCTTCGCTCCAATCCCAATCAACGCCTAATTTTTCAACTAAACCTATTTACAAATACGTCGACGAAAACGGAGTTGTTCATTTCACTCAATTTATAGAAACTGTTCCCCCAAAGTATAGAAAGACGCTCAAACAGGTAAACTAAATTGATATAAAACTTCAAAGTTTATTTTTTGACCCAAATCAAGGAAATATTTCATCCCATCTCTTATTTTAATGCTAAAAAAACTTAAGGAGGTGGGTGTATGTTTTGTAATCAGTGCGAACAAACAGCAAAGGGATTTGCTTGCACCGTTCGCGGAGTTTGTGGTAAAAGCCACGAGACAGATGTTTTACAGGACCTTTTAATCTATGCCTGTGCTGGTTTGGCTGAGGTTGCCCTTTTAGCCGAGGAAAGGGGAGTAAAAAAACCTGAGGTTGATTTCTTCTTGATGGAGGCGCTTTTTTCAACTTTGACGAACGTTAATTTTGACCCTGAGAGGATTAGAGATTACATTGAAAGGGCCGTAGAGCTTAGGGAATCTTTAAAAAAGGAAGCAAACATCCAAACTGATTCTCCGATTAGCAACTTTAAGCCAGCAAAATCAATGGAAGAGCTTATTAAGCAAGGAGAAGAAAGAGAGATTGAACCATCAATATTTAGTGAAGAAGGAGAGGATGTAGGAAGCCTTAAGCTCACCATCCTTTATGGTTTAAAGGGTATTTCTGCCTATGCCTACCATGCTGAAAAGCTTGGAGTAAGGAATGAAGAGGTATACAAAGGCTTTAAAGAGCTTTTAGTAAACATCTTCAAGGATAAGACTTCAGACCTTAAGACCTGGGTTGACCGGGCTTTGGAAGTTGGAAGGTTAAATCTTCTTACCATGGAGGCTTTGGATAGGGCAAATACTTCAGCCTTTGGTCATCCACAACCAACAAAGGTATCCCTTGGTGCCAAAAAAGGAAAAGCCATCCTTGTCTCCGGTCACGACCTCAAAGACCTTTATGAGCTTCTAAAACAGACAGAGGGTAAAGGTATATATGTGTACACTCATGGCGAGATGCTTCCTGCCCATGGTTATCCTGAGCTAAAGAAGTTCCCTCACCTTGCCGGTCATTACGGAACAGCTTGGCAAAACCAGCAGAAGGAATTTGATGCCTTCCCTGGACCTATTGTTATGACTACAAACTGCCTTATGCCTCCTAAGGATTCCTACAAGGAGAGGGTGTTTACCCTTGGACCAGTAGGTTATCCTGGGGTAAAGCATTTGCCAGACGAAGATTTTACCCCGGTTATTGAAATGGCTTTAGCCATGGAAGGTTTCAAGGAAGATATTCCTGGCAAAGAGATCATGACCGGCTTTGCCCGGAATGCAGTTTTATCCGTTGCCGACAAGATTATAGATTTGGTTAAGGCTGGCAAGATTAGGCACTTTTTCCTCGTCGGCGGGTGCGACGGTGCAAAGCCAGTAAGAAACTACTACACCGAGTTCGTGGAAAAGGTTCCAGAGGATTGCCTTGTTTTAACCCTTGCCTGCGGGAAATTTAGGTTCTTTGATAAAGACCTTGGAGCTATAGAGGGAATCCCAAGGCTTGTAGATATCGGTCAGTGTAACGATGCCTACTCTGCCATCCAGATCGCCTTAGCCCTTTCTCAAGCCTTCGGAGTTGGCGTAAACGAACTACCCCTTTCTCTCATCCTTTCGTGGTATGAGCAGAAGGCAGTAGCCATTTTTCTTACCCTCCTTTATCTCGGTATAAAGAACATGAGGCTTGGTCCAAGCATGCCAGCCTTTTTGAGCAAAAATGTGAGTAACTTCATCATCCAGAATTACAACTTAAAACCCATCACAACGCCTGATGAAGACCTAAGAAGCATCTTAGGTTAAAAATTCAATCCTGAGGGGGGCTCTCCCCCTCTTTTTATTATTTCAGAAGAAAACTTCAAGGTTTATGCTAACATATAGGCATGCACCGTTATGCAGGAATTACCTTTTACCGTACTGAAGTTTCCCCTGGGCTTACCACCTTCCGTGTAGTTGTAAAACAGACGGACCTTTTTATCCTTGCCGAAAGAGAGTTTACTCAAGAGGCTGTTAAAATCGTCCGAGAGGTTCGCGCTCCTCTCGAAGAATACATCTTTAAAAATCCGCCTTTTTTAAAGAGTTTAGTCCCTTTACCCTTTGACCCTTTAGCGCCAGAGATTGTGAAGAGAATGCTTAGGGCAGCTGAGAGGGCTGGGGTTGGTCCTATGGCGAGCGTTGCTGGTGCCATTGCTGAAGCTGTAGGAATGGAGATGTTGCGAAGGGGATTGACAAGGGTTATCGCCGTTGAAAATGGAGGGGACATCTTTCTTTCTCTTCAGCGTGATGCCAGAGTAAAGGTCTTTTCTGGAGATACCGTCTTTTCTAATCTAACCATCCTTGTCCCAAAAGAACTTCAGCCCTGTGGAGTTTGTACATCATCAGGGAAAATAGGTCATAGTTTGAGCTTAGGGAAAGCTGATGCCATTACTGTCCTTGCTAAGGATACCGCCTATGCCGATGCCTTAGCCACCGCCTTGGGAAACATCCTACGAGATAAGAGGGACTTTAAGCTTCTTGAAAGGGAGATAAAAAAGAGGCAAGACATCCTTGGCGTTATTGCTATCTTGAGAGACAGTGCCTTTCTGTGGGGGAAGATAAAGATAGTGTGATGCTTCTTGACTATGCAAAAATTAATCTTAAAATAGACGTTAGCTTAAAAAGGGGGGTTTAAGATGAGCTGTATTTTTTGCCAGATTGTAAACAAGGAAATTCCAGCCAAGGTTGTTTATGAAGATGATAAGGTGCTTGCCTTTCATGATATCAACCCTCAGGCTCCTTATCATATCCTTGTCATTCCAAAGAAGCATATCTCAACCCTTCTTGAGCTCACAGAGGAGGATAAAGACCTTATCGGTCATATCTTCCTTGTGATGAAAAAGCTTGCTCATGAGCTTGGCGTTGCTGAAAGGGGCTATCGGGTTGTGGTAAACTGCAACGAAGAGGCAGGGCAAACGGTTTTTCATGTGCATTTCCACTTCTTAGCGGGAAGGGGAATGCACTGGCCTCCTGGATAAAGCATTAAAGTAAGAAAGCCCTGCACATACCTTACAAAGGGTTCGCCCTTCCTTTACAACTTCCTTTCCATCTCTTACAGTTTCTCCGCATTCTTCGCAAACAACCTTCCTTCGAGGTTTCCCTGGAAGGTCGTATTCTGAGAAAAGCACCTCTACTTCTTCAATCCTAAAAAGGTCTTCGTCAGGCATTATTTTGTAAGCTAAGAGCTCTCTTTGAGCGGGGCTTGCAATTTCTGGGAAGTATCTTTTTGCCTCCTCTTTGGCTGATTCCTTAGCAACAATCCTAAAGGCTTTACCTGTCTCCAGGTTGAAGAAAGTTGCTGCCATGATTCCATAATCAACGAACTTCATCGTCCTTTTGCCAAGGCTAACTCCGGCAACCGTTTGGATGGCATCAGTAGCGCACCGGTCAATCTCAACCCAGACTAAAAACTTTTTTCTGTCTTCACCGTAGGGGTCCTTAATTCCGATAAGCCTAAGACCGAGAAGGGCTAAACGAGCCCCAAGCACCTGCCCTGCGCAAAGATGTCCATGTCTTTCTCGGCAGATTTCTAAAAGCTCTTCAAAGGGGATTTCAAAGGGGTTGAATTTAACCAACCTTAGCTCCAGGTTCTCTTTCCTTTTCGGGAATGATTATGGATAAGCCGTTGGCATCCTTTGCGGCAAGGAGCATACCCTCAGACACTATGCCTTTGATCTTTGCAGGTTTAAGATTGGCAACGATGACGATTTCCTTCCCGATGAGATCTTGAGGCTCGTAGAATTCAGCGATTCCTGCAACGATCTGCCTTTTTTCAGGACAGCTAACTTCAAGCCTAAGGAGCCTGTCTGCACCTTGAACCTTTTCCGCAGAAATCACCTTAGCAACCCTAAGGTCAATCCTCCGAAACTCGTCAATAGTGATGTATTGAGGCTCATCTTTTACTTCAAGCTCCTTCTTTGTTTCCACCTTAGGTTCCTCCTTTGGAATTTGCTTCTCATCTACCCTTGGGAAAAGGGGACCGCATTTGTTAATCTTTGTGCCAGAAGCTGGGAGGTCCCAGTTGAGGAGGTCTTGAAAGGAGAGGTTTCCTGCTTCGCAAGGAATGATAGATGAAATGCTCGGGATGACAGAGAGGGCTGAAATAAGGGTTTGAGAAGAGTTGGGAAGCACAGGATATAAGGCAAGGGCAAAGCTCTTTATGGCTGAAATAACATTTCTTAGTATAGTTCCTGCTCTTTTGTAGTTTCCTTCCTTGACCCTTGTCCAAGGGGCTTCCCTATCGATGTAGACATTGGCAAAGCGGATGGCTTGCCAAAGTTCCTCCAAGGCAATATGAAAGTTTAGCCTCGGAAACTCTTCAAGGTATCTTTTAATCCCCCTTTCTACCTTTTCGCGGAATTCCCTATCTTCAGGGGTTAGCTCACCCCATTCAGGAATGGTCCCGTCAAAGTTTTTCTCAAGGAAGCTTAGGGCTCTGTTTACAAGGTTTCCGTAGTCGTTTGCTAAGTCAGCATTAATTCGGTTTATAAGATTAGCAAGGCTAAACTCCGCATCGTAACCAAAAGCCATGTCTCGAAGCAGATAATACCTTATTTGGTCAATGCCAAAGGTTTGGGCAAGCTCAAGAGGAGAAACGATGTTACCAAGGCTCTTTGACATTTTAAGGCTACCCATAAGCCAATAGCCATGCACAAATAGCTTCTTATACATGGGTATCCCAAGGGCTTTAAGCATGATTGGGAAGTAAACAGCATGAGGCCGAAGGATATCCTTTGCGATGAGATGATGAGAGTTTGCCCAGTAAGTTTGCCAAGAAGGTTCGTCAGGGTAGCCTATCCCCGTTAGATAGTTTAACAATGCATCAAACCATACATAGGTAACATAATCTTTATCAAAAGGTAGCTCAATACCCCAGGAAAGCCTGCTCTTTGGTCGGGATATGCAAAGTGGAGGTAAAGGCTCGTCAAGGAGGTTTAGCACCTCTTCTCGGTAAAAGCTCGGATAGATGACCTCATTCTTTACGAGATAATCCTTTAGCCAGTCTCGGTATTTTTCAAGGTTAAAGAAGTAGTTTTTTTCCTTTAAGTAGACAGGGGGAGCCTTGTGGTCCTTACAGAGCCCTTTTTCGTCAAGCTCCTTCGGCGTAAGAAACCTTTCACAACCAAAGCAGTAGTTCCCCTCGTATTCGTCAAGGTAGAACTCTCCCTTATCAAACAGGGTTTGAAGCACATGCTGCACAACCCGCTTGTGCTTCTCCGAGGTGGTCCTGATAAAGAAGCTACAGGTTATCCCAAGCTTATCCCAAGTTTCTTTAAAGATGTTTGCTACTTCATCCACAAACTCTTGAGGGGTTTTGCCTTGAGCTTCCGCTGCCTTTGCAATTTTGTCCCCATGCTCATCAGTACCCGTCAAGAAAAAGACGTCATACCCTTGAAGACGGTAGAACCTTGCTAAGGCGTCGGCAACGATCGTAGTATAGGCATGCCCAAGATGGGGAAGACTGTTTACATAATAGATTGGGGTAGTGATGTAGAACCTTTTAGCCATTCCTTAACCCTTCCTCCGGCTCTTCAGGCATCTCTTCCTTTAGCACAAAGTTTTTTAACTCCTCTAAGGACACAGAGTGGATAGTTCCATCTTCTTTCTCAAGGGTTGCGACCCGTTGGAAAAAGTTGTATTTTAGGATACGAAAGTTTTCGTTTCCCAAAGAAATTTTACTCCCAAGACGAGGAAGGTCTGCTAAGCACTCCTTATACCAGTTTTCTTCGTAGGTTAAGCAGCAGAGAAGCCTTCCGCAAGGTCCGGAGATTTTATTTGGGTCAAGGATTAAGCCCTGCTCCTTAGCCATCCTAATAGTTAGGGGCTGAAAATTTTTAAGGTATTGAGCACAGCAGAATTCTTTTCCGCAGTAGCCTATCCCACCAAGAAGCCCTGTTTCGTTCCTAACGCCAATCTGCCGCATCTCAATGCGCATCCTAAGAGCTTTGGCAAGCTGTTTAACAAGCTCCCGAAAGTCGATCCTTCCTTCGGCGGTATAGTAGAAGATTATCTTCGTGCGGTCAAAGTAACACTCTACATCAACAAGCTTCATCTCTAAGCCCAATTCCTTAGCAAACTGCTTACAAAATTCCTTCCCCTTGTCCTCAAGCTCAAGCCTCTTTTTATGATTGGCAACCTCCTTAGGGTTTGCTCTGCGAAGGATGGTTGGTAACCCCTCTATGTCCATGGGAATAGCGTAAGAAAAATCATCAAGATAAAAAACTTCCTTCCGGCTATCTGGCATCTCAACCAGAGCATAGGTACCGCAAGGGATCGGCTCATACCCCTTTAAAACCCTTTCCGGTCTCCCAGGTCTTGTAGTTCCATGCACAAGATAAATACTCTTTTTCTTTTCGGGCTTCCTTCCCCTTTTCATTTAACCACCTATAGACCTCATCGGTCTTTGAGTTGATGCTTTAACGCCTATTTCAGGCTTTATTCGTAGGGCTTCTCTAAAGGCTTCTTCAAGGGAGCCTTTTTTTCCTCTTAAGTAGTCTTTTAAGTTTATCTCTTCATCTGAGAAAAGACAAGGTCTAAGCCTTCCGTCAGCTGTGATCCTTAAGCGATTGCAAGCCCCGCAAAAGTGGCTTGAGAGAGGGGAGATAAAACCAACCCTCCCTTTAGCCTTTTCAAATCGGTACACAGCTGCCGGACCCTTCCCCACTTTTTCAGCAGGAAAAAGCTTCCCCAACCTTTCAACCCTTTCTTTGATTTCAGAGATGGGTACAACTCGGCTTTCATCCCATAATGGGTTCCCACCAAGGGGCATAAACTCTATAAACCTAACCTCAACTGGTAGCTCTATGCTGAGCTTTGCAAGCTCCTCGCATTCATCATCGTTAAAGTCTCGGATGATTACCGAGTTTATCTTTACTGCAGTAAAGCCAGCAGAAAGGGAAAGAAAGAGCCCTTCCATTACCTTTTTTAATGAGAAGCCTCCCGTAAGCTCAGAAAACTTTTTTTCAGAAAGGGTATCAAGGCTGATGTTTATTCTTTTTAGTCCCGCATCCTTTAGAGGTTTTACTAACTCGGAAAGGAAGTAGCCGTTTGTGGTTAAGCTTAGGTCTTCTAAACCAGGGATTTTTGCAAGCCTTTCTACTAATTCAACAACCCCTTTCCTTAGCAGAGGCTCACCGCCCGTTAGCCTTACTACCTTTACCCCGAGCTCAACACCTACCCGGACAATCCTTTCAATCTCCTCAAAAGTCAAGATTTCCTCATGGGGCAAAAACTTAAACGGTCCCTTAGATTGGCAGTAGATGCAGCGAAAGTTACAACGGTCAGTTACCGAGATCCGAAGGTATTCTATCCTTCTTCCCCTTTGGTCTACAAGCACCTTAGCTTCCTTTTGTATATTTCCCGAGCTTGGTTGAAGGTAGAGATTATTAGGGGGTCTTGATAATCAGGGTAGGTCCAAGGCATAGGCCTAAATGAGCCCTCTTTGAAGATGTATTCTACTTCAGCAAAAACAGACCTACCAAGGTATACCCGATGAGCATAGTCTTTAAAGGTTGAAAGGATAACCTTAGAGAGGGTCAAATAACCTGGGTCAAGGTTTATAAGCCTTTTCCCATCCTGAGAATGCTCTTTTTCCATTTCATAGCAAAGATGCTTAAGCTCAACAAGCTCCTCAGGGTCCTTTAAAATTTCAAAAAAAAGTAGGGTTTTAAAAAGGGGTGATCCCATCTCTTCTTCGTAGTAGGAAGTGAACTTGCTAAATTCATAAACAGGTCCTTCAAGGACAACCATACCGAGGGTGTTTTCAAGACCTTTTAAGAGTGCTTTTTTAAGGCTTAGGTCCCTTGAGGTCAAGGCAATAAAAAAGAGGACGGGTTTAACCTTTTGAGGATGGCTCATTTTTTAGGGGTATTGCAGCTTCGATCAGCATCTCAGGAATGTCCTCTACTATAGGATAGAGAAGCAAACATTTTGGACAGAGAAAACCTTCCATCTTTTCAGCTTTATGATAGACAAGGTCTCCTTTACATTTTGGGCAGGCAAGGAACTCAAGGTAAATTTTTATCCTTTCTTCGTCCATGTTTTAAAAATAGCACTAAAAAAGGATTACGCAATTTTTTCCTTGAGCCTTGGCTTGATAGAGGGCAAGGTCAGCCTTTCTTATAAGGTCATAGACATCCCCTTCCCCGCTATAGCAGGAAACCCCTATGCTCGCTGTTATGCCCTCAACAGGTGGGATGCTTAATTGACAGATTGCGTTCCTAACCTTTTCGGCAACTTTAATTGCATCTTCAAGCTCAATCCTTCGAAGGATAATGAGAAATTCCTCTCCTCCCCATCTTGCAACGACATCTGATTCCCTAACGCTTCTTTTTAAGAGACTAGCTACAGCAACCAACACCTTATCTCCAACATCGTGACCATAAACGTCGTTTATTACCTTAAAGTTATCAAGGTCGATAAGAAGTATGCAAAAGGGAGTTTTATAACGTTTGTAGGAGAGTTTTTCTTGCTTAAGAATTTCATCGGCAAACCTGCGGTTGTAAAGCTTGGTTAAAGGGTCAGTTATTGCCGCCTGATAGAGCTTCTTTTCAAGCTCCTTTTGAGGTGTGATATCATAGAAGTTAACAAGCACATAAGGTCTCCCTTCAAGTCTTATCATGGTTGCAAAGAGGTGAGCAAAGAAGGTTTCTCCATCTCCTCTGTTTAAAAGGGCATCAAACTCGCAAACACTATCTTCTTGAAGTAGAGTTTCATAAGAGCAAGTACTACCATCAGAAAAAAGGGCAAAAAGGGTTCTCCTTGCGTCCCTTCCGATGAGGTCCTCTTTATTTTGCCTTAGGAGCTCACAAGCCCTTTTGTTTGCGTAAACGATGGTTCGGTCTTCAGAGATTAAAATTACACCACTTCCCAGGTTTTCAAGGATTAAAGGGCTAAGCTTGCACCAATCTATCATCAAGGAGACCAGTCCTTCATTTTGATTTTGTGCCTAAAGAATGGGTTTTAGTTCTTCCTTAACAAGGATAAGATATTCCGAAAGCTTTTCAAGGATGGTTGGCCCCTTTTGAGCTACATCCTCGGAGGATAATCCTTTAAGCTCTTCTTTCAGTTCAAAGATCAGTCTCTTCAAACCGGGTGAGATAGAAGCAGAGACCCTTTGAACAAGTTCATCTAAGCTTGGTTTTTGATCCTCTGGCTTTGCTACTTCAAGGGCATAGAGGGCTTTTAAACCGAGGGAGAAAATATCTAAGGCTAAGGTTGGGGTAAGAACTCTTCTGCCTGACTGAATTTCCTTTAAAAGCGATTCGGCATAACTGAAGTAATACCTTGCCCTAACAAAAAAGACCATGTTAATTTAAGTCTTTGCCGCCTTCGCCGATGGGCACGCCCTGAAGCCTTCGGTAAAAATGCTGGCTTATAACCTCGTTTGCCTTCTCGCAGATTTCAAAAAGAAGGTCGATCATGTCAAGCATTTCAGCTTGACCATCGGGCGTTCTCATCTCAAAATCTTCAATAAAGGCACCGCTCTCTAAGTATTCCTTAAATTCTTGAAGTTTTTTTAGGGTTAGCATCTTTAGCCTGCCCTCTCTACGTATTCTCCTGTTCTTGTGTCAACCCGCACGATGTCCCCTTCGTTAACAAAAAGGGGAACTTGAATAACAATCCCAGTCTCTAAGGTTGCTGATTTAGTTGCCGAGCCAACGGTATCCCCCTTAACCCCTGGTTCAGCAGAAACAACCCTTAGCTCAACCACCTTGGGTAGCTCAATGCCGATTATTTTGCCCTTATAAAAAAGTAGAGAGACTTCAAGGTTTTCCGTAAGATACTTTTCTGCCTCGCCCACTTCCTTTTTATCTACATAAATTTGGTCATACTCCTCAAGGTCCATAAACACAAAGCGGTCTCCTTCCTTATAAAGGAATTGAGCCTTCTTTTCTTCAAGGTCTGGCTTTTCAAACCTGTCTCCAGATCGAAAGTTTACCTCAAGAACCCTTCCTGTGATTAAATCCTTTAGCTTTGTTCTGACTGTAGCCTGACCTTGAGCTACTTTGGTATGCTGAAAATCGATGACCTCGTAGGGTTTTCCTTCCCACTCAATCTTTAACCCTCTTCTGAAATCAGAGGTGGTGTAAGCCATTATCGTCCCTCCTTCTTTTCAAGATAGGATGGAAGGGGCGTTGCCCAGGCTTCCTCGTCAAAATAAAGCTCTTCAAGGTCTTTTGGCTTGTCGATGGGTAAAAGGTAGGGACCCTCAACCACTTCAAACCTTAGAAGACAGCTTTTATACCAGTCAACATCAGGAAGGTCAAGGTCAAACTCCCGCATGATACGGTAGGTTCGGTAAAAATCCTCCCATTGATTTTCTGCTTCAGGATAGGTTGTAAAATCACGAAGAATATCGGTTATCACAAAGCCAGAATCGATGAGAAATTTCTCAAAGTCCCGCCATTTTCTGAGGGAGGCTTCCCTATGGGTAAACCCCATATAACCTACTGATCCCTTCCCTTTAAGGGAGCTTATGCACCTGCTGACAAAGAGCTTTAATCCCTTTTCAGTCTCAACCGGGTCGGTAAAGAAGACATCAAAGCCCTTTTCTAAATGGGAGGGCAAGCTATCTATTACATTGTAGTTGTAAACCTCAAGGGCATCATAACCGATTTCTTTTGCCTTTCTTCTTATGAAATCGTTTATCCTTTCATCTATTTCTACGACAACGACCCTTTTGGGAAGCTTAGTAAGAGCCATGGCAAGGGAAAGAAGGTCATCGTCACCAAGGATAAAAACTTCTGTACCTTCAAGGTCACCCCGCTCGTAGATGAAAGCGAGCCTTCTTACCGTGTCGATGGGGCGGATAAAACCTTGGTCGTAATCGCTCGTTGGCAGGGGGCGGTCCTTTGTTAACTCTTTAAACCTCTCTAAAAGCTCTTGCCAAAACTTACTCTTAGAAAAGGAACTACAGAAAAGACAACCTGGGTCTTCATAGGGTAGTCCATCGTAGGCTGAGGAAAGATAAAAAAAGGGTTTTTCATATTTAACAATGCCTTCCTTTAGAAGCTCCTTTATAGCCTCAAGGAAATCAACAAGATGACTATCCTGATAGTTTACTAACTGCCAAAAGGTAGCTTTGCCCTGAGTAAGCCTGCGGAGGATTTGATTTTTTATTCTTTGGTATGGGGTCACTCAAGCCCTCCCGTTTGAATTTAATGCAGAGACCTTTTTGAATAAAGACAAAGCTTGCCTCTACCACCCCGAGGGTTTATGAGGTTATTAAAAGAGATAAAAATGGTTGCGGGGGTGGGATTTGAACCCACGACCTCCGGGTTATGAGCCCGACGAGCTACCAGGCTGCTCTACCCCGCGTCCTTTAAAGAGCTGTTATAAATATAGTTTCTTTATGCCAAATGTCAAGAGGGATGAAGAGGGCGTACTTTTTTTGTCACCCTGAGCCGAAGCCCTGAGGCCGCAAGGCCGAAGGGTCCCGAGGTCAATCGGTCGCTTAACCTACCTCAAGAGGGCAAAGCAAGCTTACAAGATCATTGGAATAGCTATAAAAATACCTTGGTTAACATTTAACCTGATGTTAAAATTTATTATAAGATGCCTTTTAAACTAATTAGTAAACCAATTAAAATCAAAAACCCAAGCCTTACATCCTTTATCTTCTTCTTAATCATCCTTACTCTGTTCATCGGTTCGTTGATCACCTTTTTTATCATCCGAAGCTACACCTTTGAAGTTATCAGAAAGCTTGAAGTAGAAAAGGTTGAACGATTAGGAGAAAGTTTGAGTATCCAAACTATCGAAAATTTGGTTGTGGACCGGTACGATGAAGTGGAGAAAAGATTTGAGATCTACATAAAAGAAGGGCTTATAGATGGGGTTATACTTCTAAGCCGGGAAAAAAATCCAATTATCTATCTGAGTGTAGAGAAAGAAGGTGAAATTGTTAGGCTTTACCGAAACCTTCCCCCTGGAGTTAAGATCCCAGAAAAGAGCTACTACGATGAAAAGGAGGCTAAGTATTTTGTCTTTTCTGAGCTAAGGATTGAAAAAAATCTTTTAGGATATCTAATACTGACCTTTGATTTCTCTAAAATTAGCGACCTATACAGGGATACAACCATTCTTTTAGCAAGCCTTTATACAGTCTTTTTGTTTTCCCTTTTCGTCCTTTGGTACCCCTTTTATCAAAAGATAAAGAAGGAGCTTGGGGGCGCCATCGCATTTGCAAAAGAGCTTCCCTTTAAAAAAGGCGAAGTCTTAAGCATCTCTCCTTTCTTTGCGGAAACAAAGGAGTTAGCAACTTCCTTAAACTGGGCAAGTCTACAACTTAGAGAAACGGAAAGGGAGCTAATAAAAGAGAAAGCTTTGTTGGAGGGCGTCCTACTTACCATTGACGAAGCAGTCTTTGTAATAGCACCTGACTTTACGATAAAATATCAAAATGAAAGAGCAAAAGGATTTTTGCAGAAATTATTTGGGGCTGAGGACAAAGGGGCTTTAAAAGAGCTTTTCTTAGAGGGGAGGGTCAAAGCTTATCCTGAAGGTAAGGCTCTTAGCCCTGAAGAGCTTCTTCAAGGTTTGGGAGGGGAAGACCGGGTTGAGCTTCAAGTTGAGGTGAACGGGGCTGTGTATGAGCTGAGCTTAAAGCCTGTTTCAACCTTCGAAGAAAACCACGACTTTTTACTTTCCTTAAAGGATATCACTGAGAAAATCCGCGCCCAAGAGGAATTTTTGCGAACCGAAAAGATGAGGAGCCTCGTCCAACTTGCGGCAGGCATTGCTCATGATTTGAATAACGTGTTAGCCATTTTGTTTAACAATTTAAATCTTATGCTTCTTTCCAAAAGCATTCCTGAAGAACAAAGAAGGGCATTTCAAACCATAGAGAGACATCTAAAAAGGGCAAAATACCTTGCCTTTCAGCTTTTAAGCCTTTCTAAAGGAGGAGAAATAGTCTTAGAAAAGACGGACCTTGAAACAGTCATCAAAGATACTGCAAGCTTTGCCTTAGCAGGAAGCAAAACAAAGTTTTACTTAGACTTAAAGATTAACGTAAAAAACCTAAAAAGCGACCCTTACGCCCTTTCTCAAATCCTTTTGAACCTCTTTATAAACAGCGTCCAAGCCGGGGCAGAAAGTATAAGAGTAGAGGTAGACAAGATAGAAGAAGATGAAAGGGAGTATTTGAGTATTGCTGTCTCTGATGATGGACCTGGCATCCCCCCTGAGGTCTTAGCCAAAGTTTTTGACCCCTTTTTTACTACCAAAAAAGAAGGTTCGGGGCTTGGTCTATACATCGTAAAAAGTTTAGTAGAAAGGCTTGGGGGGAAACTTAAGGTAGAAAGCAAAGTCGGGGAAGGGGTAACTTTCTATATTTATCTTCCTTATGAGACGATAGATGAGGAAAGGTTAGAAGAAAGAGCTTTGCCTTTAGATACACGGCTTTCCATCCTCGTCGTCGACGATGAGGAAGACTTGAGGGAGAGCTTAGCCCTTATCTTAGAAGAGCTTGGGCATGAGGTCTTCACTGCAGGAAATGGCGAAGAAGCCCTCTCTACCTACTTTAGCCTTATCTCGCAGGGAAAAGGTATTGACCTCTTGATCACCGATTTTACCATGCCAGGGCGCTTAAACGGTTTAGAGCTTGTAGAGACTTTAAGGAATTATGACCCGAAATTAAAGGCAATCCTTTCCACAGGCTACGCTGAAGTAGGAGAGGGCGAAGGTTTGTCCAAGGCTAACATCGTAGCTGTCTTAAGAAAGCCATATACTTTAAATGAACTTATAAACGCTTTGAATAAAGCCTATGGAGGTGGATAAATGAAAAAGGTAGATTTAAAACTAATATTCTTTGTATTAATCCTAACTTTTTTCTTTTCTGTAGTTTTTGAAAAGCATGCTTTATCTCAAGAAAAGGTCTACACCATTGGAGTTGTGCCTCAGTTTACGCCCGTTGAAATCCATGAAAGATGGGGACCTTTTGTTAAGGAGCTTGAAAGACGAACTGGCATAAAGTTTGAAGTAAAGACCTATAAAAGCATCCCAGATTTTGAGAAAGCTTTCCTTGAGGGTGAGCCTGATTTTGCCTTCATGAACCCCTATCATCAAGTCATGGCTTATAAGGCGCAAAGGTACATCCCCCTCGTAAGAGATAAAAAACCTTTGATAGGGATCCTTGTAGTAAGGAGGGATAGCGAGATTAAAGAGGTAAGGGATTTAGACGGCAAGGTCATAGCCTTTCCTGCTCCTAATGCTTTTGCAGCGTCCCTCTACATGAGGGCGATCTTAACGGAGAAGTTCAGGATAAATTTTACTCCAGAATACGTGAAGACTCATGACAATGTCTATCGGCAGGTGATTTTGGGCAAGGCTCAAGCTGGTGGAGGGGTAAACAACACCCTCCTTCGACAACCTGAGGAAGTAAGAAGAGAGCTCAGGGTCCTTTACGAGACCCCTCCTGCTGCTCCCCATCCTCTTTCAGCTCATCCAAGGGTACCAAAGGAGGTAAGGGATAAGGTAAAGGAGGCTATTTTAAGTTTAGCTAACGACCAGAATATGAAAGGTCTTCTTGATAAAGTGCAGATGCCAAATCCCGTCCCCGCAGATTATGCCCGGGACTATAAGCCCCTTGAAAAGCTTCGTCTTGAAAAGTATTTGGTGCTTGAGTAGCGATGGAGCTTCTTTTTCTTGGCGGTATCACTGCAGGCTTTCCTTCCCAAGTTGAGGATACGCTCTTTGAAAGCATAAGCATGGAGGAATGGCTTATCCGAAACCCTGCCTCAACCTACCTTGTCAAGGTTTACGGAGAGTCTATGATAGAAGCTGGGATTCTACCAGGCGACTATGTCCTCGTTGACCGATCACTTTCCCCAAGAAACGGAGACATAGTGGTGGTTAGGGTGGAAGATGAGTGGACGATGAAGTATTTTTACAAGGATAAAAAGGGGATAAGGCTTAAGCCAGCAAACAAGAATTATCCAGAACTTATACTTAGCCCGGAGAAGGAAGTTGAAATCTTCGGGGTTATCGTTGCTGTAATCAGAAAGTATAGATAAAATTAAACATTGATGGTTCTAAACATTCATAGCCTGCCGAGGGCTATCCTTCATGTTGACGCAGACGCCTTCTTTGCAAGCGTAGAACAAGCCACAACCCCAGAGCTAAGAGGGAAGCCTGTTGTCGTAGGAAAGGAAAGGGGGATCGTCACAGCTGTCTCCTACGAAGGAAAAGCCTTAGGGATAAAGAGGGGGATGACGATTGCCGAAGTAAAAAGGCGCTTTCCCCAAGCGGTAATCCTTGATTCTGATTATGAGAAGTATTCCCTATTTTCTGTCCGAATGTTTAACATTCTACGGGAGTTTACTCCTGATGTTGAGGAGTATTCTATTGATGAAGCCTTTGTGGATTTAACTGGGCTTAGGAGGCTTTATCGTTGCGGTTATGAGGGGATAGCCTTATCCATAAAAGAAAGGATTAAGAAAGAGCTTGGCATAACCGTCTCTCTTGGGCTAAGCTTAACTAAGGTCCTTGCAAAGATTGCCTCGTCCTGGCAAAAGCCAGACGGTCTAACCATCATACCAGGAAGAGAAATACACCACTACCTTTCTAAGCTTCCGGTTTCTGAGGTTTGGGGGGTTGGTCCTAAGACCTCAGCCCTTTGCGAAAAGCTTAACCTTAAGACCGCCCTTGATCTTGCTATGTGCTCAGAAGATTTTATAACAAAGTATTTCGATAAGAGGATACATGAGATTTGGCTTGAGTTGAGAGGTATCCCTGTTTATCCCGTAGACCCAACGCCAAAGTCTTCTTACAAAAGCATAAGCAAAGCCCTAAGCTTTGCTCCAACCTCAAACAGGGATTTTTTACTTTCTCAGATAGCCTTTAACCTTGAGCTTGCCTGCTTTAAGGCTCGGGCTTACGGGCTTCAAGCTAAAAGGGTTATACTTGGTATGAAGGATGAAGATTTTAACTTTTTCTCCGAGGAAGTAGAGCTCCCTCAGGAGAGCGCCTATCCCTTAGAGATACTTCCCCATCTAAGAGAAGCCTTCTTTAAGATTTACAGGGAGGATAAGGCTTACAGGCAGGTGGTGGTAGTGCTGTGTGGGCTTACTTTAAACCGAGTTAAGCAGAGGAGCCTTTTTGAAGATCCAATCAAAAGAGAGAAAATGGAGAGGCTTTATCAAGGCATAGACTACCTGAGCGGAAGGTATGGTAGGACCGTTCTCTCCACTGCAACTTCCCTTTTTGTGGTGAAGGAGAAGCCCCTTAAACGAAAAGACAGGCTAAGGATACCCCTTTTACCCCTTCGGCTCCTTTAGCATTTAAGGAAAATTTTAACAAACACTCTTGACGGATTAAAAATTTGTGTTCAATAAGAACGAAATCCTTTAAAAAGGAGTGGACCATGCTGGTAGAGATAAGGATTCACGGAAGGGGTGGACAGGGAGGTGTTACCTCTGCAGAGTTGATAGCAGTATCAGCCATTCATCAAGGAAAGTATGCTCAAGCCTTCCCAAGCTTTGGACCGGAGAGGAGGGGGGCTCCGGTGCAAGCCTTCGCAAGGATTAGCGATTCTCGCATTAGGACAAGGGAGAAGATCTACAATCCTGATGTTATCTTAGTGCTTGATGCCTCTCTTCCGAAGATCGTCAAGGTTACCCAGGGGTTAAAGGAGGATGGTATAGCCATCCTTAACAGTTCTCATTCAGAAGAGGAAGTAAGGGAGATGCTTGGGGGCTACAAGGGAAGGCTTGCCCTTCTTGATGCCACAAAGATTGCCCTTGAGGTGCTTGGTCTTCCCATAACGAACACCACGATGCTTGGTGCTTTTATTAAGGCTACCGGGCTTGTTGACCCCGAGGCTATGAAGGATGCTTTGAGGGAGAGGTTTGGACGATTGGCTGACAAAAACATAGCTGCCCTTGAGAGGGCTATAGCAGAAACCAAAATCTACTAAAGGGGTGAAGAAATGCCGAAAGACCAGGGCTTAATGAGTTGGAAGGAGCTTGCTCCGGGTATGTACATACTTGAACCTGGCAATTCAGCAAAGTTTAAGACTGGAGACTGGAGGTCCCATCGCCCCGTCCTTGACAAGGAAAAGTGTATAAAATGCGGGCAGTGCTATTTGCTCTGTCCTGAGCCAGCTTACGAGCCAAACGAAGAAGGTTATTTTATTTGCAACCTTTACTACTGTAAGGGCTGTGGGATTTGTGCAGCCATCTGCCCGAAAGGGGCTATAACCATGGTTTTAGAGGAGGCTTAAGATGGGGAAAAGGGTTGCTAAAGAGGTTTCCATAGCGGTAGCTGATGCCGTTGCCCAGTGTAGGGTAGATGTGATATCTGCCTATCCTATTACTCCGCAAACCCACATAGTTGAGCATTTGGCTGAACTTGTGAATAACGGTGAGCTTGATGCAGAATACATTCCTGTTGAGTCCGAGCATGCGGCAATGAGCGCCTGCATTGGTGCTGCAGCAGCTGGTGCAAGAACTTTCACTTCAACCTCAGCTCAAGGTCTTCTTTTTATGTATGAGAACCTTCCGATTGCTTCTGCCTTTCGACTCCCTATAGTTATGGTCATTGCCAACAGGTCAATCTCTGCTCCCATAAGCATCTGGAATGACCATAGCGATGTTATGACCACAAGAGACCTTGGCTGGATCCAGACCTTTGCTGAAAACGGTCAGGAAGCCGTGGACCTTATTTATCATGCCTACCGTGTGGCAGAAAAGTGCCTTCTTCCTGTAGCGGTAAACCTTGATGGTTTCATCGTAACCCATGTGGTTGAGCCAATTGAGATGTTAGACCAAGAGCTTGTTGATAAATATCTCCCTCCCCTTAAGATGAAGTATAAGCTTGACCCTAAGAAACCTATCACTATGGGAGCAATTGGCGTTCCCGAGATCTACACTGAAGCCAAGAAGGCTTTAGACGAAGCCTTAAAGGCAAGCTACAGGGTGGTAGTTCAAGCATGGAAGGAGTTTGAAAAGCTTACTGGCAGAAGATACCAGCCTGTAGAGACGTACCGCATGGATGACGCTGAGGTCGCTATGGTTATCATGGGGAGCCTTGCTGAGACAGCCAGCAACGCCGTTGACGAACTTCGCAAAAAAGGAAAGAAGGTAGGTCTTGTTAGGTTTAGGCTTTGGAGACCCTTCCCCATGCAGGATTTTCTCAAAGCTATAGGAAAAGTTAAAGCCCTTTGCGTTGTTGATAGAGCAGTAAGCCATGCCTCAACCGGTGGTCCCGTGGGCATAGAGGTAAGGTCTGCCCTCTATCAATCCAACAAGAGACCACGGGTGGTAAACTTTATCGCTGGGCTTTCGGGTAGGGATGTCACAAAGGATGACTTCATAGAGCTTTTTGAAAGAACCTTTGAAGCCTTAAGCAAGAAACCAAAGTTTAGCTACGAAATTTATGGAGTGAAGGAGTAGAGCCATGAGACCAGAGTTAGCCGAATTCAAACCCTTGAGCATTAAAGACCTACCTAAGGAGGATTGGTTTGCCCCAGGTCACAGGGCTTGCCAGGGCTGTGGAACGGTTCTACCTTTAAAGCTTGCCCTAAAGGCCCTTGGACCAAACACTATAGCTGTTTCTTCCACCGGTTGCATGGAGATCATCTCAAGCCCCTTCCCTTACACTTCCTGGAAGGTGCCTTGGATACATGTAGCCTTTGAAAATGCAGCCTCAGTTGCTTCAGGCATCGATGCGGCTATCAAGGCTTTAAAGAGAAAGGGTAAACTTCCCAAGAAGGAAAAGATAAACATCGTTGTCTTTGCTGGAGACGGGGCAACCTTTGACATTGGGCTTCAGTTCGTATCTGGTGCCCTTGAGCGTGGTCATAATTTTATCTACATTTGCCTTGATAACGAAGCCTACATGAACACTGGAGTGCAAAGGTCTGGCGGCACTCCAAAGTTTGCCCACACCACCACGAGCCCAGCAGGAAAGGTCATCCACGGAAATGTCACTTGGAAGAAGAACCTTCCTGGCATAATCGTTGCCCACAACATCCCTTACTTTGCCACAGCTTCCCCAGCCTTCTACATGGACTACATAAACAAAGTAAAGAAGGCTTCTCTCGTTGAAGGCCCAGCTTTCATCCATGTTTATTCTCCCTGTCCGACGGGTTGGGGTTCAAAATCCGAGGATACAATTCTTCTTTCAAGGCTCGTTGTAGAAACAAGGCTTTTCCCCCTCTTTGAAGTAATCGACGGAAAATACTACATCCTAAACAGAAAGGTTGATAAGCCAAAACCAGTGGAAGAGTATCTGAAGCTTCAGAGAAGATATAGGCACTTGACTCAGGAAGAGATTGAGCTTATTCAACAGAAGGCAAACGAAGAATACGAAAGGTTAGTCAAGCTCTGCGAGGTCTTTGCTCCACCGAAGGAAGAAACAAAGGAAAAAGCAAAAGAAGGCTAATTAACCATCTTTAAGCCCCTTGGTTTTAATCCAAGGGGCAGTTTCCTTTTCTACTCCGTTGGCGGAAGTCGTCTCTTTGAAGTGGGATACTGAAGGATTTCCATCACAGCCTTGATAGTCTCTTCTGAAACGGTTACCTGTTTAAAGACGCGAAGACCCGCCTCTTCAATGGCTTGTCTCCAGAAAGCATCTCGCTCAAAGTCTCTGCTTTCGTAGTCGTATTCATAGTAGACTTCCTTTATCCCGGCGCTTGCGATAAGTTTGAGGCACACATAGCAAGGGGCCAAGGTGCAGTAGAGGCTTGCCCCCTCCACAGAAATGCCAAACCTTGCCGCTTGAGCTATGGCGTTTGCTTCGGCATGGCTTGCTCGACAGTAGTTGTATTTGTCAATGTCCGGTATCCCTTTTTCTCGACGAAAGCAATAGGTTGGACCTTTGTCTGTGCAGTGCCAAGCTCCGGGCATCGGTCCGTTATAGCCTGTAGCAAGGATCCTTTTGTCCTTAACGATAACTGCTCCGGTTGGTCTTGAATTACATCCTGAACGAACGGCAACAAGCTTTGCAATCACCATGAAATACTCATCCCAAGAAGGTCTAACTGGCACCTTTACCTCCGATAGAAGGGGAATTTCTTACAAATGTCTATTACCTTTTCCCGGATGGAGGCGTGAAGTCTTTCGTTTTCTGGATGTTTTAAGGCTTCGCACATGTAGCGGGCAACTTCTTCCACATCCTTTTCCTTTAATCCGCGGGTAGTGATGGCTGGCGTGCCAACCCTTATGCCGCTTGTTATTTTAGGGGGAAGGGGGTCAAAGGGTATGGCATTCTTGTTTACAGTTATGCCTGCTGATTCAAGAATTTTTTCAGCTTGAGCTCCAGTTAGCCCTTTGACAGACACATCGACCAAGACCAGATGATTGTCCGTGCCCCCTGAAACTACCCTAAAGCCCTCTTCAGCAAAGACCTTGGCAATGACCTTGGCGTTTGCTACCACCTGCTGTTGATAGGTCTTAAATTCAGGTTCAAGGGCCTCTTTAAAACAGACTGCCTTTGCAGCAATGATGTTCATGTGAGGTCCCCCTTGAATACCTGGGAAGACGGTTTTATCGATGATTGGTCCATACTTTTCTTTGCAGAGTATAAATCCTCCCCGCGGTCCCCTCAAGGTTTTGTGGGTGGTTGATGTTACAAAGTCGGCGTATGGAAGAGGTGAGGGATGTATGCCTGCCGCAACCAAACCTGCAATATGCGCCATGTCTACCATCAGAAAAGCTTTCACTGCTTTAGCTATCTCGTAAAAGGCATAAAAGTCTATTGTTCTTGGATAAGCGCTTGCTCCGGCGACGATTAGCTTAGGTCTCTCAGTTTCAGCTATCCTAAGTATTTCTTCGTAGTCTAACATCTCCGTCTCTCGGTTTACCCCGTAGTGGACGACCTTGTAGAGCTTTCCTGAGAAGTTTACCGGTGCCCCATGGGAAAGATGCCCTCCATGGGCAAGGTTCATAGAGAGGATAGTGTCTCCAGGGTTTAGGATGGCAAAGTAAACAGCCATGTTGGCTTGAGTGCCCGAATGGGGTTGGACGTTTGCATACTCTGCCCCAAAAAGAAGTTTTAATCTTTCAATGGCTAAGCGCTCAACTTCATCAACGAAGGCGCAACCTCCGTAATACCTTGCCTTTGGATATCCTTCAGCGTATTTATTCATAAGGGGTGAACCTTCAGCAAGCATAACTGCCATGGAGGCAAGGTTTTCCGAGGCGATCATCTCAAGCTGATACTCCTGTCGGTCAATCTCTTTCTGGATCAATTCCCAGATTTCTGGGTCAACAGATTTTAAAGGGTCGTACATTGTTCTAACCTCCGATGCCATACTTTTCCATCTTGTAGCGGAGCATCCTTTCAGTAATTCCTAAGATTTCTGCAGCCCTTACCTTTACCCCCTTTGCTTCCTTTAAAGCCATCTCTATGCGAACCCTTTCTAAGTGTTCTACCGCCTCTTCTAAAGGCAGCTTTAAAAGCCTATCTAACAAATCTTCCTCTTTTTGCCCTTCAGGGGCTAAGCCTAAGTCCTCCCTTGTTAAGTATTCGTCTTCAGCAAGGATTATACCCCGCTCTATGCGATTTTCCAATTCTCGAACATTACCAGGAAAATCATGCCTAAGAAGGGCTGACACAGCCTCCTGGGTAAGCCCTTGCACTTCCTTTCGGTATTTTTGGTTGAATCTTTTTATGAAGAGTTGAGCTAAGGGTATTATATCCTCCTTTCTTTCCCGAAGAGGTGGGATGTTTATACGGATAACGTTCAACCTCCAGAAAAGGTCTTCCCTAAACCTTCCCTCTTCTACCATCCTTTCAAGGTCTTGGTTTGTTGCGGAGACAAAACGAAAATTGACCTTTATTTCCTTTAACCCTCCAAGCCTACGAATGGTCTTATCTTGAAGGACGTTTAGAAGTTTTGCCTGAAGGCTAAGGGGCATGTCTCCTATTTCGTCAAGAAAGAGTGTTCCCCCCTCTGCTAACTCAAAAAGCCCTGCCTTGGAATGGGTGGCTCCAGTAAAAGCCCCCCTTTCATAGCCAAAAAGCTCAGCCTCAAGAAGTGTTTCGGGTATAGCCGCGCAGTTTATCTGAAGGAAGGGACCTTCCTTTATGGGGCTAAGCTGATGGATTAGCCTTGCGATCACACCCTTCCCTGTCCCTGACTCTCCAGTGATAAGGACCGGGGCATCCGTTTCTGCAACCTTGGAAACCAAGGTTAAAACCTTTTTCATTGCCGAACTTTCTGCTACGATGTTTTCAGTTAGGGTTAGTTCTCTGTCAGAAAGGAATTTAAACCTCTCCCTAAGAAGAGTTATTTCCCGAATGAGCTTGTTTTCTTCTAAGGCTTTGTCTACGATAAGGTTTAATTCTTCAAGGTTTATTGGCTTAGCAAGATAATGAAAGGCACCAGCCTTCATGGCAGAGACGGCATTCTCTACTGAGGCATAGGCTGTTAACATGATGGCGGGAATGTTAGGATAGTTCTTTTTAAGGTAGACTAAAAATTCTACCCCGTCTCCGTCGGGTAACTTATAGTCAAGAAGAAGCACATTGAAGTCCCTCTTCTCAAGAAGCTCTTTAGCTTCTGCAAGATTTTCTGCTCCCTCCACATAAAAACCACGTTTTCGTAAGGCTTCAGCTAAAAGTTCCCTCTGCGCCTTATCATCCTCAACGATAAGAATGTTCCCCCTTTTCATTCTTCCTATAGAACCTCCTTTAGCCTTAAACCTTAGGCTGACAACTCCAGCTCAACTGAAAGGTTTTTCCCCCATTATGCGGTATAATCTTGACTATGCCTCCATGAGCCTCTGCTACTTTTTTTACTAAGTATAGTCCTAACCCAAAACCTTCTCTTTTAGTCGTGAAAAAGGGCTCAAAAAGCTTATCCGTAGAGGAAGGCAAGGGTTCTCCGTCATCAAAAACTTCAAGCATGAACTTTCTTCCCTCCTTATGCAATGAAACCCTTATTGTTCCCCCATCTTTAGCGGCCTCATAGGCATTCTTTAGCAGGTTTTCTAAAGCCTTTTTTAACCAAAACCTATCTCCGCATACCTCCTCAACTTTGCTATCTACATAAAGGTTTACTCCCTTTTTGTTTAAGCCAGCAAAGAAAAGTTTAGCTTCTAAGAGAAAATCCTCTGCCTTGAAGAAGGTAGCCTTAATCTTTATTTCCTTTTGAAAGAGGAGAATATCCTCAAGCCATTGAAGCATTTTTCTTATTTCTTCAAAAAGATAGGTATTAGTGGTTGGCACTCCCAAACTTTGAAGCTCAAGAAAGACTCGATTAAGGCTGTTTCTTAACTCATGAGCAAAGGAGCTTGCCATTTTCCCAAGAAGGGCAAGGTCTCTCTCGGCTTGAAGTTTTTTCTGAGCATTGATCCTTGAAACTTCAGATTTTAGAGTCCTCAAGGTTAAATAAACAACAACAAAAAGGTTTAAAAGACTTATAACTCCGACAAAAAGGGCATGGGTTAGGATAACTTCACGATGATAGGATATGTCAAAGCTTAAAACACCGCAGAGGTTATACTTATCAGTTTTGATCGGTCTCATAAGGGTCAAAAGGTTCCCTTTATTAATCTTTGTAGTTTGACAGGTTTCAACATCAATATTTGTCTGCCTATAATGCCAAGTTAAAAAAGGCTTACCTTGGTAGAAGACTCCAAGCTCCGTAACTTTTACCCTTTTTGACGGTTCATTAAGGAGGTCGACAAGTTCGGCAAGAAGCCCTTTACTTTCAGCCAATTCCCCAAACTCAGGAATAAACTCAATTTGGTAGATGGTTTCTAAGAGGTCGATGTAGTCAGACACCTTCCCTTGAAAGAATTTAAAGGTGCTTTCAACCGATTCTTCTAATCTTTGATGGATAAAATGGTTAAAGTAGGCAGCCTGTAAGAAAAAGGAAACAAAAATTATTAGGGTGAAAAGGGCTGCTATAAAGCTTAGGTTTGGGTTTGCTTGGAACAGTTCCTTTATCCTTTCTTTTCGCCCCAAAGCCTCTTTAACCTCTCTTTAAACTCAGCTTCTTTACCTTTGTCCTTAGGATGATAAAAGGTCTTCTCTTTGACTTCGTCCGGTAGATAGTCTTGAGGGATAAACCCCTCTTCAAAGTCATGAGGATAGAGATAGTCTCTGCCGTATCCGAGGTTTTCCATGAGCCTTGTTACGGGGTTTCTTAAGTGAAGGGGAACCGCAAGGGCACCTTTTTCTTCAACCATCGCTTCAGCAGATTTTAGGGCAAGGTAGGCAGAATTGCTCTTTTCTGAAAGGGCATTGTAGAGGGTTGCCAAAGCTAAGGCTAAATCTCCTTCGGGTGATCCGAGAGCTTGATAAGCTAAAAGAGCTGAAACGGCAACGACAAGAGCCATCGGGTCTGCCAAACCTACATCCTCCGCTGCACAGGCGATTATCCTTCTTGCCACAACCTCTGGGTCCTCTCCTGCTTTAAGCAGCCTTGCAAGCCAATAGATGCTGGCATCTGGGTCGCTACCCCGCATGCTTTTGTGAAAGGCAGAAAGCAAATTGTAATGGGCTTCTCCTTCCTTATCATGAAGTAAGGGCTTCTTTATAACCTCTGGCGTAATATCCTCGCCTTCCAGGGTATCTTTACCTAAGGCTTTTACCTTTTCTACCAATATTTCTAAGGTGTTTAAGGCAAACCGAGCATCTCCCTGAGCTGCCTTTGCTAAAACCCAAAGAACTTCCTCCTCAACCTTAACGTTATATTCTTTAAGACCTAAGGGATGGTCCAAAGCTCGCTCTAAAATTCTTTTTATTTCTTCAGGTTTTAAAGGCTCTAAGAGTAGAATTTTCGTCCTTGAAAGCAAGGGCGGGATGACCTCGAAGGACGGGTTTTCAGTAGTTGCCCCTATGAGATGGATGTCGCCTTTCTCAACATAGGGTAGAAGAAAGGCTTGTTGAGACTTGTTAAAACGATGTATTTCATCTATAAAAACTATCGTTTCCTGTTTTAGTCCTTTTAGACGTTTGGCTTGAGATATGATGTCCTTTAGGTCCTTCAAGCTCGTGTCTACAGCGCTTACCGATACAAAGTTTGCTTGCAGCTCCTTTCCTAAAAGATAAGCAAGAGTAGTTTTACCAGAGCCAGGTGGTCCCCAAAGAATGAGAGAAAAAGGTTTTTTCCTCTTCCTTAAGACCCAAAGGATCCTCCCCTCAGCGAGAAGATGCTCTTGACCAACAAACTCGGAAAAACTTTGCGGTCTCAACCTTTCTGCTAAGCTTCCCATCTCTACAAAATATAAACCCTTTATTTTTATTAAAAAGGTTTTAAAATTTAAAGCAAAAAAAGGGGAAGAATATGGGCATTGATGAAAAGACCGTCGCCGAAGTAATGAGTAGAACCCTGTATACTATACCGATTGAAGCAACATTTTCTCAAATACTTGATACCTTTTTGGAGGCAAAGGTTTCAGCCCTAATTGTGACCGCTCCTAACGGGGAGTTTATGGGTATTGTAAGTAAGACTGATGTCATATCAGCCTTGAAGAAGTTTGGAAGCGAGATTTGGGAAAAGACTGCTGAGGACATTCTTTGCCCCAAACCTTATACTATAGAAGGGGAAGCGACCTTAAAAGAAGCGGCAAGGAAGATGTTAAACCATCGAGTTCATCGTTTGATCGTAGTTGCGCCGTCATCAGTAGGTAAGTATGTGCCCGTAGGCATGCTTTCCGCAACGGACATATTAAGGGAGCTAGCCCTTTCGCATCCCTCTTGACAAGCTTCAAAAAAGTTGTATATAAAGGGCTTGTCAATTTTTAGGGAGGAGTGAAAAGGCTATGCCAACCATTAACCAGCTTGTTAGGTATGGTAGAGAGAAAAAGGAGAAACGTTCTAAGGCACCTGCTCTTCAGGGTTGCCCGCAGAAGCGAGGTGTCTGCGTAAGGGTTTATACTGTTACACCCAAAAAACCCAACTCTGCTCTCCGTAAGGTGGCAAGGGTTAGGCTTACTAATGGCATTGAGATTACGGCATACATTCCGGGAATAGGGCACAATCTTCAGGAGCACTCGGTGGTATTAGTTAGAGGAGGGCGTGTGCGCGACCTTCCTGGTGTGAGATATAAGATTATTCGTGGAGCCTTAGATGCAGCCGGTGTGCAGAACCGTAGAAAGTCCCGTTCAAAGTATGGAACGCCAAAACCAAAATCATAGAAGGGAGAGGTAAAAGCACATGCCGCGAAAGGGACCGGTACCAAAAAGAGAGATTCCGCCAGACCCCAAGTATGGGAGTGTACTCGTTGCTAAGTTTATAAACAATCTAATGAGGGATGGAAAAAAGAGCGTTGCTCGCAGAATATTTTATGAAGCTTTAGAAAGGTTGAGGGAAAAGTCTGGGGGAGAGGACCCTCTTAAGATCTTTGAGGCAGCGGTAGAGAAGGTAAAGCCAGTCCTTGAAACAAGGTCAAGGCGTATCGGTGGGGCTAACTATCAGGTTCCCGTTGAGGTAAGACCCGAGAGGCAGATATCCTTAGCTATTAAATGGATAATTCGAGCAGCGAGGGAACGTTCTGAGCGGACGATGGTGGAAAGATTGGCTGGAGAGCTTTGGGATGCATACAATGAAAAGGGAGGCGCGATAAAGAAGAGAGACGATACCCATAGAATGGCTGAATCTAACCGAGTGTTTGCCCACTTCCGTTGGTAGTATAAATAGTCTAAATTCTTTGCGCAAAGATAAAGAAGTAACTAAAGAAGGGTTATTATTTACTTTAAAAAACCAAAATTAGGAGTAGGTGAGAGGATGAAGCCAGAAGAACTAAAAATTCTTCAGACGACAAGAAACATAGGGATCGTTGCTCATATTGACGCTGGTAAAACTACGACCACAGAACGTATCCTCTACTATACAGGTAAGACTTATAAGATCGGTGAGGTCCATGAAGGAACAGCGGTAATGGACTTCATGCCCCAAGAGCAGGAAAGGGGGATAACCATCACTTCAGCCTGTACCACCACCTTTTGGCGTAATCATCGTATAAACATCATCGATACACCTGGGCATGTTGACTTTACCATTGAGGTAGAAAGAAGCTTAAGGGTACTCGACGGAGCAGTGGTGATTTTCTGCGCTGTAGGTGGGGTTGAACCCCAGTCAGAAACGGTGTGGAGACAGGCGGATAAATACAAGGTCCCAAGGATTACTTTCATCAATAAGATGGATAGAATTGGGGCTGATTTTGAGGGTGTTATTGAGCAGATGAAGACAAGGCTTGGAGCTAATCCTTTGCCCATTCAGATACCTTACGGGGCTGAGGATTCTTTCGTTGGAGTTATCGACCTTATTGAGATGAAGGCCATCGTTTGGGAGGAAGAAACCTTAGGAGCAAAGTACCATTTTGAAGAGATACCAGCCCATCTTAAAGACAAGGCTGAAGAATTTAGGATCATGATGCTTGAGAAGCTTGCAGATGTTAACGATGCGATCATGGAAAAATACCTTGAGGGAGAGGAAATCACTCCAGAGGAAATCCGTAAAGCTATCAGGGAGGCGACCTGTTCCTTTAAGCTTGTTCCAGTTCTTTGTGGTTCAGCTTTTAAGAACAAGGGGATTCAGCCTCTTCTTGATGCCATCATAGATTTTCTTCCTTCACCCCTTGATATCCCAGCGGTTAAGGGTGTGCATCCAGATACAGGAGAGGTTATAGAGAGACCGACAGACCCTGATGCGCCCTTTGCTGCTCTTGCTTTTAAGATAATGACAGACCCTTATGTAGGAACTCTTACCTTCTTGAGGATCTATTCCGGAAGGATTGAAAGCGGGATGAGTGTTTATAATTCAACCAAAAGAAAGAAGGAAAGGATAGGAAGGCTTGTTCGGATGCATGCAAACCAAAGGGAGGAGATCGCTGGGGCTATCTGCGGAGATATCGTTGCTGCACTTGGGCTTAGGAACACAACTACGGGTGATACCCTTTGCGATGAGAACCATCCCATTGAGCTTGAAAAGCTTGAGATACCCGAGCCTGTAATCTCCGTTGCCGTTGAACCTAAGACTAAGGCTGACCAAGAGAAGCTCTCTCTTGCCTTGCAGAAGCTTGCCTTAGAAGACCCATCTTTTAGGGTCACCGTTAACCATGAAACCGGTCAAACCCTTATATGGGGTATGGGAGAGCTACACTTAGAGATCATCGTTGATAGGCTTGTTAGGGAGTTTAAGGTTGGGGTAAATGTGGGAAGACCTGAGGTGGCTTACAAAGAGACGATTATAACTAAGGCAGAGGCTGAAGGAAAGTACATTAGGCAAACGGGTGGTAGAGGTCAGTATGGACATGTTAAGCTAATCGTTGAACCAAATCCTGGCAAAGGTATTGAGTTTGTTTCGGAGATCGTTGGTGGAGTTATACCTAAGGAATTTATTCCCGCTGTTGAGAAGGGTGTAAGAGAGGCAGCTCAAGAGGGAGTTTTAGCAGGATACCCGGTGATAGATGTGAAAGTAAGGCTTGTTGACGGTTCCTATCACGAGGTTGACTCTTCAGACCTTGCCTTTGCTATAGCTGGTTCTCTTGGCTTTAAGGAGGCTTGTAAAAGGGCAAATCCTGTACTTCTTGAGCCTATCATGAAGGTGGAAGTAGTTGTTCCAGAGGAATATTTAGGCGAGGTCCTTGGTGATATTTCTTCAAGACGTGGTAGAGTAGAAGGTATGGATATGAGGGGGAATGTAAGGGTTATTAGGGCTTTTGTACCCCTTGGAGAAATGTTTGGCTACGCAACTACATTGCGTTCCCTTACCCAAGGAAGAGGAAACTTTACAATGCAATTTTCTCATTATGATAAAGTGCCAGCTCACTTGGCTGAGGAAATAATTAAGAAAGCAAAGGCATAAAACTTTTTAGAGCGGAGGGATAGAGATGGCGAAGCAGAAGTTTGAGAGGAAGAAGCCGCATTTGAACGTGGGGACGATTGGGCATATTGACCATGGAAAGACGACATTGACCTCGGCGATAACGAGGGTATTGTCAACAAAGGGGTTGGCTACCTGGGTTCCATTTGACCAGATAGACAAGGCACCTGAGGAGAAGGCGAGGGGGATAACGATTCAGCTTGCGCATGTTGAGTATGAGAGTGAGAAGAGGCACTATGCGCACATAGATTGTCCTGGGCATGCGGACTATATTAAGAACATGATAACGGGAGCGGCGCAGATGGACGGGGCGATACTTGTGGTAGCGGCAACGGATGGGCCGATGCCGCAGACGAGGGAGCATGTGTTGCTTGCGAGGCAGGTGAATGTTCCTGCGATGGTTGTATTTATGAACAAGGTGGACATGGTAGATGATGCGGAGCTACTTGATTTAGTGGAGCTTGAGGTGAGGGAGTTATTGAGCAAGTATGGATTTCCAGGGGATGAGGTGCCGGTGATAAGGGGTAGTGCGCTTAAGGCGCTTGAGTGTGGTTGTGGTAAGGAGGAGTGTCAGTGGTGTGGAGCGATATGGCAGTTGGTGAAGGCGATGGATGAATATATACCTGAGCCTGTGAGGGAGGTGGACAAGCCGTTTTTGATGCCGGTGGAGGATGTATTTTCGATATCAGGGCGTGGGACGGTTGTGACTGGGAAGGTAGAGAGGGGGGTATTGAGGCCTGGTGAGGAGGTAGAGGTAGTAGGGCTTAGGCCGACGATAAAGACGGTTGCGACGAGCATAGAGATGTTTAGGAAGATATTGGATGAGGCGTTGCCTGGGGACAATATAGGGGTGTTGTTGAGGGGAGTAGGGAAGGATGATGTGGAGAGGGGGCAGGTATTAGCGAAGCCTGGGAGTATTAAGCCGCATACGAAGTTTAAGGCGGAGGTATATGTGTTGAAGAAGGAGGAGGGGGGTAGACATACGCCGTTTTTTAGTGGATACAGGCCGCAGTTTTATTTTAGGACGACAGATGTGACTGGGGTGGTTAAGTTGCCGGAGGGTGTGGAGATGGTGATGCCTGGGGATAATGTTGAGCTTGAGGTGGAGTTGATAAAGCCAGTGGCGTTGGAGGAGGGTTTGAGGTTTGCGATAAGGGAAGGTGGAAGGACAGTAGGAGCAGGTGTTGTCACAAAAATAATAGAATAGGTGTTTAGCCATGGCCAAAAAGGGAGAAGCTCGTATAACCATACATCTACAATGCACCGAATGCAAAAGGATTAATTATACTACTTCAAAAAACCGTAGAAATACGCCCGATAGGCTTGAGCTTAGGAAATATTGTCCTTGGGATAGGAGGCATACCCTTCACCGGGAGGTCAAAAAGTAAAACCCTAAGGGTAGGGCAGTAGCTCAAGTTGGCAGAGCATCGGACTCCAAATCCGAAGGTTGGGGGTTCGAGTCCCTCCTGCCCTGCCATTTTTTTTAATTATTTAGGGGATATTTATGGAAGAAAAGAAGATGAAAGTTAGTCCAACGGCTTTTTGGGATAAGACAAGGGTTTTTTTAAAAGAGGTAAAGATTGAGGCTAAACGGATAACCTGGCCTGAAAGGAAGCAAGTTTTGATAAGCACCGCAACCGTCGTTTTTTTGAGCCTGTTTATCGGTGCTTATCTTGGATTGCTTGATGTGATTTACAATTTTATAATTTCGATTATATTAAGGTAGCCATGGCTAAGGCTTGGTATTCGGTCCATGTTTGGGCAGGAATGGAAAACAAGATTAAAGAGCGGGTGGAGTCTATCCTTGCTGAGATGGGGATGATCGATTTAGTCGAAAGGTTCTTTGTCCCTCCACCAAAGATAATTGAGGTTGTTTATTCGCCTGAAAAGGTTTCGCAGAAGGTCTTTTATTCTGGTTATGTTTTGTTTTATGGTGAGCTAAACGATGAGCTAAGGCAAGCCATTTCTGAGATAGAGGGTGTTTTGGGTATTTCTGGAGCCGATAAGTATCAATTTTTCCGCACCGAGGAAGTGGAAAAACTTATCCAGAACTTAGTTGTAGAGGAGATAAAGCCAAAGCCAAGGTATCAGTTTATGCCTGGTGATAAGGTAAAGATTGCCGAGGGACCTTTTGCTAATTTTATCGGCGTTGTTGATGAGATAAAGCCTGATAAAGGTAAAGCCAGGGTGCTTGTAAGTATCTTTGGTCGAGAAACACCTGTTGAGATAGAGCTAACCAATCTCCAAAAGATTTCATAGGGGGAAGTTGAGGCATGGCTAAGAAGGTTATAGCCCAGATTAAATTACAACTTCCAGCAGGGCAGGCAACTCCTGCTCCTCCTGTTGGTCCTGCCTTGGGTCAGCATGGTGTAAACATCATGGAGTTTGTCAAGGCCTTTAACGAGAAGACACGCGGGCAGGAAGGTCTTATCATTCCTGTTATCATCACGGTTTATGCAGATAGGTCTTTTACTTTTGAGCTTAAGACGCCTCCAGCCTCAGTCCTTATCAAAAAGGCTCTCGGGATTGAGACGGGAGCTCATACTCCTGGGAAGGAAATAGTTGGTAAGCTAACTCGGAAGCAGCTTGAAGAGATCGCTAAAACAAAGATGCAGGACATGAACTGTGCTACACTTGAGGCAGCCATGCGTTGTATAGAGGGAACAGCTCGGTCTATGGGTGTGCAAATAGTAGACTAAAGGAGAGGAAGGGCTATGGCAAGAAGGGGTAAAAGATACAGAGAAGCTTTAGCTAAGGTAGACAGGACAAAGAAATACACCTTTGAAGAGGCGGTAAAGCTCGCTTTGGAGACAGCGACTGCCAAGTTTGATGAAACCGTTGAGGTGGCTGTTAACTTGGGGGTTGACCCGAGGCATGCTGACCAGATGGTGAGAGGGTCAGTCGTTCTACCTCATGGGACAGGAAAACCTGTGAAGGTTCTTGTTTTTGCTAAAGGAGAAAAGGCTAAGGAAGCCCTTGAAGCTGGGGCTGACTATGTTGGAGATGAAGACCTTATAAAAAAGATCCAAGAGGAAGGTTGGCTTGAGTTTGACAAGGTAATAGCAACGCCTGACATTATGTCCCAGGTTAGCAAACTTGGAAAGATCCTTGGACCAAGAGGTTTGATGCCGAGTGCAAAAACTGGCACGGTGACCTTTGATGTAGCTAAGGCAGTAAGAGACATTAAGGCGGGTAAGGTTGATTTTAAGGTTGATAGGGGTGGCGTTGTTCATGCTCCAGTTGGAAAGGTGTCTTTTGGTGAGAAAAGGTTGCTTGAAAATTTGGCAGCCTTTATGGATGCCCTTATAAAGGCTAAGCCTTCTGGAGCTAAAGGGCAGTACATTAAAGGGATAACCATTTCTACGACGATGGGACCTGGGATTAAGGTTGACGTAAACGACGTACGGAATTTGCTCCAGAAATACTCTGGAGATTAAGCAGCTATCTTTTGAGGGCCTGAAGGTGCCCTCTTCCATGAGGGCCCTCTGGCCAGAGACGGTTTGGTGCCCTTTGGGCTTAAATGGTTTTTTAGCCAGCCAACCGTAGGTGCGGAAGGGTACCTTCCAAAAATTTGATTAGGGGGTTTAGCCTTGAAGACGCGAGCTAAAAAAGCGGAGATTTTAAAGTCATTGGAGGAGAAGCTTGATAGAGCAAACGCCCTTTTTGTTCTCTCTTACAAAGGATTTACAGCTAAAGAGAGTAATGAGATAAGAAGGCTTATTAGGGAAAAAGGGGGAGAATTTAGGGTAGTTAAGAATACCCTTCTTAGAATTGCGAGCGAAAAGAAGGGTAAGCAGGTGGTAAACGACTATGTTGAAGGACCAACGGCGATAGTCTTTACCTATAAAGACCCGGTTGAGGTTGCAAAGACTTTAAAAGACTATATCAAAACTCATCCCTCTCTCACTTTAAGAGGGCTTGTTTTGCAGGATAAGGGTTATGATGCGGCGGTGGTTGACGAGCTGGTTAAGCTTCCTCCGAAGGAAGTTCTTCTTGCTCAGCTACTTGGTACAATCCAGGCCCCCGTTGCAAACTTTGTGGGGGTGCTTTCTGCTATACTGAGGAATTTCCTCTATGTGCTTAAGGCTATCGAGGAAAAGAAGGCTAAGGGAGAAGCTTAATAAAGAAAAAACAAAAGGAGGGTAGGAGATGCCGGTAACAAAGGAAGAAGTAATTGAGTTCATTTCTAACATGACGGTGCTTGAGCTTTCCCAGTTTATCAAGGAGCTTGAGGAGAAGTTTGGGGTAACAGCTGCAGCTCCGGTAGCAGCGGTGGCAGCGGTTGCAGCAGCTGCTCCTCAAGCTGAGGCTAAAGCTGAGGAAGAGAAGACAGAGTTTGATGTTATTCTTGCCGAGGCTGGGGCTAACAAGATCAACGTCATTAAGGTTGTTAGAGAGATTACGGGGCTTGGTCTTAAGGAAGCTAAGGACTTGGTTGAGAGCGCACCAAAGCCAGTTAAGACCGGTGTATCCAAGGCTGAAGCTGAAGAAATCAAGAAAAAGCTTGAGGAAGTTGGCGCAAAGGTCGAAATCAAGTAATCTTGACAATCCTATCTTATTGGTTTAAATTGTTTAAGGGTGTCCTTTTACGGGGACACCCTAATTGTCTTTTTAGTCCATAGAATCCCAAGGGGAGGAATCAAGTAATGTCAAAGATGGACGGGAAAAGGAGGATAAGGAAAAGCTTTGCTAAGGTTAAGCAGATAATGGATGTTCCTTATCTTATCGCTATACCAAAGGAATCATACGAAAATTTTCTTCAACGCAACGTTCCTTTAGAATCAAGGAAAGATGTAGGAATTCATAGGGCATTAAAGGCTGTTTTCCCCATTAAGGATTACGCTGACACAGCGGTCTTAGAATATCTTGACTATCAGATCATGCCTCCGGAGTATGACCCAGATACGGCAAAGGAGAAGGGGCTAACCTATGAAGCGCCAATGAAGTTAAGAGTAAGGCTTACAAGCTTTGATGTTGACCCAGACACCGGCGTAAAAAGCATAAGGGATATAAAGGAGCAGGAGCTTTACTTTGGGGCTATCCCCCTAATGACTGAAAGGGGTAGTTTTATCATCAACGGAACAGAAAGGGTAGTGGTTAATCAAATTCAAAGGTCCCCTGGCGTCATCTTTGAGAAGGACAAAACTCATGCCCGGGCAGGGAGGCTTACTTATATAGCAAGGGTTATTCCTGTTAAGGGCTCTTGGGTCGACTTTACCTTTGACTATCGTGGAAGGCTTTATGTGAGAATAGATAAAAGAAAAAACATTTCGGCAACCGTTTTTCTTAAAGCCCTTGGTTTTAACGAAGAGGAGATTTTGAAGCTTTTCTATCCTGTGGAAACCTTTTATCTCCTTGAAGAGGGAGTGGAAAGAGAGGTCAATCCCGAAATTTTAGCGGGAACTAAAGCAGAGGTTGACCTTATAAACCCAGAAACAGGCGAAGTTTTGATAAAAAAAGGAAAGGCGATCAGCCAGGGTCTTATAAAGAGGATACTTAGCTCTGGGGTAAAGCGCTTAAAGGGTGAGGATAAGCTAATTTTGGGGAAAATATCCGCTGAAGAGGTTGTTGACCCAGAGACAGGAGAGGTGCTACTTGAATTGAACGCAGAGATAACAGAAGAGAAGCTAAATCTTCTCAGGGAGAGGGGGTTTAAAGAGGTAAAGGTTCTCTTCACAAGCCTTCAGCGCTACTCTACGGCTATTAGGGATATGCTGAAGTCTGATAAGGCAAGAACAAGAGAAGAAGCCATCCTTGAGATCTACAGAAAGATGAGACCATCTTCCCCTTTGACGCTTGAGGTAGCTGAAGCTTATTTCCGTTCCCTTTTCTTTGACCTGCAGACCTATGATCTTTCCGAGATCGGAAGATACAAAATAAATCAAAGGCTAAACCTTGATGTCCCCATAAATGTTAGGATCTTAACCCGAGAGGATGTTATTGCCATCATTAAAGAGCTTATGAGGATGAGGGCTAACGAAGAGGAAGGGGATGATATCGACAGTTTAGCCAACCGTAGGGTGAGGTCAGTGGGCGAGCTTGTGGAAAATCAGTTTCTTCTTGGTTTGATGAGGATGGAAAGGGTTATCAAGGAAAAGATGCAACTTCAGGAGATAGAAAACCTTACCCCAAGCGACCTGATAAACAGCAAGCCTGTGATCTCTGCGGTTAAGGAATTCTTTGCTCAAGGTCAGCTTTCTCAATTTATGGACCAGACAAACGTTCTTTCTTCTTTAACCCATAAAAGAAGGCTATCGGCTCTTGGTCCTGGAGGACTTACCAGAGAAAGGGCTGGCTTTGAGGTACGAGATGTTCATCCAAGCCACTATGGTAGGATCTGTCCGATCGAAACGCCAGAGGGTCCTAACATTGGTTTGATCGTATCACCTACCACCTACGCTAAGGTTAATCCTTATGGATTTTTGGAAACACCCTTTAGGGTAGTAAAAGATGGGAAGATCACGGATGAGGTCGTATACCTCAGCGCAGCAGAGGAAAAAGACCTGGTTATAGCTCAATCCACGATCACCATTGATAAAGACGGGAACATCCTTGATGAGGTTGTTCCTGCAAGGAAAAACGGTGAATTCATAATGGCAAGGCGGGATGAGGTAGACTTGGTGGATTTATATCCTTCTCAAGTAGTTAGCGTCTCAACCTCGCTCATACCTTTCCTTGAGCACGACGACGCAAACCGAGCCCTCATGGGTTCTAACATGCAGAGGCAGGCTGTTCCTCTTATTAAAACTAAGGCTCCACTTGTTGGCTCTGGAATGGAAAGGGTTGTGGCAAGAGATTCAGGATATTTGCTCGTTGCGGAAGATGATGGCATTGTTGAGGAGGTTGATAGTACAAGAATCGTGGTGAGCTATCCAGGGAAGGATGGGGCATTACCAAGGGTTAAGGTTTATGACCTGGTGAAATGGCAGAGGACAAACCAGAATACAACCTTTTTACAGAGACCGATTGTTAGAGCCGGTCAGAAGATAAAGAAAGGGGATGTTTTGGCAGATGGTCCTTCCATGGATAGAGGTGAGTTAGCCCTTGGTAAGGATGTTCTTGTGGCTTTTATGCCCTGGAGAGGGTATAACTTTGAGGACTCTATCATTATTTCTGAAAGGCTCGTCAGGGACGATGTCTTTACCTCCATCCATATTGAGGAGTTTGAGTGCGTAGCCAGGGAAACAAAGCTTGGTAAGGAGGAAATTACTCGAGACCTTCCGAATGTGAGCGAGGAGGCTCTGCAACATCTTGATGATAGCGGCATCGTAAAGATTGGTAGCTACGTCCGTCCAGGAGATATCCTTGTCGGCAAGGTTGCACCAAGCGGTGAAACAACCCTTACTCCTGAAGAAAAGCTTCTAAGGGCAATCTTTGGAGAGAAGGCAAAGGATGTCAAGGATACCTCCCTCAGGGTCCCAGCTGGGATTGAGGGAATTGTTATCGACACCAAGGTTTTAACCAGAAAGGGTTTAGAAAAGGATAGCCGAGCTAAGCAGCAGGAAGAAAAGGCTATCTCTGAACTTCTAAGAAGGCAATCCGATGTCCTTGAAGTTTTAAGAAGACATCTTGTGGTTAAGCTTGCAGAAGTTTTAGCTGGGGAGAAGGCAGCATCAAACCTTGAGGTTGAGGGAGAGGTTTTTGTTAATAAGGGAGAGGTTCTAACTGAGGAATTACTCAAAAACCTTCCACCAGCCGTTATTCCAAAGCTTAAGGAGATTGTCCCAAAGGGTAAAAAAGAGATAGTGCAAGAGCTTCTTTCAGCCTTTGAAAAGCAGAAAAAAGCTATTACCGAAGAGTATGAGGCAAGGATCAATCGTTTGAAGAAGGGAGATGAGCTTCCACCTGGAGTTTTAAAGATAGTTAAGGTTTATGTAGCCATGAAGAGGAAGCTTCAGCCAGGCGATAAGATGGCTGGTCGCCATGGAAACAAGGGCGTTGTCTCTAAGATAGTTCCTATTGAGGATATGCCCTATCTTCCAGACGGTACACCTGTTGATATCATCCTTTCTCCTCTTGGCGTTCCTTCCCGTATGAACATCGGTCAACTTCTTGAAACCCATCTTGGTTGGGCTTGTAAGGAGCTTGGAAGAAAGGTGGCTAAGCTTGCCGAGGAATATCAGGTTGTTGCCGTTAAGCAGATCTTGAAAGAGATCTTTACAGAAGAGGAATACGAGAGGTTGGTTGAAGGGAAAAGCGACGAAGAGGTGCTTGAACTTGCTAAAGGTTTCATGGATGGCATACCTATAGCCACTCCGGTATTTTGCGGAGCAAAAGAGGAGGAGATCAAGAAGTGGCTTAGGCTTGCCGGTCTTTCAGAATCAGGGACAACAGTTCTTTATGACGGGATGAGCGGTGAGCCTTTCTTAGAGCCTGTTACAGTAGGGTATATGCATATGCTAAAGCTACACCATCTTGTGGATGATAAGATCCATGCCCGGTCAACGGGACCTTACTCCTTGGTTACGCAGCAACCTCTTGGCGGAAAATCTCAGTTCGGCGGTCAAAGGCTTGGAGAGATGGAGGTTTGGGCGATTGAAGCCTACGGTGCAGCCTACACACTGCAAGAGTTTTTGACTGTGAAAAGCGATGACGTCGAGGGCAGAGCGAGGATGTATGAAAGGCTTGTGAAGGGGAAAAACTTCCTTGAATGCGGAATCCCTGAGAGCTTTAGGGTCTTAACCAAGGAGCTTCAAGGGCTTTGTTTGGATGTAGAGTTGATTGAAGATTAAAAAATTTAATAAAAGGGAGGTTTAGACCTTATGAAGGATCTGTTGTCTATCCTCGAAAAACCAAAAGATTGGATGAGAATAAGGGCTGTTAAGATTGGTCTTGCAAGCCCGGAGAAGATACGCGAGTGGAGCTTTGGCGAGGTTAAGAAACCTGAAACCATAAATTACCGCACCATGAAGCCTGAGAGGGACGGATTGTTCTGTGCCAAGATCTTCGGACCTGTTAAGGATTTTGAATGCCTTTGCGGAAAGTATAAAGGGATTAAGCATCGTGGAGTTATCTGTGAAAAGTGCGGAGTTGAAGTCATTCATAGCAAAGTTAGGCGTGAAAGGATGGGACACATTGAGCTTGCTTCTCCCGTAGCTCATATCTGGTATTTGAGGAGCATTCCCTCAAAGATCGGTCTTCTTCTTGATATGAATTTAAAAGAGGTGGAGTCTATCCTTTATCTTGAGCGTTATGTAGTGGTGGAAAGCGAGGTAGATGAGCATCCTGTTGGGAAGATCCTAACGGAGGAGCAGGCATCTTATGTGATGGAGCATTATGGTGATAAGGTAAAGGTTGGGACGGGTGCGAGTGCCATTCAGCAGTTGTTGAAGAAACTTGACCTTGAGAAGCTTGCCAAGGATATTCAGGTTCAGATGGAAGCAACAAGACAGGAAGCAAGGAGGAAGAAGCTTGGGAAAAGGCTTCAATTGGTAAAAGCCCTTTTAGAGTCAGGGAACAAGCCAGAATGGATGATCCTTGAGGTTCTTCCGGTAATTCCTCCGGAGCTTAGACCGCTTGTTCCACTTGAGGGAGGAAGGTTTGCTACCTCAGATTTAAACGACCTTTATCGTAGGGTAATCAACAGGAATGTGCGTTTGAAAAAATTGATCGAGCTTGATGCCCCTGATATTATTTTGCGGAATGAAAAGAGAATGCTTCAAGAAGCGGTTGATGCCCTTCTTGATAACGGTCGTCGGGGAAAACCAGTAACTGGACCGAACCGCAGACCATTGAAGAGCCTTTCGGATGTCTTGAGGGGTAAGCAGGGTAGGTTTAGGCAAAACCTCCTTGGGAAGAGGGTTGATTTTTCAGGAAGGTCGGTGATCGTTGCCGGTCCAGAGCTAAGGATGCATCAATGTGGTCTTCCAAAGAAGATGGCTATTGAGCTCTTTAAGCCCTACATCTATGGCTGGCTTGAAAGGAATGGTTATGCTTCAAACATCAAGACTGCAAAAAAGCTTGTAGAGGAAGAGCATCCAGCAGTTTGGGATGCCTTGGAAGAAATTGTCAGGGAATATCCTATAATGCTTAACCGAGCTCCCACACTTCACCGGCTTGGTATTCAAGCCTTCGAACCGGTGCTTATAGATACTAAAGCCATCCAGCTTCATCCTTTAGTTTGCGTAGCTTACAATGCGGACTTTGACGGCGACCAGATGGCAGTTCATGTTCCTCTTTCTGTTGAAGCTCAGGTGGAAAACCGGGTTCTAATCCTTTCAACAAACAACATTCTTCTTCCGGCAAGCGGTATTCCAGTTGTTTATCCCACACAAGACATGGTCCTTGGGCTTTACTACATGACGATGGAAAAGCCCTTTGCTAAGGGTGAAGGGAAGATCTTCAAGGACAGGGATGAGGTGATCTTAGCTTATCAAAGCGGTGAGGTTGAACTTCAGGCTAAGATAAAGGTTAGAATTGACGGAAAGCTTGTTGATACTACAGTCGGTAGGGTGATAGTGTCAACCATCGTTCCCGAGGAGATACCCTTTGAGGAATACAACAAGCCCTTGACCAAAAAGGAGCTTCAGCAGTTGATCAATATTTCCTACAGGCGAGCAGGGAATAAGAAGACAGTGATCTTTGCCGATAGGATCAAAGATTTAGGCTTTGCCATGGCTACACGGTCAGGGCTTTCTATAGCCGTTGACTATTTGACCATTCCTCCTAAGAAGGTTGAGATCCTTGCTGAAGCCGAAAAGAAGATGGCTGAGATCGAGGAGCAGTACAACGAGGGTTTGATCACCGAATCTGAGAGGTATAACAAGATAGTTGATGTCTGGCAAAATGCCACCGAGCGAGTGACGGAAGAGATGATGAAGTTCATGGAGAAAAAAGAGTACATCGGACCGAACGGTGAGAGGGTTATCGGACCAAGTCTTAATCCAGTGTTTATCATGGCTCACTCCGGTGCTCGTGGCTCAAAGGACCAGATTAAACAGCTTGCTGGAATGCGTGGTCTTATGTCTAAGCCTTCGGGAGAGATCATTCCCACACCGATTAAGAGTAATTTCCGTGAAGGGTTGTCAGTTCTTGAATACTTTGTATCAACCCATGGTGCTCGTAAAGGTTTAGCAGACACTGCTTTGAAAACGGCAAACGCTGGTTACCTTACGAGAAGGCTCGTAGATGTAGCTCAGGACTGTATGGTGACCGAAGAGGACTGCGGCACTATAGACGGCATCGAAATAGGGCATCTAACTGAAGGCGGTGAGATTGTTGAGCCTGTTTGGGATAGGGTGCTTGGAAGGGTAGCTTTGGAGGATATAGTTGACCCGGTAACTGGAGAGGTTTTAGTGCGGGCAAATGAGGAGATCGACGAAGCTAAGGCAAGGAAATTAAAAGAGGCAGGAATTGATAAGGTGGTGATCAGGTCTGTTTTGACCTGTGAAGCCAAGTTCGGTGTCTGTCGGATGTGCTATGGTAGGGACCTTGCTACCGGTAGGCTCGTTGAGCTTGGAGAGGCAGTGGGGATCATTGCCGCTCAGTCGATTGGTGAACCCGGCACACAGTTAACCATGAGGACTTTCCATATTGGTGGTGCTGTGGGCGGTGCAAGGGAGCGAAGCGAACACATCGCTCAGAGCCATGGTGTGATTAAATACTTAAACATTAGATATGTGGAACGCCCAGACGGGACGCTTGTTTCTCTAAACAGGCAAGGTGAGATTGCCATCATTGGACCAGATGGCAGAGTGTTAGAAAAGTATCCCGTTACCTACGGAGCAAAGATCAAGGTAAAGGAAGGAGAAACGGTAAAACCCGGTGACCTTCTTGTGGAATGGGACCCGTATACACTTCCGATCATCACTGAAGTTTCAGGAAGGGTAAAGTTTGGAGACATTATCGAAGGCGTAACCATAGACGAGAAGATCGACCCCACTACAGGGCGTATGATGCGTATTGTAAGGGATTATAAGCTTACAGATTATCGCCCGCGCATTTCCATAAAGGACGATAAAGGTAGAACGATTGACCTTCCTGACGGGCGTGGTAAGGCAAGGTATGAACTTCCCGTTGGGGCTATCATCAGCGTTAACGAAGGTGATTATGTGGAGGCTGGTGACATCATTGCGAGGATCCCGAGGGAAACCGTTAAGGCTAAGGACATAACCGGTGGCTTACCAAAGGTAACTGACCTCTTTGAGGCAAGGAAGCCAAAGGATCATGCCATAGTGAGTGAGATTGAGGGTAGGGTTGTTTTTGAGAAGGATGTCAGGGGTAGAAAAGTTTTGACCATCCAACCTGAGGTAGGAGAGCCGATTGAGTATCAGATCCCCAAGGGTAAGCATATTGTGGTAAGAGAGGGTGACTACATCAAGCCTGGTGATGCTTTGATTGAAGGGACGCCCAATCCTCACGATATACTTAAAGTTCAAGGTGTTAAAGGAGTGGCGAGATTTTTGGTTGAAGAAATACAGCAGGTGTATCGTGCCCAGGGTGTTAAGATTAACGACAAGCATTTTGAGGTTATCGTAAAGCAGATGCTTAAGAAGGTGAAGATCAAAGAGGCTGGAGACACCGACTTTATGATCGGTGAGATAGTTGATAAAGTAAAGTTTGAAGAGGTAAACGAAAAGGTCCTTGCTCAAGGAGGAAGACCAGCCCAAGCTGAACCAGTAATCATGGGTATCACGAAGGTAGCCTTAATAACCGATTCTTGGTTGTCAGCAGCTTCATTCCAGGAGACAACAAGGGTGCTTACAGAGGCAGCTATAGCAGGGAAGGTAGATTATCTAAGAGGGTTAAAGGAGAATGTTATCGTTGGAAGGCTCATCCCCGCTGGGACAGGAAGAGTAGTTTATGAAGAGAAGGGTTGGCTATAAGGTGCCCTTTACAAAGGGGAAAGATGCATTATTTTTTATTTAGGTCTTTAAAAAGTAGGGGGCGAAAGGGCTCGACGGGGTAAGTATAGGGTTAAACTGCAGGCCGTGGTTGCGCCCGCCACGTAAAAAAGGGTGCAAAAACACAACTGCCAACGAATATTCCTACGCTTTGGCAGCCTAATCTGATAGCTGCCACGTCCCTTAAGCTACTTGCCTGCGGTGCTTAAGGGGCGTGACCGAAGCAGGCTTTGGGTATAAGCCTTGGTGGGAGGCTTATACCCGAGAGATAATCCCACCTGGTAGAGAGCTTGGGTGCCTGTGACCGGCTCTCTACGAGATGCAAACCACAGGCTAAGCCTGTAGGGGTTTAACCTGAGGCTTACCTCGGACGCGGGTTCGATTCCCGCCGCCTCCACCAAAATACTCTTAGCTCCATTCAAACCTTATATTCCATAAATGGTTCAATGGACCAGCTCCCTTACCAAGAGGGATTGCCTTTTCTATTGCCTTTTGGACATAGACTTTAGCCCTTTTTACAGAAGTTAGCAAATCGTAGCCTAAAGCTAAGTTTGCCGCAATTGCTGAGGAAAAGGTGCAGCCAGTTCCATGCGTGCTTTTAGTTATTATTCTTTTCCCTGGTAATATCCAAAATTCTTTACCATCAAAGAATACATCCGTTGGCTCTCCCTCTAAGTGCCCACCCTTCACTAAGGCAGAGCGAGCACCAAATTCTTTAACCAGATACCTTGCGGATTCCTTCATGTCATCCAGCGATTTTATGGAAATCCCGGTAAGAACTTCTGCTTCGGGGATGTTTGGAGTAACGACGGTGGCTAAGGCTAAAAGTTGAGATTTAAAGAGTGTTATTGCCGCATCCTTAAGCAATGGAGCTCCGCTTTTAGACACCATAACTGGGTCAAGAACGACCCATCTGGGGTTAAATTCTTTTAGTATCTTTACTACGACAGCAACCGTTTCCTCCCTTGAAAGCATTCCAATCTTTACCGCAGCTGGAGAAAAATCCTCAAAGACCGCTTTTGCTTGAAGATAGATAACCTCTGGGGAGATGTCTTCAATGGCGTAAACTCCCAAGGTGTTTTGGGCAGTGATAGCGGTGATTACGGTTGTGCCGAATACTCCATGAGCAAAAAAGGTCTTAAGGTCAGCCTGAATGCCTGCACCACCGCCAGAATCCGAACCAGCAATTGTCAAAGCAACGGGTAGCATGGAACCATTATAGTATTTTCCATTCTTAACGTCAAGAAAATTAAGAGCTGTTTAAAAGTTCTTGCAAGGACATCTTGCCATCGGATGAGGCCCTTCGCTGACACTCAGGGCGACAAGAAAAGCGCGGGTGACAAGAAAGAAAAACCTCAGGGGGACAGAAAAGAGGGACCCTTCGCTTCGCTCAGGTCGACAGAAAAGGGGTGTGGTCCCCAGGGATAGCGGGGAAGGAGCTTGGGGACCCTTCGCTTCGCTCAAGATAACTTGAGAGGAACAAGGGTTTTGCGAACAGCCTGATAACATCCTTGCAAATATTTGGTTTTATTTTACATTAATTTTTGTGAAAATTTTGTGAGATGGCTATAACGGGGTGAGTATGGAGAGGGTAGAGGTCAATGTCGGGAAGGAGGATCCCATAATCATTGAAACGGGTGAATTGGCCCTTTTTGCAAGTGGGTCAGTGGTGGTTAAACAGGGTGGCACTGCCGTCTTAGCCACCGTATGCTTAGGGGAAGCCCTAACTGAAGCCTTGGATTTTACTCCCCTTTCCGTTGACTACCGAGAGCAAAGCTCAGCCTGGGGAAAGATCCCTGGCGGGTTTATCAAGAGGGAAGGTAAGCCAACGGATAGGGAGATCCTCGTTTCCAGAGTGGTAGACAGAACGCTTCGCCCTCTATTCCCGGACGGCTTTAACTACGAAGTGGTAGTTACAGTGCTTACCCTGTCTGCTGATGAAAAGTACGACCCGGATGTTTTAAGTATCATAGGAGCAGGGGCAGCTTTAACCATTTCTCCCATTCCCTTTCATGGACCCTGCGGAGCACTACGAATAGGTTTAGTCGATGGAACATTTGTTCCCAATCCTACCTATGAAGAGAGGCAAAAATCAGAGCTTGACCTTATCGTGAGCTTTAGAGAGGGCTCTGTGGTCATGGTTGAAGGGGGCGGAAAAGAGGTCCCTGAAGAGAAAGTTGTTTCAGCCATTTTCTATGCTTTGAAGGTTGGCGAACCTTTGATTTTAGCCCAGAAGGAATTAGCTCAAAGACTAAAGAGGAATAAGTTAGAAGGGTTTATTAGGACCTTTGATGAAGGTTTCTACAAGAGATTAAAAGAACTTACCGAAAAGAAGGTTGAGCAGGCTTTAAGCATCCTGGATAAGATTGAAAGAAGAAGGGCTTTGCAAGAAGTCTTTGAGGAATTCTCGCAGAATGTAGAGCCAGAACTTCAGGGTCTTTCTCAGTATTACTTTAAAAAGCTTGTCAGCGAAACAATGCGAAGAAAGCTCTTTGAAACAGGACTAAGGATAGATGGGAGGCGACCCGAGGACATAAGAGAGATAAAGATAGACCTTCATCCTTATGAAAGACCTCACGGCTCTGCCATTTTTAGTAGAGGGCAAACCCAAGTCTATGCAACTGTAACCCTTGGTTCAAGGGAAGAAGCCCAGCTTGTTGAAACCATCTTTGAAGGAGAAACCTTTAAACGCTTCATGCTCCACTACAACTTTCCTCCCTTCTGCACCGGAGATGCAAGACCCTGGGGACCGCCAAGGAGAAGGGAAATCGGACATGGAGCCTTGGCTGAAAGGGCAATCGAGCCTTTTATACCGCCTGAAGAGGAATTCCCCTACATCATCAGGGTGGTGGCAAACGTGCTTTCTTCAAACGGGTCCTCCTCAATGGCAACGGTTTGCGCAAGTTCTTTAGCCCTTTTTGATGCAGGCGTTCCTTTGCCGAAGCATGTGGCTGGAGTAGCTATGGGGCTTGTTAAGCAAGATGAACGGGAGGTCATCCTTACAGACATATTGGGTGACGAAGACCAACTTGGGGACATGGATTTTAAGGTTGCCGGAACCTATGAGGGTATAACGAGCCTTCAGATGGACCTCAAAGTCAAAGGGATCACCGAAGAGATTTTGATATCTGCGCTTGAAAGGGCAAAGTTGGCAAGGTTTGCCATCCTTGATAAGATGTATTCCGCCTGCCCAAAGCCTCGTCCTGAGCTTTCACCTTATGCTCCTCTAATTGAGATCGTGCAGGTTCCTGAAGATAAAGCGCCTTTGATCATCGGTCCAGGCGGTAAAACCGTAAAAGAGATTAGGGAGAGGACAAACACGGTGATCTGGGTTCTTGAAGGGGGCAAGGTTTCCATTACGGGAAAGAAGAAGGCAGACTTAGAGGCGGCAAAAAGGGAGATATTTGCTATTGTTGCTGAAGTTGAGGTGGGAAAGACCTACCTGGGTAAGGTTGTTCGGATTGAACCCTACGGACTATTCGTAGAAGTTTTGCCCGGAAAAGTAGGGCTTCTCCACGTCTCAAAGATGGAAAACCCACCAAGAGACTTAAAAAGCGTTTACAAGATAGGCGATGAGATAAAGGTCCGTGTTTTTGAGATAGACGAGTTGGGAAGACCAAAGCTAACCACCTTTGACCTCAATGAGTATGAAGGACCGGTATACTAAAAAGGTAGAAAAGGCCTACGCTTTTTTGAAGAAAATTGCCCCTTTTTCCCCAAGGGTTGTAATAACCTTAGGGACGGGTTTAACCGAATTAGCAAACTTAGTTGAAAAGGTCTTGGTTGTTCCTTACAAGAAAATTCCAAACTTCCCAAGGTCAACGGTTGAGACCCATTCTGGAGAGTTGATCTTTGGCCATTTGGGAAGGATTGAAGTAGCCATGCTTTCTGGAAGGTTTCATTTTTACGAGGGATATTCTGCTAAGGAATTAACGCTTCCGCTCAGGGTGTTGACACTCTTTAAGCCCGAGGTTTATCTGGCAACCAATTCTGCTGGCGGGTTGAACCTTGATTTTAACCCGGGAGACCTGATGGTAATCCGGGATCACATTAACCTTATTCCAGATAACCCCTTAAGAGGTCTAAACCACGAGCTTTGGGGTCCAAGATTTCCGGATTTAAGCTCAGCCTACGACCCAGAACTGCGTAGGATCATAAAGGAAGTTTCAGCGGAGTTGGGGATAAGTTTACGAGAAGGTGTGTATGTAGCCGTCCCTGGTCCAAGTTTAGAGACGCCTGCTGAGACGAGGTTTTTGCGGATGATAGGTGCGGATGCTGTGGGTATGTCAACCGTGCCAGAAGTTATCGTTGCCAATCACGCAGGCCTTAAGGTTTTAGCCATCTCAGTTATCTCCAATGTAAACGACCCCGATAACTTTAAACCAATCCTTTTTGAGGAGGTCGTAGCCGCATCAAAGAGGGCAAGTCAAACCCTCTCGCAACTTGTTTACAGGTTTTTGCAAAGACTTTATGGCTAAACTTCTCATAAGCTACCTTCCCTTTGAGATAAGGGTTGGGCTTCTTGAAGATGATGTTCTTGTTGAGTATGCCGTTGAGAGACCAAAGGATAAAGGCGTTGTAGGAAACATCTACAAGGGAAGTGTGGTTAGGGTTGTTCCCGGGATAAACTCCGCTTTCATAGACATTGGGCTTGAAAGAACGGCCTTTTTGTTTAGCGAGGATGTTTTCCCTAAAGGAGAAATACTCTGGGATAAGGACGAACCAGCTCCACCTTCATCTCTTAAGGACCTACGGGAGGGACAAGAGATCTTAGTGCAGGTAGTCAAAGAGCCCCTTGGAACCAAAGGAGCAAGGTTAACCACCAACCTAACCATACCGGGACACTATCTTGTCTACCTTCCACTTTTAGACCGTATCGGGGTTTCAAGGAAGATCAAGGATGAGGCTGAACGGGCTCGACTCAAGGAGATTGTGCAAAACCTAAGACCCCCTAATTCAGGTTGGATAATTCGAACAGCAGCCGAGGGGGCTGACGAAGAGATTTTGAAGGAGGAGATGGAATTCTTACTCTGCCTTTGGGAAAACATAAAAGAAAAGGCAAAAAGAGCTAAGGCTCCAGCCTTAATCTACGAGGAGCTAAACATAGCTTTTCGTGCCATAAGAGACCTTTTTAATCGAGATGTAAACCTTATCTTGGTTGACGATGCCGAGTTCTTTAAAGAACTTCAAGACTTTTTAGGAAAATACTATCCTCGGTTGCTTGAATACTTAAAGCTCTACGAGGGCTCAGAGGACATATTTACTGCTCATGGGGTAAACATTGATGTCAAGAAGCTCCTTGCAAAGAAGGTTTGGTTAAAATCTGGTGGTTTTATCATCATAGAGCCTTGCGAGGCTTTGACTGCTATAGATGTCAACACCGGTCGTTTCATTGGGGATAAAGATTTAGAGGATACGGTGTTTAAGATCAATCTTGAAGCAGCTCAAGAGATCGCTCGAGAGTTAAGACTAAGGAACATTGGGGGCTTGGTCGTCATTGATTTTATAGACATGGACCTTGAGGAGCATAAGGAAAAGGTAGTCGAAGCCCTGATCAGCGCCCTAAAAAAAGACAAGGCTAAGAATAGCTACCTCCCTATTTCCCCCCTTGGACTGCTTGAGATGACAAGGGAGAGAAGAAGGGATTCACTGTATGAGCTTTTTTTAGAACCCTGTCCCCTATGCCACGGTGAAGGAAAGATTAAAAGCAAGAGAACAGTATACTACGAGCTTTTAAGAAGGCTCTATAGAATTGGCAGGCACCTAAAAAATAAAACGGTGGTCATCGAGATAAGCCCCTACATCTCCGAACTTGTAAGCGAGGAAATAAACTTCCTTGAAGAAGTAGAGAAAAAGTTTAACTTTAAATCCCAGCTAAAAATAAACAGAGAGCTAAACCCCTGGGAGTATAAGTTTCATATTCAATGAGGGATGCTCGTGGAGCAACAACTTAAGCCTGCAGTTTTTCTTGACAGGGATGGGACGATAAACGAAGAAGTTGGCTACTTAAACCATCCATCAAGGCTAAAGATTCTGCCAGGGGTTGCTGAGGCTTTAAAGAGGTTGACGGATAAAGGTTATCTTCTCTTTGTGGTAACCAACCAAAGCGGTCCAGCAAGGGGCTATTTTCCTCAAGAGCTTGTGTTCAAGGTCAATTCTATGATCGAAAGAAGGCTCAGACAAAGAGGAGTGAAGATTGAAGAATTTTTTGTTTGCCTTCATCATCCTAACGATAACTGCTCTTGCAGAAAGCCAAAGACGGGTCTTCTTGAGCTTGCCTTTCAAAAATATCCCATAGACCGAGAGAGAAGCTTCGTTATCGGCGATAGATTGATCGATGTAGAGCTTGCCAAAAATGCCGGTCTTAAGGGAATTTTAGTCTTGACAGGCTACGGGAGAGGTGAGCTTGAATATGTGCTACCCCAAAAACAAATCAAACCAGACTTTATCGCCAAAAATCTTAAAGAAGCAGTTAGCTACATCTTAGGCGAGCTTTAGAGCAAAAATTGGCTATCCTCGTTGTAAAACTTTCAGCCCTTGGCGATGTAGTCCAAACATTGCCCTCTTTAAAACTGATTAACGAATACTTACCAAATAAAAGGGTCTTTTGGGTAGTTGAGGAAGCTTACAAAGATTTGCTCTATGGGCACCCTCAAATTGCTAAACTTTTTACCCCACCTAAAGGCTTTTTAAAATCTCCTCGCGAACTATTTAAGCTTTTTAAAGAAATAAGGGGCGAAAGGTTTGATCTTGTCATAGATTATCAGGGACTTCTGAAAAGCGGGGTCATTTGCGGAATGGCAAGGGCTGATTATAAGGTTGGGTTTGCCAACCATCGGGAGGGAAGCCCCTTTTTTTACACTCACCGGCTTCCACCTTTTGATCCAGAACTCCATGCCGTCCTCCGTTATTTAAAGTTAACCTGTTTAAGTCTAAGGTTGCTTGGCGTAAACGTCTCTCAGGATTTTAACGATTTTCGGGATATACCAAGAGACATCATCTTGCCTGATGAAGAAGTAAGCGCTCTATCAATTCCTTATTTTGTGATTGTTCCTTCAGCAAGATGGACCACTAAAGAGTGGTTTCCTGAACATTGGGAAGGCTTAATAGAGAAGCTTCTTTTAAGATTTCCTCAGCATGCCATCTATCTTGTGGGTAGCGGAAAGCATAAGCTCTGGGCAGAAGGGTTAGCTAAAAGGTTTCCAAGGGTATTTTCCCTTTTTGATAGGCTTAGCTTGAAGGAGCTCGTTTATGTTATCAAGCATTCTCAAGCAGTGATCACCGTTGACACAGGTCCGATGCACCTTGCAAGCGCCCTTGATAAACCGATAGTTGCCCTTTTTGGTCCAACAGCCCCAAACCGAACCGGACCTTGGAGCTCAACTTACAGGATTGTTAAAGCTGACCTTCCTTGCCGTCCCTGCTTCAAAAGGACTTGTAAAGAGGTGCTCTGCATGAGAAAAATAACCCCTGAAATGGTGCTAAAGGCCCTTGATGAAATGAAGATTTTATCTTGAGGTTAGCTATTGCTAAAGGGGTTTCACAGGTTAATAAAATATAATTCATCTTTTATTCCTAATTTGAAATGTCATGGTGTCATCTTCCCCAACCCTTTCCTATCATCTATTGTTTCCTCAAACCGAACCTCCCCTTTATGAAGAGAAGGAACCATCTG